>Ga0137415_10007934_pt1 | contig 10529 bp, 9 predicted proteins | sample CZODoug3_1_1_16f_FD_183082 | JGI IMG/M metagenome (GOLD analysis project Ga0137415, IMG submission 183082) | Vadose zone soil fungal communities from Angelo Coast Range Reserve, California, USA - CZODoug3_1_1_16fungal (Hybrid Assembly) | ecosystem: Environmental > Terrestrial > Soil > Vadose... | reverse complement strand
TACACTTCGTCGTACTTGTCGTGGTGCCGTACCCAAGCCATCGTGTGCTTCAGTCCTTCTTCATCTCGCCCCTTTGGAGCGATGTCCAGCCAGTTGTACGCGCCGATGAGAATGTCCAGGCCGCGACCGTAACTCGAATACGTGTGAAAGATGCTTCCCGCCGCATCTTTGTAAAACACGCTCGTGCCGGGCCGTTCCTCGCTGGGGAATTTCTGCATGCCGTAGTTGTAATAAATTTCGTCCTTCCCCAGCTCTTCCTTTGACATCGACACGTGATAGTCGTAGTTGAAATCGGTCGCATTCGACGACACCCAATGGAACCGCCAGCCCATGCGTTTCTTGAAGGCTTCGATCTCCGGCAGCGGCGCTCGCGAAACCACCGCCAGCCTGACGTCTCGCGCCACCAGATGCGGGACGCTGCCGTCAATGTGGTCAGAAATGAACGAGCAGCTCGGGCAGCCTTCGGCCCAGCCAGGACCGAGCATGAAGTGATACACAATCAGCTGGCTTCTGCCCCCGAAAAGATCAGCAAGCGTCTCCTTGCCTTTCGGCCCGTCGAACACGTACGTCTTTTCAACTTTCTCCCACGGCAGTTCGCGGCGCTGCTTGCCCAGTTCATCGCGCAGCCGCGTGAACTCCTTCTCCTTTTTCAACAGCTCCTTGCGCGCGGCAAGCCATTCTGCCGGCGTCACAACCTTTGTGGTCCGCATCGCTCTCGTTGCCATGTCTGATTCTCCCTTCCTGCGTGTTAAAGCGGGGTAGCGAGAGCCCGGCGTGTTGTGCCAAGCGGGCCCCCGCATTCACTGGCCGTTCGTCGAATATAGACGAGCTGCGAGCGGTGCCTCTAGTTGCTCGCGGCTTGCGCCTTGGGCGCCTGCGTTGCCTGATACATTTGTGCGAGCACTTTGCGAATGGCTTCGTTGGACCCGGGGCTGCGCTTCTCGCGCCAGGTCTCCAACCGCGTAACGTGCTGTTCGAGGTTAGCGAGGAAGTTGGGGGTGCTGAACATCGCGCGCCACACGCCGAGCACCGGCTTCACCTGTTCCCACACGACCCACTGTTCCCCATTACTTTCGAAGAAGAACTCTTCATCGATCAGCCCGCGGTTCACGATGCTCGCCACCATTTCCCAGTAACCAAGCACCATGCGCATGTACGTATTTTCCTTGCTTCCCGGAGGACACACGCGCATCAAGTCCTCCTGGGTTTTCACGTGGAAGTTGGCCGCGAACCAATCCCGCGCCTCGCGCAGTTTGGGTTCGCGCCGATCCTCGTACAGCCGCAGCATCAGATTCACTTGCTCGTTCGTCACTTGGCCCATGTTTCCTCCTTTGGTTTGGACTATCGACTAAATTTTCGAGGGATTAGACAAATGGATTTTCGTCCGCGCTGGGTCCATAAATCGACGGCACCGGAACATCCAGCATCCGCAAATAAACGGAGAGCTGCCCGCGGTGGTGATAGTTATGATTCATGAGGATGAAACGGATGAATCCGATCCGCGGGACGGACATCACCACTTTTCCGTTTTTCGTCAAGCTCCACGTGGACATGAGCCGGGAATCGTCCATTTTCTTCAGAGTATCCTTCGCACTCTCGACGCTCTTGGAGAAAGTGTCCAAAACTTCCTGGCGGCTCTTGGCCTCCGGCTGCGAAAAGATCGGGGCCTCAATGGTGTCCGGCACCGCCGCAGCAGCGACGCCGCCCGGCGTGCAGCCAACATGCATGGCCAACTGCCCCAAGGAGAAGGCTTTCGGGTGTGGCTTCCAGGCGAGTTTGTCCTCCGGAATCCGATCCAAGACTCGCTTGGTTGTTTTTGCTTCCTGATCAATCTCGGTCAAGATGGAATCTACAAGTCTCATAGCCGCTCCTTTCTTCTCTCTCTTTGAACGAAAATTGTTCACCGCGAGGGCGGTCAATCCGCCCGTGGACATGAAACCTCCGGCTATCAACACTGCGCTGCCGATGCAAAATGGGCACATCGGTTCCTCTACTCGCCCGCGTCGCGAATCACCGCGAACGCGCCGCTTCCGCTCGTTGCCGGACGTGCTCATTGATATAGGACCATCCTTTTGAGACACCCTTGCGGTGATCGTCCAGAATCAGGCCAAGCGCCGTGTGATGAAAGCTGATCAGTGTTCCACCATCTCTCTCGCTCAAGCGGTATTGCACGTTCGAGACGGCGGGATAAGACATGAACAATGGCCCCGTGATTTCGAGCAGCGTCGGCCGCTTGATGGCCTGCACCACTCCCCAGAAGTGGCCGTTATTGCTGCCAAGGTCGCGGTACCATCTGCCGCCGGGCCACGCCTCCAGCTTCATCGGCATCGGCCCGCTTTCACCTTCGTTGTGCGGCCCCAACTGCTCCAGCAGCGCCGCAAATGTATCGTCCAGCGACGCACGGACGTGGATTTCCTCCGTGATACCCAGTGTCAAATCCTCAATTCTTGTTGCTGTCGAGATCATCTTTCCTCCTTGAAATGAAATCCGGGGCCGAATCGTTTGACGGATTGCTTTTTCGCTCGGCGCGTTCCTTGACGCGGCTTAATTGATGACGCCAGTAACGCTCGAACGTTTCCGTCCACTCGTGAAGCGGACGGATCGCCTCGGCATTCGTTCGATAGAGCATGCGGCGCCCGTCGCGGCGCACGTTGACGAGGCCCACCTCGAGCAATACCCGCAGATGCTTCGAGACCGAGGGCTGCTCCATCCCCAGCCTGTCCACAATCTCCCCCACCGGGCGCTCCTGCAAGGCGATAAAGTTCAGAATCTCCCGGCGCCGTGGCTCTGCCACCGCATTAAATGCATCCGAAGTTGTCGCTGCCCGTGCCATGCATCAACAATACATTCCTATATAGGAATATGTCAAGCACTTTTTTTCGCTCCGAAACGCACACGCACGGCGACCTCGGCTTCGCGCGATAGCGACGGCAGCTCAACGCTCTCTAGAGGTGAATTTCAGTGGAGCTTGTTCTTGATCGGGTTTCCGGGCAGACACGCGATCACGGTCGCGCCATTTAGTCTGTCGGCTGCAATTACTGCGCGTTTATCAATTCACGCCTCGCTACTGCCGCGGGAAGGTGAATTCGCCGGAGGGGTCACGCTCCTTAAGAGCAGTCACCTTGCCGTTCTCTATGACGAACTCCCAAATGTTATCCGCGAACTGCGGCGTCCTGAACTTGAGCCCCTTGATGGGGATCAGCTTCTGGGGAGGTCCGCCGGGAAAGGCCAGCGAGAGACCAGTGCCGGGCTGGTAGAGCACCTGGAACTTGACCTTGGTCGGAGTGATGTAGTCTCCCGCTAGTTTTTCGAGCAGTGCCGGCTCCAGCGTTTCGGGCTTGCGCGTGAACACGACTTCACCCTCATCCAGCGAGATCATCGCGCTGTCAACTTCTCCCTGCGGGTTCGTCCGGAAGTTGAGGGAGAACCTGCCATATTGTTCATCATCGGGTGTGTCAAAACGGTCGTAGTGGAAATGGCTCAGCGGAAAATCGAACGCGTGAAAACCGAATTGCAGCGCGTTACTCTTGAGCCCAATTTTGAGGATGCCGTAGGCCGAATTCTCATAGTCACCGGCATAGTCGGCCAAGGCGTGAGATGGCTTGGTGTTTGGAACGCGATCGCCCCCGGCTTTCGCGCGCGCTTCCGTGCCTGCTTTCTTCCCGGCGAGCCGCTGTTGCAGCCGGCGCTGGCTCCAGGGCGTTTGGTCCATGTCGAGAAGCCGTTCGTACACGTTGTAACTGATGACGTTGTAGAGCGGGGCGCTGTGATCGCTGATGACCAAAACGATCACACCGATCTTGTCGTTCGGCATGAAGGAAACCTGAGAGTGGAAACCGGGAAGGTCGCCACCGTGAAAAGTCATCAGATGTCCGCGATAGGCGGCGGTCTGCCGCCCCATTCCGTAGGCTGGATTCAGCAACTCCCAAAATCCCAGAGCTTCGCCAAGCGTATTTGGCAAACCAATGGCCGGTTGCAGCGTGGCTTTCAGCACATTTGCCGGCAAGACCTGCTTGCCGTTGTATTTCCCGTCATTCATCAGCGCGATCAGCCAGTGAGACAGCTCATCGATATTGGAAATGATGGCGCCAGCCGGGGCGATGCCTTCGGTGTCTTCATAGTAAGGAATCTTGTAGAGCTCAAACGAGTCGCGCTTCTCCTTGTATGGCACGCCGCGGTCGGGATGCTGCGTCATGTCGGAAATGGTGAAGGTGGTCGTGTTCATGCCGAGTGGCGTGAAAATCTTCTCGCGCACGAACTGCTCCCACGTTTTCCCTGATTTCAGTTCGATGATGTTCCCAGCGGCAGCGTACATCAGGTTGTTGTAGAGGAAAGTTTGCCGCATGGGTTCCTGGGGCTCAAGGTACTTCAGCTTCTCGAACAGCTCCTTCCTGGTAAAAGGCGACTTGAACCAGATTGAGTCGTGGCGCGTCACTCCCGTGCGGTGCGCCAGCATATCGCGCAGCGTGACGTTGTTGTTGAGCTGGTCGTTGTAGAACTGAATCGTCGGAACGGATTCGCGGACCGGCTTGTCCCAAGTCAGCTTCCCTTCCTCGACCAGCATGCCCGCGGAAACAGCGGTGAATAGTTTTGAGTTTGAGGCAATCTGGCACAGTGTCGTCGGCGTGAAGGGCAGCTTCTTCTCGTAGTCGCGATAGCCGTAGCCCTTGGCGAAAACCAGTTTGTCGTTGACCACGATGCCCACGCCGATCCCCGGCGTATTCCAATCTTTCAGGACCTGCTCCATGTAGGAGTCGAAGCCACTCAGCTTGCTGGTGACGTCGGGCGCTTGAGCGCGAGCGCCAGGCCCAGTGATCATTAGCAGCAGGGTCAGAGCGAAGAAGACAACCGCATGAGTAACTGAGGTGCAACGTCGTTTGTTATCGGAGAGCATGAGGCTGAAATCTCCTCTGTGAAATGTCCAAGCGGGAAAGCCTGGGCATTGTATAACACAGAACGAATTGACCCCAATCCCCCGACCGTCTACCATCCTCGTTTCACCTCGCGCCTATGCTCAACGAAACCATCGCGCACTACCGCGTCCTCCGCCAGCTCGGCAAAGGCGGCATGGGCATCGTTTACGAAGCCGAAGACTCCAAACTCGGCCGCCGCGTCGCCCTGAAATTCCTCCCTGAAGACACGCGCCGCGATCCGCAAACTCTCGAGCGTTTCCTTCGCGAAGCCCGCGCCGCTTCCGCGCTCAATCATCCTGGCATCTGCACCATTCACGCCATCGAGGAACACGATGGCCGCACTTTCATCGCTATGGAGTTGCTCGAAGGCCAGACCCTCGACAAGCTCATACCCCTTGGCGCGCTTCCCATTCCGCGCACCATTGAAATCGGGATTCAGCTTGCTGACGCCCTCGACGCCGCCCACAAGAAAGGCATCCTCCACCGCGACATCAAGCCCGCCAACATTTTCGTCACCGAGCGCGCCGTCAAAATTCTCGATTTTGGCCTTGCTAAGCTCCTTCCCGAACACCACGCCAACCTCGGCGGCGAAACGACGCTCGGCGATGCCGAAACTCTTCTCCTCACCAGCCCCGGCACCGCCGTCGGCACCATCTCCTACATGTCCCCCGAACAAGCTCGCGGTGAGGAACTCGATGGTCGCAGCGACCTCTTCTCCCTCGGCGCCGTGCTCTATCAAATCGTTACCGGCAAGCAACCCTTCCCCGGCAGCACCAGCGCCGTCGTATTCGATAACATCTTGCACAACCCTCCGATTGCTCCAGTCACTCTGAATCCAGATGTCCCCGCCGAGCTCGAGCGCATCCTCAACAAAGCCCTCGAAAAAGACCGCGACGTCCGCTACCAGGTCGCCGCCGAACTCCGCGCCGACCTCAAGCGCCTCCAGCGCGAATTGGACTCCGGCAAAGCCGCTCCCGTCACCTCTTCTTCAACGCGCATTCCCGCCCAATTGTCCACGCCCGCTGAGCCGCCGCGCGCGCCCTCGAGCAGCTCTATCCTGATCGCCGCCGCCAGCAAGAATAAATTCGGGACCGGCCTTATCCTTGGAGTCGCCCTCCTCCTCCTCATCGCCGCTGCCTTCGGGATTTACTCGCTTCTGCCCCACAAGAAAACTCTGCCCGTCGAAGCAATGTCCATCGAGAATCTCACCAACAACGCTCACGTCTCCCTGGCCAGAATTTCCCCTGACGGAAAATATCTTCTCCACGTCCTCGACCAAAACGGCCTGCAGTCCCTCTTGCTCCGTCACCTTCCCACCGGCAGCAATACGCAGGTCGTCACGCCCGCCGCTACCCGCTACAGCGGACTCACGTTTTCTCCCGACGGCAATTACATCTACTTCGTCCGACGCGACGACTCCGAACAAGCTATAGCTTCCCTTTACGACGCTCCCATGCTTGGCGGAACTCCGCGTCTGCTCATCAAGGACGTGGACAGTCCCATCGCTTTTTCGCCCGACGGCCAGCGCTTCGCCTACTTGCACCAACACGGTGATTCCGCCGTCACCGACCTCAAAATCGCCCGCCGCGACGGAACTCTTGAACGCGATCTCTTCCACCACAAGGAACTTCTTACCGATAGCCTGACGCTTTCCTGGTCCCCCGATGGCAAGACCATCGTGATTCCCATCGTTCAGCCAACTCCTCACGATCTAGGCGGATTCCTTGCCGTGGATACGGCCAGCGGGGAAACGAAGCAAGTGGCCATCGCGAAAGATCGCATTTACAAGGAACCTGCATGGTTTCCAGACGGCAGCGCTCTCCTTGTCTCAGCCCAGACGGCTGCCACCGGCTTTCTTCGCGATCAGCTCGGTATCGTTTCTTATCCCGGCGGAGATTTTCGTCTTTTGACCACCGATACCAACGGCTACATTCATCCCAGCATTTCAGCGGACGGCCAAAGCATTGCCGCGAGCCAGGTGCAGGGAAAATTTGAAATAGCCATCGCTCCAGCTGGCTCGCCCGAAAAATTGACTCCCATCAAACTGCCTTCCAACCTGCCCACCTGGGGCTGGGATTGGACTCCCGATGCGCAACTCCTGGTCGTCCAGGGTCCGGACATTCGAATAGTGAATCCGGCCGGAGGAGACCGGGTCGTTTTCTCCGAACCCCGATATCCCCTGGATCAGGTGATCTCCTGCGCGAACGGCCGTTACCTTGTCTTTCGAACGCTCGGCCGATCGGGCGGCGCGGAAACGAATCTCTGGCGCGTCGATTCGAACGGCACGAACTTAACCCGCCTCACCTTCGGCCTGAACGAACGCGTACCGGCTTGTTCGAATGACGGTAAGTGGTTGTACTATCTTGACGCCGCTGACAATCATTTTCTCAAACGAATTCCCATCGAGGGTGGTTCGCCGGAAACAATCATCAAATCTCCTGCCGATCCTTACGCACTCTCCCCCGACGACAAAACGGTCGCCACCTTCGAAGTCCGCGAAGCGGATCACACGGTCATCCTTGTTTTGTATTCTCTCGTGGATGGAAAAAAATCGGTGTTCGAATTCGACCAGCGCGGCTTGCCCGGCCTCGCCTTCCTGCTTTCCGGAAAGGCCGTTACCTACGTGGTGCGCGAAAAAGGCGTGGATAATTTGTGGATCCAGCCGCTGGACGGAACTCCACGCCGGCAACTGACGCATTTTACGGCGGAACGAATTGCCGGCTACGCGTTTTCGAAAGACGGCTCGCAGCTAGGGATCAAGCGCGGACATTCGGAATCGGACGCGGTGCTGCTGCGGAATATTCCCCGCTGAAAGTCTGGACCTCATTTCGAGGCGCGTGGCTCAGTAACTTATTTTCACAAATAAATTATTGGATCGTTCCGCCACCCGGAGGGTTCGGTGTCGCAGGCACGTTAGCGTTGGCTCGCGCAAAATATCCGCGGCGCGCCCGAACCTGGTAGCCCTTATGGTCCGGCACTTCGATGCGGATTTTGTGATAGCGGCCATCGAGCACGTAATTCGTCGGAAGATACGCGATGGAATACTGGTTGCGAAGTTCGTCGCCGATGTCCTGAAACGACTGGTCCAGATCATCCACGTGGTAAGGAAAGAACGCTCGACCACCGGTTTCCTCGGCAAGGTCCTGGAGAATCTTGTCGCCATCGGTCAAGTGATACTTGCGATCGCCCATTTTGCTGGGATCAGTCTGGGACAGGGAAATCCATTGTGTGCTGGTGCTGATGGTGTAGATGACCACGCTGGTGCGCTGAGCCATCTCGATGGCGTCCGAGCGCGTGTGTGTCGATAAATTGTCCTCGCCATCGCTAATCAGAATCATGACGCGGCGCACCACGTCCGGCTGGTCGCCTGGCGGGCGCGGCGGGTGGCTCAATTCTTTCACGCATGCTTCATAAATCGCGTCGTAGATCGCGGTGCCGCCGCCCGCGCGTGTCTTCGTGATCTGGTCGCGCAGCGCTCCTGCATCGCCGGTGAAGGCTTGGACGATTTGTGGCTCGTCGTCAAAAGTCATCACAAAAGCTTCATCTTTGTTGCGTCGCAGCACGCTGAACAGGAAATTGATCGAAGCATCCTGCTCGAACTTGATGCGGTCACGGATGCTGTTGGAAGTATCCAGCAGCATGCCGATGCGCAGCGGCAAATCGGACTGCTTGCTGAAATAACGGATTTCCTGGGGAAACTTGTCGTCCCAAATCTTGAAGTCGGTCTTTTCGAGCTCGGGTACCAGTTTGTTTCGCCGATTGAGCACTGTGAAGAGCACGTCAACGAGGTTGACTACCGTCTTGATCGTTTGATCGCTCTGCTGTGCAGCCTCCTGCTTCGGTGCCGCCGACTGTGCCGGTGTCGATGCCGGCGCCTGAGGTTTCGCGTCAGCCGGGGATTGCTGCGCCCGGTCTATTAGCGGAAGTAACAGCAGCGCCAAAACCAGAAAGATCGAAGTGAATGTTCGTCGCATTTGCATCGATTATAGGTATCCCGCCAGCGCAGCGTCAATTCGGCCCTGTGATTCTCCCGCAGCTTCACAAAGTTTCTTCAAGTAATCGCGCAGCTCACCCGGTAACGCGGCGCGAACTTCAATCCATGCACCGGTCCGCGGCTGCGCAAAGCCCAGCTTTGCGGCATGCAGGAAATTACGCTCGAGCGGCGGCAAGGTGATTTTCCCTACACGCAGCTCCGATGCAGCGCCGTAAAGTGTATCGCCAACTACAGAATGCTTCAGTGCAGAGAAGTGCACTCGAATCTGATGAGTTCGCCCGGTATGGAGCTGGACTTCCACTAGGGTCGTGCTGTCGATCTTCGCGAGCGCCTTCCAATCCGTGCGAGCCTCGCGGGGATTGGCGATGTCCGCTCCGTGCCAGGATTTGCGCCGCGTCGTCATGCGCGTGCGATGAATGGGGTCTCGCCCAATGGCCAGCTCGATTCGCCCGCTTTTCTCCGCAAGAACGCCCTGCACAAGCGCGATGTACGTTTTCTGGATGGCTCGCTTGCGGAACGCTTCGCCCAGCTTGGCGTGCGCCGCGTCGTTCTTGGCTACCAGGATCACGCCAGAAGTTTCCTTGTCCAGCCGGTGCACGATTCCCGGCCGCAGCGGATCGCCCCCCTGCGCAAGCGCTTGCCCGCGCCCCAGCAGCGCGTTGACTAGCGTGCCGGAAACGTTTCCCGCCCCCGCGTGCACGGTCATGCCCGCCGCTTTGTTGATGGCGATGACATCGTCGTCCTCGTAAAGCACATCGAGCGGAATTGATTCCGCCTCGGCGCGCGGCGCCGGCCGCGGATGCGCCCTCACAATGATGAGTTCCCCACCGCGAAGCTTCTGCGAAGCCTTCGCCGCCTTCCCATTGACGAGGATGTGGCCGCTGTCGATGAGTTCTTGCACTCGCGCGCGCGAAAGTTCCGCGCAATGCGCCGCCACGAACCGGTCCAGTCGCGTCCCAGCGTCTGTATCTATCGCCAGGAGCTCATGCATCTCGGGTTGGGCTCCAGCCGGCACGGCATGATTGTAGCAAGGGAGCAAAGGGCTGGGTGCACCTCATCAGGATACTGCCACGCTCGGTGCACAAAAACACTGGGGGTTGGGGGTGCTTCCCTCGCGCCCTCCGCGCTTCGTGGAGGGGGAGAGATGCAGACGAAATCGTGGATCGAGAGGAACAAAGATGGCGACGTTCCTAGTCAGGCCGGGATGCGAAGGTCGCCAGTTCGCCGCTGCAGGGTCGGGGAAGCAGGGCTCCTGTCACCTGCTTCCCCTGTTCGAGCCACAACCTCCGCTACAACAGTATGCCCAGAGTTGCCGTGCGGGTCGTGCCGTTGTACGAAGCGGAGATTGTGGCGGAAGTCGAGATGAGAACGAAGGACGTGTTGACCGTGAAGGTTGCGGTGGTGGCTCCGGCAGGAACGATCACGCTGGAAGGCACTCTGGCCGCTCCGTTGTTGCTGGAAAGGAAGACTTGAGCGCCGCCCGCTGGGGCTGGCCCGGTCAGGGTTACAGTGCCCGTGGAAGATTGGCCCCCAAAAACGTTCGTGGGATTCAGCGTCAGCGAAGAAACAGTGGGTAGTGGAGGAGGCGCGGGCGTTACCGTGAGCGAAGCCGATCGGGTCGC
>Ga0137415_10007932_pt1 | contig 10531 bp, 10 predicted proteins | sample CZODoug3_1_1_16f_FD_183082 | JGI IMG/M metagenome (GOLD analysis project Ga0137415, IMG submission 183082) | Vadose zone soil fungal communities from Angelo Coast Range Reserve, California, USA - CZODoug3_1_1_16fungal (Hybrid Assembly) | ecosystem: Environmental > Terrestrial > Soil > Vadose... | reverse complement strand
TACGCGCGCAAGCTGGATCATGCCGGCGTCGATGTCACCTCAACGCGCTACAACGGCTTGATCCACGACTACGGCCTGCTGAATGCTATTAGCCAGGTCCCTGGCGTCCGCTCGGCGATTCTCCAGGCGTCGGCCGAACTGAAGAAGCGCCTCCACTAACCAGGATCGAGCCATGTCCGGCGTAGCCAGGTGGGCTTTAGAAGTTTTCATAACGAATGAATCCGGGACAAAGACTCCTCAGCCGCGACCGTCTACGATCAACTTCACGATGACGGTCAACCAGGGGCGAGAGGATCAGGTGGCCTTTACGAAAACATTACCGAACGATCACGATTCGGGCTGGCGTGAATCGTACGTTTGCCGTCGAGAGGTGCAGCGATGACGACCGCATTGCCGCGAGCGGAATTCGACGTTCTCTCGGACGATTGCGAGCTTCACGCGTTTAGGGGCGATCGTGCGATGACGGCCGAGATGGCAAGGGAGCTCGATGAAAAGGTCGCCGAGGCACTGCGCACGGCTGATCTGATTGCAGATGAAGATGCGGAGCATTGCCGGATGATCGGGCAACACGGCTTGGCGCTCATTCGGCAGATCGCCGAAACGAAGCGCAACAAGCCGGTCAATGTGCTTACTCACTGCAATGCAGGTTGGCTCGCATTTGTTGATTACGGCTCCGCGACTGCGCCGATCTATGCCGCGCACGATAGCGGCTTGCCATTGCATGTGTGGGTGACTGAAACGCGACCGAGAAATCAGGGCTCGAAACTCACTGCGTGGGAACTGGGCCAGCACGGTGTGCCGCACACGGTGATCGCGGACAGCGCGGCGGGCCATTTGATGCAACGCGGCGAAGTCGATCTGGTAATTGTCGGGACCGACCGCACTACGTACACGGGAGATGTGGCAAATAAGATCGGCACATATCTGAAAGCGTTGGCCGCGAAGGCCAACGACGTTCCGTTTTACGTTGCGCTGCCTTCGTCCTCGATCGATTGGAAAATGCGCGACGGATTGAAGGAAATTCCGATCGAACAACGTGGCGCGGAAGAAGTAAAAAACGCCGACGGCTGGCGTGATGGGCAACGGATCGCGGTCCGAATTGCGCCGGATGAAAGTCCCGCCGCGAACTACGGCTTCGATGTGACGCCGAGAGAGTTGGTAACCGGTCTGATCACCGAGCGCGGCGTTTGCGAGGCGAACGAGAAAAGCATTCGTTCGCTTTTTCCCGAGCACGCGCCGTGAGCCATTACGTAAAATTCACATATCAGCGCGCGCGTGCGGATATCGCGCCCTTCGATGCGCTTGCTGAACTGAATGCATACAGGCGGAAGCTTCTAGAGCAGCGTTTGATGGGCGTGGACTCAAATGGCGTCGGATTCGGAAACTTGAGCGTTCGCGACGGCGTGAGCGGGAACTTTTGCATCACAGGTTCGGCGACGGGTGGTCTGCCCGAATTGACGCCGACGGATTGCGTCCGAGTCGTGGCGTACGATTTCGTAAGGAATTGGCTCCGCTACGAAGGCGCTGCGATTCCTTCATCGGAATCATTGACGCACGCCGCGATTTACGAATCCGATCCATCGACCTCTGCGGTCATTCATTGTCACGACTCGGGATTGTGGGCGACGCTTCTCGATCGCGCACCGACAACGTCGAAATCCGTTGCTTACGGCACACCGGAAATGGCGTATGAAATCATGCGCCTGTTTAAGGGAACCGATTTACGGAGCCGCAAGATTCTCGTGATGGCCGGGCACGAAGGCGGCATTGCGACCTTCGGAAAAAATCTCGAAGACGCATTCGATGTTGTGATGCGCGAGCAAATGGAATCATCGCCTTGCATTTGAAAACGGTTTTCATGAACGTATCTCGTCGCGTCATGACGGATGAACTTGCTGCCCGGAACCAAGAACGCGGCGTCACGCGCCGCAGGTTTGTCGGAATTACTCTGGCGAGTGGCGCTGCGATTCTGGCGGGCAAATCCGATGTGATTCTAGGAGCTAACACGGCAACATCATCAAACATGGCTACAAATCCGACGTTTAATTTGGGCGGCGACTTCACTGTCAATCGTCTTGGTTTTGGCGCGATGCGCGTCACAGGCGAAGGCATCTGGGGCTGGCCGCCGGATCGACAGAACGCGCTGAAAGTTCTCAGACGCGCGGTCGAGCTTGGTGTGAATTTGATCGACACCGCCGACGCATACGGTCCGGATACAAGCGAACTGCTCATTGCCGAAGCGCTTTATCCTTATCCGAAAGGGCTCGTGATCGCCACTAAAGGCGGCCTCACACGCCCCGGGCCGGGTCAATGGGTGCCAAACTGTCGGCCTGACCACCTTAAGCAAGCGCTCGATGGAAGTCTCAAACGGCTGCGCCTCGACCGCATCGATTTGTATCAATTGCATACTGTCGATTCGAAGGTGCCCATTGAAGAATCCGTCGGTGCATTGAAGCAAATGCAGGACGCAGGAAAAATTCGGCACATTGGATTATCGAATGTTGACCGGAAAGAGATCGATCGCGCACGCAAGATCGTTCCGATCGTTAGCGTGCAGAACCGTTACAATATTGAAGACCGCGAATCGGAAGACGTTCTCGCGTATTGCGAGAAGGAAAAGCTTGGGTTTCTGCCGTGGTTCCCGATCGGCGGAGGGAGAGGATTAAAAGCGGAAAATCCGCTGAACACCGCGGCAAAGGCTCACGGCGTCAGTGTATTTCAAGTGGCGCTGGCTTGGTTGCTGGAGCGATCGCCGGTAATGCTGCCGATTCCCGGCACGTCATCGCTGGCGCACTTGGAAGAAAACGTTGCCGCCGCAAAGCTGAAGTTAACTCCAGAAGAATGGAAAGCGATTGACGCGTTGAAGGGCTAACCGCCGAAGGGCGTTGGAAAGATAAACGGAGTACCAGTCGGTGTAGGTGTTACACCGGGGGTAGGACTGAAGATCGGAATCACGGTCGGGCTAGCCCCGCCTCCACCCCCACCTCCGCCACTGCCCTCGTCACGCTCTTTTTTATAAGAGATGAAGAGCTTTGCACCGACTACTGGCCTGATCCTCACTATAGCGGGGCCTGCAATCCAAACTCGGTTCCCCGTTTCGGGAAAATTCTGCGCGTTGCTGCCGGTGCTAAAATCAATTCGAGTAGCTGTGAGAACATTGGTGGTTCCACCATTTTCGGTGTCCCCCGGGAGCGTCACCTCAACAACGGCCCGATTTGTGACCAATCCTCCGTCCTGCGTAAAATTCGTGATCTTCATGAAATGATCGCCAGGCACCGTGATTTCGACAACCGAATCGTCGCTGGAGATGATCTTGCTTTTAAAAGGATTGGCGCAGGCAACTGTTGCTGCGGCCAGCAAGGTGAGCGCCACGAGACATCGCACTGCGAGCATCTTCATGATTCAACAGATAAGCACATTTTTTGTTTCGGCCACTGAAATCCGCAGTGGCACCAGGCATATAAAGGACATTACGGCGTGGTCGATGTAGAGGGGCCACGCAGCGTCTCGTTCAATTCCAGCAGCGGCCGTTCATCCAGCGAGATAAGGCCGGCGCGCGGAGTATCGATGTCCGTAATTATTGCAATGACGATCGCGATGAGAATTGGAAAAACGAATCGCTCAAGGATCGAGTGACGCCCGGAAGTTCCCGCCTGATAACTGACGAGCCACAAGCCGCAACCAGCCACGCATAACAAAAGGAGCCAGACAGCGCCGGGCACGTGGTTGCGCTTGGCTGCGATGCGCGTGGCTTCCAAATCAATGGTTTGGTTGAGGCTTGCTATAAAACTGGCGGTGATCGGCGACGGCCGCTCGGCGGCAGCGGCGACCGCCTCAGCCCACATGCGGTCCTGAAGTTCAGCGCTGCGTTTGCGCGTCGTTGCGAATTGATCCGAAAATTGCGCCTCGCGATGGGCCTCGATTCGAAGTGGAACGTATTTCCGAAGCAACTGCACAACATTAGCGGCGTGCGGTTCGGGTAACAGCTGCGCCCGGCGCGCTGTAGTACCGATTGAGCTTGCCTCCTCAACCAGAAGTTCGCGGCGCGTCTCGTGCCGTGCGGCGGCAATGGCGAAACTGAATCCAAGCAACAATCCCAACAGAGCCAGCACTGCAGATCTCACGGTGCCGCTGTCCTTGTCCGCTTCCGACTTCTTCCTGCTCGACGCGAAGCCCATGCGCCACGCCAACTCGGAAAGGCCAACGAGCAAAATCAGCAGACTCGCAAACACGATCCACTGGCTTGAAAAGAACCGGCCAAATATTTGATCGAGCATTGCGGTAGTTGTTTCTGCGCCGCTATGGCCGTTGGTCGCGCGTCCTGATCACTTTAGCGGACCTGGAACGAGCCGATCCTGGACGATCATCCCGCGCTTTTCCAATTCCTCGCGCAAACGCGGGGAAACTTCTCCTGAAAGACCGACAGAGACATGCGCGCTTTGACCCGATTTCCCGGCGAGCTTTTGCACTTCGTCGGTGAAACTGGCTGCGCCTGACGTCCAGGCAGCGTAGTCCCACTGTAACGCGACGATTATTGTTCCATCTTTGGCGACGCAGATCGGAAAGTCGTGAAGCATGACGATCCGAGCGATTGGCGTTTTTTGGTGGATCTGATCCATCAACGCAGCGGTATAAACGCAAAAGAGAGCGTCCGCTTCGGTCGTGCTTTTTTGCGCCGCAACTTTGACAAAGGCGCCTCGATTTGCGACGCCTTTAAGTGCTTTGAGATGGACCGCGAACGTCGTGGACTGTGTTGGTGTAAACGCGCCACCGTGAAGGATCCGTTCGGTGTCACTCGCACTGGCGCCCATCGCGCGGAAGGTGGAGCGATTGATTTGCTCAAGTTCGGATGGCGATTTTTCACGCAGCAGTTCCTCGACCGTGCTGTTAAGATTAGTCACCGTGAGTGCCGCTCCGATCGGGCCACTGATTGGAAAAGTAGCGGCACTAAAGGCGAATCCGCCGGCCCACGAAGCCCAAGCGACGTCGTCCAGCTCCTTTTGCAGGACGGTGTTGGTGCTGTATGGGTCGATCCCCATTTGGAGCGCGATCTTTCGTTTTTTGTCCGAGTAACCGATCGCGTCCTTCATCCTGTTCCCGTCGCCGTCGTTTCCGCCGCCGCCTTTCCCGACGTTCTCGACCGTCTCTTTGGCGCGCCCCAAAAATTTCATGATTCCTTTTGGAACGTTGGAAATCGCCTGCGCCGGATCCCTGGCGATGTTCCTGGCCGAGTTGAGCGGGCTTTTTGCCGCAGCCACCAGTGATTTCTTAAACTCGTCGGTACGTGAGACCTCCTGCAGCCGCGCGATCGCGTCGATCTCCTTCAGGCGTTCGAGCAGCATTTCGTTTCCGTCCGCTTCGAAAACACCAAAGTCTGAATCAATCGTGAACTGATTCATGCCTGACCCCGTCGGCACCGGATCCCGCACCACAAAATGCGGTCCTTTGAGCAACTCGGGCTTGAGGATCTCACTCGCTTTGAGCTCGGGCAATTCCTCGAAGACGGCTTCGGCGCGGCGCACTTCCATCGGCTCCGGTGTTTGCGCGAGACATTGAAAAGTCGCGCTGAGCATAAGCGCCAGAAAGAGGTTCCGATCCATGGTTCAGATGGCGATACTAAATCACCGGTGAGATGTGAAGCTTGAAGATGCGCCGTTCGTTTCGCGATTTGCTAATCGCTCCGTGGTAAACCCTCCCGGATGATGCGCGAGAAATTCGGATCCTGGTCCGCGGCGCGCGCGCGTTCGTTGATCAGGCTGCGCTGTTTCAATTCGGTGAAGGACAACCCTCCAGTGGCGAAGGCGTGATCCTGATAAAGCATCTCGTCGGCCTTTCCATTAAGAAGAATGCGCCAATCCCATGGTGCACGTAGTTTAACGGCGCGCTGGGTGCGAATACTTGTGGTGCAATTGCTTGTAACGGCGTTGTACCAGCGCGGTTTCTCGTGCAGGGCGTTGAGAGTGTTTACGTATTCGCGAAATCTCTCGCGCGCTTGCGCCGGGGAAGCCAGCGTGTGGTAAAGATAAACATCCTCGCGCCGATAATTAGTGCGTAGACGAATGCAATCGCGCTCATCTGCCACGACATAAATGAGCGTGTACTGCCGATAAAAACCTTCCAACGTGGAGTACTGCTGTCCAATGGTCTTGCGTGTTTCAATGGAAAAGCAGAGCGGAAGGGCATCAGCAAATTGAAAGCTCACAATGGGATGTGCGATCCACGGGGAACCCCAGTAATTAATGGCCACATCGATGCCGGTGATCTGCGAAAATCGCACCGTGCGCGTTTCCCAGTGCGGCGTGAAATCGGTCGCTGTGCGGTAATCGCAGTTCCGCACGTTGTGAATCGTTACTTCGTCACCATTTATCTCTGCCCAGGCAGTCTGGGTAACATCCGGTTGCCAAGGGCGATCATTGCTCGGCTTCAACGTTAACCACCACGCAGCCACAAGCGCGCACGCCCCAAAGAGGATCCCGAGCTTCAGCAGTTTTCCGCGAACGAATATGACGATCGCGAGCAGCGCGATTACGAAGAGAATTGCTACGAACGCGCTGGCCTTTGGAAAATCAAAATAAAGCGCACCAGCCGCCCATGTTGCACAAATGAAGGCAGTCAGCCAGGCAAGTGTCCACGTGGTGAATTTGATAATGCGCATGCGCAATACGGTTAAACGCCGTTTCGCTTACGCGTCACTCGGTGGCTACTGCTTGGGCAGGCCATTCGTCGTCAGTAGCTTTCCAAGTCTTGTCGGGATCAAAACGATCTATCGTTGCAAACGTCTTCAGCGTGTCCGCTCCCAAATCCTTCTCGTAAACGACTCCGTCGGGACCAACGATGAACGTCTTCACGCCGGTAACACGGTACTGGGCCGGCGCCGCAGCGAGGGCAAACCCGCCAATCATTACTCCCTTCACGACAAAATCCATTTGTCCAAGAGGCGCAGCGGGACCTTGCCCCTTCAGCACCTTGAAATAATAGCCGTGATACGGCTGGCTTTTGTCTGAGTAGCCTTGTGCGATGGCGTTCGCAACGCTTTCGCCAATCGGTCCGCCCCATGTCCCATCCGCGTTCTGCCACGCTAGTCCGTCGTGTTTGCCTTGCGTGCTAATAATTCTCTGGGCGTACTGATTCACCTGCGAATCATCGTGTTTCTCCTGGGCGTATTCGTGTTGTGCCTCCACGAAGCCACGGCAGATTTCAATCGCGTCCAGTTCATTCGCGCCGATTCGGCGCATTAACATTTCATCGCGACCCGCCTTCGTATCGAACATCCATTTTCCTCTGCGCTGTACAATCGGAATCGCCAACGGGAAGGCGTCGTTGCCGACTGCCAGAATGGTTCGCTTCGGGTTCTTCGGATCTACATCGAGCGACATCTTCTCTTTTGACTTGGCGGCAAAATCTGTCGCGCGTTTCTTGTCTGCGACCGGATCTGCCGATTTGATCAGATCAGTTGCGTCCGATCCGAGAATTTCTTCCAACGCTGCGACGTCAAATGCTTCCGCGGCGTGAAGAAGCGTGTCAGCCGCCTCTTTTGCCGAGCTGAATTCCTTTTGTTTTTTCGAGTCCGCGGTAGCAGCTGCGTCGGACTTTTTTGGTGACGCCGCGTGTGAAACTCCGACAAACAATGCGCAAATAATGATTGTGGCGATGACGGAAGAAAATTTTGAAGAACTCGTGAGGCCCAATCCCATGTTCATAGTTCTTTCTCCATTGCTTGATTCATTTATCGACGACGCCCCCCGCCACCGCGGCCACCACCACCGTGGAAACCTCCGCCTCCGTGCCCACCACTGAAACTTGCTCCACCGCCGCCACCGAAGCTGCTGTGCCCGCGACTGCTGCTGACACGTGCGGAGTTTCCACTAAATCCTCCGCTCCCAAAGGCGTTACTACTCGATCCGTAACCAGAACCTGGCGATACGCTCCGTTTACCTGCGCGATCTCCGCCGCTGAACCCGGAACCCACCGCGCTCGGGCGAATGCCTGTACTTGGGCCGCCGCCGAGTCCACTTCCACCGCCAACACGATTCGCTCCGGCCCTGCTCCCGCCAAGTTGGCTTGCATCACCGGCACGATTCATTCCCATGTTGCCCGCGGAACGATTTATTGCACCGCTGCTAGTGATTCCACTAGAGCTACGATTCGTTGCTGCCGCGCCGATGGGCTGGCTGCGCGCCCGTCCACCGTACTTGTTCGCGGTTCCTTTGTCGCCGTAAGGAGCGCCTCCGCGATGTTGCGGACTATGTTGCCATTTGCCACCGCTCGGCTGCTGAGAAGGCCGATTGCCGCTGCTGATATTGTTATTCTTGTTCGAATTCTTTATGTATTTGTTGTTGTAATTGGTGTCAACGTCGCCGTGTGCCCATCCGCAGTTATAACCCCAGCCACCGCCCCATGCGGCTCCGAGCACAACACCAGCCCCAAAAGCTAAGGCGGCGCCTGTAGCGTAATATCCCGGAGGCGGATAGTACATTGGGTACGCGTAAAACGCGTCGCCATAAACCAATGTTGGATTGTAAGAGGGAACATAAACAGTCTCGGGATCGGCTGGTTCAATGACGATAACTTGCTCGCCGCCTTCGACCGTCTGAGTCTGGACTGTCTGCTCTGGACCGCTTTTAAGATTGCCTTTGCTCTCAGCCTTGCCGCGCATACGCTGAACTGCCTCCAGCACATCGGCTTGTTGTGCGAGGAAGGCATTCCCAAGATCCATTGCCCACGCGATATTGTCGGCTAGCAGCTTGACGACGTCGGGAAACGCGGCCATCGCTTGCACGCTTGGATCCCAAGGCTGCTTTTCCACCGCGTCCGCAAGCGCCTGATCTTTGAGGTGTTTGTTGTTAGCCATCCACTGTTGAAGCTGGGTAAGTTCCAATGGATACGTCGAAGCGGCGAGAGTCTGCGCAAGGAGCGGATCTGGATAAAGCGCAATTGGCGCAACCAAGGCGTCGAGCTTTTCATTCGGAATTTTCGGTGCTTGTTCCTCAGTCGTGAGCTGCGCGGGAAGTGGGAGCACGGCTAGTGACAAGGACGCGATACAAATGAAAGCAACGAGCATGCGCAACGGTTGGTAAGAAAGTGTGGATCGGCAACTCGGCAAATTCATCGCATTCGGTTCACAATTCCTGCTCTACCGGCGGGCTGGCTTATCCGATCCCCGCGGGGTATCGCCCTTAGAACATATTTCAGCGCTGACGTAAAGGCGCCAGTTCAACGGCGCCATTGCTAATGAATGGTTTGATTTTGTCCAGCTTATGTAGCTGGCGACGTCCCAAGTTTACCCACGGTCACTCGTGCATTTCCCGGAAATGTCATCCTTAGTCTGGCGAGTCGTCTTCGACGTCGTCCTCGGTTACCTTCCAAGTCTTGTCGGGATTGTACTTGTCCATGCTCTGGAACGTTTTCAGCGTATCGGGCCCGAGATCCTTCTCGTAAACCACTCCGTCGGGGCCGACAATGAACGTCTGCACCCCTGTCACACGATATTCAGCGGGGGCAGCAGCTAGTGCGAATCCGCCGATCATCGCGCCGCCGACTACGAAGTCCATCTCGCCCATGGCCGCCGCAGGTCCTTGCCCCTTCAGCACTTTGAAGTAGTAACCGTGATAAGGCTTACCTGCCTGCGCCGAATAACCTTCCTCCAGCGCTTTGGCGACTTCTTCTCCCACCGGACCTCCCCATGTGCCGTCCGGGTTTTGCCACGCCAGGCCATCATGCTTCCCAGGCGTGCTCAGGACACGCTGCGCATATTGATTCACCTTCGAACTGTCGTGCTTTTCCATGGCATACTCGTGTTGCGCCTCGACGAACCCGCGACAAATCGCAATGGCGTTCAGTTCGTTAGCGCCCACACGACGGTTTAATATTTCCTCACGTCCGACCTTAGTATCAAACGACCACTTGCCATTGCGCTTCACGAGCGGAATGGGAAGCGGAAAATCATCGTTGCCGACCACAATGATAGCCCGATTCGGATTTTTCTTGTCTATCTGGATGGACATTTTTTCTTTTGCCTTGGCTGCAAATTCCGCTGCACGGTTCTTGTCCTGAACCGGGTCTTCGGAAGCGACGATATCCTCGCTATCCGGCCCCAGAATTTCCTTTGCCGCGGCAACATCAAAATTCGATGCCACCTGAATCAGGGCATCGGCCGCCTGCTTCGGAGTGTCGAATTGCTTTTGCGCCGGTTGCGACGCCGCACTTGCATCAGTTTTGGACGGTGCCGCAGCGTGCAAAGCGAGACCTAACAAGCAAGAACTAGAGATCGCAGAAGCGATCAGCAAAATTTTCGAGGAAGTCATGATTTTTAATTTTGATTTCATTTTAGTTTCCCTCATCGACAGTTCCTTTATCTTCGGCCACCTCCGCCACCGCCACCGCGACCTCCGCCACCGCCACCTCCGCCACCGCCGCGATGTCCTCCTCCTCCTCCGCGACTCATTCCGCCGCCGCCCATGCTATGACCGCCTCTGTTGCTGCTGGCTCGCGCGTAGTTTCCGCTACCGCCGCCGCCAAATCCTCCTCCGCC
>Ga0137415_10007929_pt1 | contig 10533 bp, 7 predicted proteins | sample CZODoug3_1_1_16f_FD_183082 | JGI IMG/M metagenome (GOLD analysis project Ga0137415, IMG submission 183082) | Vadose zone soil fungal communities from Angelo Coast Range Reserve, California, USA - CZODoug3_1_1_16fungal (Hybrid Assembly) | ecosystem: Environmental > Terrestrial > Soil > Vadose... | reverse complement strand
TGTGCCGGCGATGGCGATCCAGCCGAGAGGTTTGCGGCTGGAACTGGGCGCGAGGCAGGGCTCGGCCATCATGATGAGGACGCCGGTGAGGGTTAGGATGAGTTCGGGAAGGAGGGCCAGGACGTTGGTAGACATTTACTTCTTGGCCTCCGTACCGTTCTTGGAATTCGCCTTAAGAGTGGAGTTAGTCCAGACTGTTGCGATGTTGCGAATCTTCGATTCCTTCTTTGTGGCGTCGGCAGCTGCGGGGATCAAGTTGAGCTCGGCGGTACGGTCGGCTTTCACATCCGTGTTTAGGATCTCGTTGTTCGAGGCGGCGAGAACTGCCGGCGAGCCGGCCGCTGGAGCAGGATGGCTTAGATTCGCGGGCGCGGGTTTGATCTGCTCGGGTTCTCCCGCGAGGTAGGTACCGGCAGTGTCGATAGCGCGCATCCAGATAGGGGAGGCGACGCCCACGACGAGCATGTTGACCCCGAAGAGCTCCCGACCGTCGGCCACCACCCGGAGCGCGTCGATGCCCAGCTCCCAGCTCGCCCCACCGGGCTGGTGGACCCCCAGCGCCCGGGCGAGATCGGACGTGGCATCGGGTCGGAACTCGACGCGGGGATCGCCCAATGGTGATTGGGCTGAAGTAGCCCACCTCCCCGGAAAAACACGAAGACAACGTCCACGAAACAGACTCTGCTTACGTGGAGCTGCGCGGCGTCACAATCCCCGAGAAAAAATTTACCCCTTTAACGGAAGTTTCACACGATCGTCATAAAGCCGTCACATATCGTCTGTTAAGGTTGGCGACTACCACTGCGATCTGCAGACGATGCTGGTCGTATTTGCACCCGATGTCGCACGGCCGCTTCCGGTTGCGTGATGAAAAAAATCCAAGGAGGAGAACGGTCCATGTCTCGAAAAGCGTCGCGAAAAGCGTTTCGAAATAGGTCTCGAAATAAGTCTCGGATCAACCGTCTGAGTCCGCTCACTGGCCTGCTGGCGGCGGGGCTGTGCCTTCCGCAGCTCGCCGGTGCTCAGTCCGTGCCGTACCCGACCTACGTCACCGGCCCGCAGCCGAACGGCTCCTGGGTCGTTGGCGATGGCCAGGTCATCACCCCAGCCGGCATCCAGGTCGACCTGGGCATCCGGGTGCGCGCGAAGGCTATTGCGCTGAACCCCAGTCTCCGGACTCACACCGCCGCCGTCCTCACCTTGGGCGCGTCGGAGGCCGTCGAGGTGTTCGACACCAACACCGGTGTTGTCCAGCAGAACTACGTCCCGTTCGGACACGATTCGAGCGGCAGCTATAGCGGCATCGCCTATTCGGCGGATGGCAAGTACCTGGTGTTCAGCCAGGACAGTAGCAACGTCACCATCGCCAAGGTCACTGAAGACGGCTTGCTGGAAGACGACGCCCAGGTCAGCGTGCCGCCGAGCAATTCCTTCATCACCTGCTTCCCGAACAGCCCGCCGGCGTCTTATGCCAATCCCTGCGGCTCGTTCTATACTCCGAGCACTTCTTATCCCGGCGGCGTCGCGCTCTCAAATGATGGCAAGAGCGCCTACGCCCTGCTGAACCAGAACGATACGCTCACCAAGATCGACCTGACCGCGAATCCGCCGAAGCAGGGTACGCAGATCCGAGTCGGCAACGCGCCGCACAGCATCGTGATCGACGGCACGACCGCCTACGTCAGCAACGAGGGTGGCCGGGCCGCTACAGAGGCGGACTTCCAGATTAATTCCGCGGGAACTGAAATCGTCGCCGACCCGATAGTTGGCGCCTCGATCACCGGTACCGTTTCTGTGGTTGATCTGTCCTCGATGAAAATCACCGGCACCATCTCGACCGGTCTGCACCCGACCGGGATGGCGTTCTACGGACGGCACCTGTTGGTCGCCAATGCCTATAGCGACACCATCTCGGTTATCGATACGGCCACCAACGAGGTGGAGCGGACGATTGACCTTGGACTGCCGATCCGAGTGCCCGGCGATCGCCGACCGGCTTATGGCGCTGGGCCGAACTCGATCGCTGTCGATGGCAAGAAGGGCGTTGCCTACGTCGCGCTTTACAATGCCAACGCGATCGCGGTGGTCAACCTCAAAGATGACGACAGGCATTCCGTCATGGGCATGATCCCGGTAGCCTATGCCCCGAGTTCGGTCGTGCTCAATGAAGCCGACAACGTGCTCATCGTTGCCAATGACAAGGGCATCGGCACGCGTTATTCGTTCGAGACCGACTACGGTGTGACCGACTACAATACCCACCAGGACAATGGCACCGTCAGCATCGTCCCCGTGCCGGATAGCGGGAACTTGGCGGCGATGACGCGGCAGGTCTTTGAGAACAACCATTGGGATCTGGTGCAAAATATCAAGTCTGCCGGCGGTGGCAACCCGCATGCCAAGCCGGTCGCAATCCCGGCCAAGATCGGCGATCCGTCGCTGATCAAGCACGTGTTCCTGATCATCCGTGAAAACCGCACTTATGATCAGGTCCTGGGCGACGTGGCCGCCGGCAATGGCGACTCCTCGTTGGCAGTGTTTGGCGGCAAAGATACGCCGAACGCGCACAAGCTGATTAAGCGCTTCCCTCTCTTCGACAATTTCTATGACCCGAGCCGCCAGTCGGCTGACGGTCACCAGTGGATCACCGAGGGCATGGCGCCCTACGCCGACGATATCCAGTCGCCTGACTGGAACCGGAGCTATCCAGGCGGGAACGCCGGCGATGCGCTCGCCTATCAGAAAAAGGGCTTCCTGTTCTCGGAAGCGGCGGCCGCAGGTCTGCCGGTGAAGATCTACGGCGAATACGTCGAGAACGATACGTTCCAACAGCCGAACGGGTCGACCAGCGAGCCAAGCTGGAGCGATTTTTACGCCGACGCCAAGAAGTTCGAGGCTGGGCTTGAGAAGACGCTGTACTATCAGAACACGCTCCAGGCAGAGTCCTCTGTCCCGGCTGTGTCCAACTACCTCGTCAAGAACTTCCCGCAGTTCGATCTGGGCATCCCCGACCAGTTCCGCGTCGATCTGTGGGTGCAGGACTTCAAGAAAGACGTCGCGGACGGTACTGTGCCCGCGTTGAGCATCCTGTGGATAATTGACGATCACACCGGCGGCCCGCCGACTCCGGACGCCGAACAGGCCGATAACGACCTGGCCATTGGGCGCATTATCGACTACATCAGCCACAGCAACGTGTGGTCCTCGTCGGCGATCTTTATTGAGGAAGACGACGCGCAGAACGGCGTCGACCACGTCGATGGTCATCGCAGCCCAGGCTATATCGTCAGCCCATACGCTGTGCAGCACGGACCCACTGACCACACCTACTACACGCAGGTCAACATGACTCGGACGATCGAGCAAATCCTCGGTCTGCCGCCAATGAATCAGTTTGACCTCGTGGCGTCACCGATGAGGACGGCTTTCGTTCAGGGCGAGCCGCCCGAGGAGAACTTTAAGCCGTGGAGGCACGTACCGAACCAGGTCCCGCTGGACGAGGGCGTGACCGCGAGCGCAGCCGACAAAACTGGCAGCCCCGCGGTCCAGGCCCTGAGGAAGGCTTGGCTCGAGAAGAAGGCGCAGATCTTCGCCGGCAAACTGACCAAGCCCGACTCCGAAGACCCGGACACCGTCAACCACCTGAACTGGTACCTGTCCACCGGGTTTAAGCGGCCCTATCCCGGCGAGAGCAGGGTTCGCACGCCAAGCGACTTCAACAGACCGGCACCTACCAACGCTGACACGGACGACTAAAAGACGTTCCGACTGCAACGGCCCTCTCCCCGATGACCGGGGAGAGGGTTTTTTGTTCACGCCTCAAATGCAAAGTCCCCACTAACCTGAACCCGCCCCGCCACCGGCATGAACGTTACTGCCCTGGGTTCGTCCCGCGACAACGCAAAGAACACATCGCCTGTCGATTTTCCCTAATCAGTAGCAATTGGTGAAAAGGCAATCCGAGTCCCGAATATGGAAGAAGAACGGCGGAATTGCTTCGTCGCCATCACACGCACGAAGGAGCGTTTAGTACTGAGCCGGGGAAAAAAGGATGGCAGAACGAACCATAGTGTACCGACTCCGAGCGGATCACGGGCAAACAGGAAGGAACCGAATTACTTCTCGTTTGCCGACCATCCACTCTGGATGCCATCGGTGAGGCCGTCAATTTTCTTGTTCCAAACCACTGTCCGGTTTTGGACGGCCTCAGCGTATATCGGACAATAGGCAAGGCTGAGCGGCCCCAAAAGCACAGCGAAATCATAGCAATGGCTTGAGCGGAGATTGGAAATGAAAGTGCCGCCATTCCACGAATCGGAGCCGAGGACTCGTTTTCTCCACATTACCACTGGATGAAAACCATCTTAGACCGAGGCTGGTGAGGACAGATGATAGCTTCGTTGAGTCAAGATCTTCGCTACGCGTTCCGGCAATTGCGTAAAAACCCGGGATTTGCCGCGATCGCTGTGCTCACGCTCGCCCTCGGCAGCGGGGCTACAACAGTCATCTTCACAGTTGTTAGCGGTGTGTTGTTGAAGCCGCTGCAGTATTCGCACCCTGAGAGTCTGGTCACGCTGCACGTTCAGGCCGAGAAGCGAGGAGACAGATGGGGGTTTTCATACCCCGATTTCCTCGATTGCCAGCGCGAGTGCCGCTCGTTCGAGGGAGTCGCCGCATGGACCTACGGCGGCGGAACCGTCAGTGCGCCAGGTGAAGCAGAGTATGTCGATGGACGTCTGATTTCTTCCGACCTGTTTTCCGTGCTACGAGTTGCCCTCGTGCGGGGGCGCTCGTTTGTGGCGGCGGATGATCGCGTTGGTGCGGCGCCTGTGGCCATTATCAGCACGCGCCTTTGGCAGCGCCGCTATGGCACGAACCCGAAAGCAGTTGGCATGTCACTCGCCTATGAGGGCAAAGCCTACACCGTGGTAGGAGTTGCGCCGCCCGGCCTCCAATTAGACGGGGATGCGGACGTGTTTACACCGCTCGGTCAGCGCATCGAACCCCGGATGCGTTGGCGCGCTGCACACTTCATTCATGTCGACGCGCGCCTGCGTTCTGGCGTAACTCTCTCCGAGGCTCAAGCCGAATTGGCACTGATGAGCGCGCGACTGGCAAAGCAATATCCGGACTCAAACGTGGGCATCACACTAGTGCCACACCCGCTTCAACGCGAACTAGTCGAGGACGTGAGACCCACTCTGTGGCTGCTCCTGAGTGCGGTGAGCCTTGTCCTGCTGATCGCGTGCGTCAATGTCGCGAGCCTCCTATTAACGCGTGTCGTCTCGCGTGGGCACGAATTTGCATTGCGTCTGGCCTTAGGCGCGCCGAGTGGACGTCTATTCCGTCAGTGTTTGATTGAGAGCAGCGTGCTCGGCATTTGTGGCGGCTCGCTCGGGCTCTTGCTGGCGATCCTGGGCACGGGTGGCTTCCTGCGCTTCTGGCCTGACAAGCTGCCGCGCGCCGACGAGGTGCATGTCGATTGGCGCGTGTTGCTCTTTGCAATCACGAGTTCGATCTTGACGGCCCTGATCTTCGGATTGATACCGGCACTGCGAGCGAACAGGAGTGCCATCGAAGAGACCCTCCGATCTCGCTCCCGTAGCATTGCCGGAAGTGCACGCAGGCCGCTGAGCGGCTTTGTCGTATCCCAGATCGCGCTGGCGCTCGTGCTCCTGAGTGCCGCCGGAGTCATGGGTCGCACGCTGGTGCGCTTTGCCTCGCTCAATCCGGGAATTGACATCCGGAACACGCTGGCTGCACGCGTAGCTTTGTCCCCGGCAGTTCTTTCAAATCCTGCCCAGGCGCGACAGTCGTGGCAGGAACTGATGGATAGCATGCGGCGCGTTCCCGCCGTTCAATCGGTTGCGCTGACCGATATCGTTCCGATGCGTGAAGGTGAGAATGTTCTCGGGTACCGCGCTACAGCAACGCCCCCGCCGCCGAATCAAGAGGCGGAAGCGCTGGCTTCAGCAGTTACCCCGGACTATTTGCAGGTCATGCGACTTCCGCTACTTCATGGCCGCTTCTTCAATGACAACGATCGACTCGGCAGCCCGCAGGTTGTCGTGATCGACGAGAATATGGCGCACCACGCCTTCGCTGGAGAAGATCCTGTTGGAAAGATTCTATGGATGCAAGGGATGGGCGATCGGCCCATTCAAGTGGTAGGGGTAGTGGGTCACGTCCGGCATTGGGGCCTCGCGGCCGACGATCTCTCGACGGTTCAGGATCAGTGTTACTACCCGCTCGCCCAAGTCCCCGATCACATGGTTCGATTCTTCTCTTCAGTCCTTTCAGTCGTGGTCCGGACCAATGTTCCTCCTCTGAACACGGTCGACGCGTTGCAGAGGCAGGCGCGTGGCGCCACCGCCGATCAGACTCTTTATGAAGTGCATACGATGGAGCAATTGGTCAGTGCCTCGCTCGCGAGACAAAGATTTTTGCTCCTCCTGTTTGCGATCTTTGCCGGACTCGCTCTGCTGCTCGCTTGCGTCGGGATCTACAGCGTAATTGCCTATCTGACGAGCCAGCGCGTACCTGAGTTCGGCGTGAGGATAGCGCTCGGCGCGCACTCGTCAGACATCATCAGACTCGTTCTTCGCGAGAGCCTGGCAATTATCCTGGTTGGAGTCGGAATTGGCCTGCTCGCATCTATTGGTAGCGGGCGCGTTCTGCAGCGTTTGGTGCCGGGTGTCCACACGGCACAGGGACTCATTCTTGCAGTCGTGCTGCCCACACTGATTCTGGTTGCTCTTTTCGCCTGCTACATTCCTGCCCGTCGCGCTGGGAAGGTCGATCCCGCGGTATCGCTGCGGTACGAGTAAGGTAGACATTCACCTTCAAATCACGCGACCACTCGCCATTAGGCGGCAGGTCAACGCAGTTCACGAATCACGAACTACGTACGGGAGGGAAGGCAGGTACACCCGCAATGATTCTTCGCATGTCACGAATCGTCCGAAATTTCGATGCGCAGCTTCTGAATCACGGGCAAACCTGAAGTAATCCCAAGGTAAGGGTTGCCGACCAGCCGACAAGTGAGAGGCGATTCTGGGCGTGAGAGCTATTGAGACGCGAACTATTGACCGTTCGCTGGACAAGCGCAACGTGAGAGCTTGACCAGGCAGTCCTTTGGTTGTATGCTCCATGATCGATATATCGATTATCGATTACAACCATGCCCAAACAAAAGCTCAGCCCTCTACCCTCCGCCGCATTTCAGATTCTGCTCGCTCTGGTCGGTGAAGACCTTCATGGCTATGGAATCATGCGCAATGTCGCGCAGCAGACAGAGGGCCGCATGCGATTGGGGCCCGGAACCCTCTACAGTTCGATTCGTGCACTGTTAGAAGAGGAACTGATTGAAGAAGTTGATCATCCGCGAGACCCGAGCGCGCGGGATGAGCGACGACGTTATTACCGCTTAACATCATCAGGCCGAAAGCTGGCTCGTTCCGAAGCCGAGAGGCTTGCCGATCTGTTGCGTGTGGCAAGGTCCAAGAACATATTGAGGGGGGATTATGTCTGAGGTGATCTTTTGCTTACTTTTTCAGCTATATCCCTCACATTTCAGGCAGGAGTACGGGGACGAAGCCCTGCAGCTATTTCGCGACCGTACGCATAACGAAACTGGATTGTGGCCGTCAGTTCGGCTGTGGTTCGACTTGCTTGCTGATCTGGTGATATCGCTTCCGCGCGAGTACTGCTATAAGCGACCCGACATCGCAACTGCTCCAGCCAAGACCTGCTTGAACGGCACGCCGACCTTCTTTGTGTTTGATACTGCATCTCCCGGACGACGTCCACTGCTACTCGGGGGACTGTTGTCGCTGATTACGCTTGTTTCTTTTCCCAGGCTGATGAACGAGTTCGGCAATTTCCGACCGCCCAGCGGTTGGAGCTTTGCATCTCCAGGGGCTTACGAGAGGCAGGGTGGGGACCCACAACGGCCAGCATCGGGGAGCGAGCAGGGTGTCCAAAGCCCACGAGGCGCCAACCCTACCTTAGATGCCACGTCGCGGCATCGGATTATCGCCAGCGCCATTGCGTCAATTAAGCAGCACCACATCGATCCCTTGGAAGCACAGAAGGCCGCGGACGCGCTTCTCGCTCACGAGCGACAAGGCGATGATGATTCAGCCACGAGCACCGAGGAGTTTACCCGTCTCGCAACAAAGCAGATGCGAGAAGCAACGGGCGATCATCAATTGGAGCTGCTTTATAGCCCGCGTGCTATACCGGAGCGCCCGTCCGGACCGCCGCCGGCGCTTCCCACTGCATATCGAGACGAGATGCGGCGGGTCAACTGCGCCTTTGAACGGGTCGAGATACTGCCCCACAACGTCGGCTATCTTAAGCTCAATGCGTTCCCGGACACGTCTGTGTGCCAGGCCACTGCCACCGCGGCCATGGCTAAATTGAATGATGTCGATGCCCTAATCTTTGACCTGCGGGACAACCGTGGCGGCTTTCCGAGCATGGTCAGCCTGATCGCGGCTTACCTTTTCGACCATCCCGAGTACATGTATTGCCCACTTGAGAACACAACTGCAGAATCATGGACGCACTCACCGGTTCCCGGCAACAAGCTCGCCAACAAGCCCGTGTATATCCTCACGTCTCCTCGAACGATTTCCGCCGCAGAGGAGTTCACCTACGATTTGAAGATGCTCAAGCGCGCGACACTAGTCGGGGAAACCACCGCCGGAGCTAATCACGCGGCGAATCTTCACGCTATCGGAGACAATTTCTATGTTGCTACTGTTGAAGTGCGGGCGATCAATCCATACTCCAAGTACAATTGGAACGACACGGGAGTTGACCCGGATTTCAAGGTCAGGGCTCCCGATGCACTCACGGCGGCATTGAGGTTAGTAGATAAGAGACTCCACGTGGAGTAGCCATAGGACGCGCCTTGGCCGCCCCGCAAGTCCCAACAAAAGTGATGGCTCAATCAAACTCCGTATTCTTGTCAATGTCAGATGACGGGCAAACCTTCCGTTAAGCCTTGAGGGAAGAGTTGCCGACGATTCCGACCCTACTAAATTGGAGTGGATTCGAGGGCTCAATCTGTTGTCGTGTTTCCAAAAGGGGGAGGAGGTCCACCACGGAGATAGCCGATTAACAGATTCATTTCGCGAATAATTACGTCGGGCCTATCGAGTGGAACCATGTGCCCAGAATTCCGGGCGACCACCCGCCAACTCCGAGAAGAAACGGACTTCAACGCCGCCTGCTCTCGGTTCCATACTGGCTGTTGCGCGATCAGGCGCTCCGACATATCCGCTCTTCGCAGATCGGGGTCACGGGAGATCACAAGGAGGGGCATGTTGTCGAAAGTTGTCAGCCGTCCCGCCTCATGGCATGAATCTTCGAAATAGTTCAGTTCACTTTCGTCGGTGTCAACATAACCAGGCCTGCACGCCATCGCGTCGTACTGGCCTGCCCATCCCGGATAGTCCTTGGCCGACACGGAACAGCGCCCAATAAGGCGTTCCCACCCCGACCAAACGCGTAATCGGTCTTCCCAGAGTTCGCGCTTGGCGTCACGCTTATCTTCCTCGTAGGCAGCGCGAGCACCCGGTAACTCATCGAACTGCTGAGGTGAACTCGAATCAATCATTACGACTCCGGCAACCTCCGCCGGAAATTCTCGTGCGTACTCGCGCACATACACGCCCCCGGCAGAATGGCCTGCAATTATGAAGGGTCGGTTTACCCTAGCTTGATCGAGCAACGAGTGCAATTCCCGCACGATCGTTTCCGCGTCTCGATTGCCATTGCGGGGCTCACTCCAGCCGTGACCCGCACGATCATAGGAGCAGACCCGTGTCGTGCGCGAAAGCTCCGGCTGTACCTCTCCCCACAGCGACCAAGGAGCACTGGCAGCAGCCTCCAGAACTACTGCGGGCGAACCTTCGCCTCGACAATCTATGTGCATTTCGTAGCCATCCACAATGTGGAACTCACCAGGGACGGGGTTATGCTGATGCTGCCAGTGCGCCATCCCTAGATTCCAAAGTGAGAGAGCAAGCGCGATCAACAGGCAAGGTCCCAAGCCTCTACCTACCAATCGCAAGGCTTTCCCAATGCGCGGTTGACTCTTCTGCTCGTCGGAATTCGTCATTTCCAGAGATACCGGCTTTGTGGAGATCAAGGCATGATTGTAAGACAGCTCAAACTTGTCTGGGATCAGCTGGGTGAAAAGCGGTTCAGTACTACTTCTCCTTGGGCGAGGGTGGAGGCCGTGCTCCCCGGATCACGGGCAAGCGGTACGTAATCCGGTAGGGGAAGGGTTGCCGACTATACATGCTCGATCAGCACACTTCGGCTTGGTAGCTGTTAGTTTGCGGGTCCAGCAAACAGCAGAAGATTCCCATCCGGATCCTTGACGACGAAATTCTTGGCGCCCCAAGGCTGCTTTTTCAGCGTCTGGTGAAAGGCAACACCAGCGGACTGAAACTCAAGAAACAGCAGCTTGATCTCGTCCGCTGTAGCGACGGTCATAGATACCGACAACAGTTCCTCCCG
>Ga0137415_10007927_pt1 | contig 10535 bp, 10 predicted proteins | sample CZODoug3_1_1_16f_FD_183082 | JGI IMG/M metagenome (GOLD analysis project Ga0137415, IMG submission 183082) | Vadose zone soil fungal communities from Angelo Coast Range Reserve, California, USA - CZODoug3_1_1_16fungal (Hybrid Assembly) | ecosystem: Environmental > Terrestrial > Soil > Vadose... | reverse complement strand
CGAGCAGGTCCCGGTACCCTTCCAGCAGGACGCGCTCGTCGAGCACCGGCTCGAAGTTCGGCCGTCCGAACTGATCGCCGGTCGCATCGGAACGCAGCCGCCCTTCCCGTTCCAGCCGGCGCCAGAGCGCCGTACTCGGAAGGGCGGTGAGCAGGCCGATCATCGCGGCGGCGATGGGAAGGCCTTCTATGAACGTTCTCTGCGCCTCGAAGATGTGGTCGCCGTCGGTGTCGAATCCGACGATGAAGCCGGCGTAGACCTCGAGCCCGGCGTGGGTGAGCCGCAGGACCGATTCTTGTAGGGGCAGTTTGAGGTTCTGCAGCTTGTGCGTGTGCTTGAGCGACTCGACCGAAGGAGTTTCGATCCCGAGGAAGACGGTGGTGAATCCCGCCTCCACCATCGACTCGACCAGCGCGGGAAGCGACGCCAGGTCGACGCTCGCCTCGGTGTACAGCTCGAAGGGGCGGCCGTGTTCGCTCTGCCAGCGGGCGATCTCCGGCAAGAGCTTGGCCGTCTCGCGCCGGTTGCCGATGAAGTTGTCGTCGACGACGAAGATCGATCCGCGCCAACCGAGCTCGTAGAGCGCGTCGAGCTCGCGCAGCATCTGCGCCGGCGTCTTCACCCGCGGGTTGCGGCCGTAGAGCTCGATGATGTCGCAGAACTCGCACTGGAAGGGGCAGCCGCGCGAGGACTGCACGCTCATCGACGTGTACCGCGACCGATCGAGCAGATCGAATCGGGGTGGAAGCGTGCTGGCGAGGTCGGGCTTCTTGTCGTCCGGCGGAGAGAGGACGCGGGGCCCGGACCCGCTCTCCAGCGCCGTCACCAGCGCGTCGAGACGCCCTTCCGCCTCGCCGATGAACACGTGGTCGGCGTCGGCGAATTCGTCCGGGCGCGAGCTCACGGCGGGACCGCCTGCCACGGTGCGCACACCGCTGCGGCGCGCGCGCTCGATCACCTCGTGCATCGCGTCCTTGTGCACGAGCATGCCGGTGACCAGCGCCGCGTCCGCCCAGCGCAAGTCCCCCTCGCCCAGCGGAGCGACGTTGAGATCGGCGATCCGCAGATCCCAATGTCCTGGAAGGAGAGCGGCGAGAGTGGCGAGACCGAGAGGAGGATGCGGCGCGCCTTTGCCGACCATGCCGACGGCGTATTGGAATCCCCAGTATGTCTTCGGCGCGAGGGGCTGCACCAGGAGCACGTTCATGCGCGGGACGATGCGCATCGGCAGGTAATGGAATGGTCACGAAGCGCCCCGGAATGTCGCTGCCAGGATGCTTCCCGGGTGCGGGCGGCCGCTCGAATCCTCGCGCGCGGCGGGCGTGCCCTGCTATTGGCTGACCTGGATTGCTCCGCGGTCGATCGCTCCGGCCGGCCGCGAATTGCCCAGGAAGTCATCCGCTGGAGCGAGGAAGTTCGTCCCCGAGCGCAGCGCGGGGGAGCCCGCCCGGGGGGCGAAGTTGCCGCCGCCTGGATCGGTCAGGTTCGCCTTGCCCGCGATGTCGTGACCCCACTTGAACGGCACGCGCGCGCCGTCCCAGAGGTTGTAGTCGTAATGATTGCCGTCGTCGTACGTGACAGCCTTGCCGACCAGGTTCACGGCCACGTTGTTGATCACGTTCACGTCCGACGAATCGAGCGCGTCGATCTCCCCCGACTGGATGTAGGTCGAGGAGCTGAGCATGTTGTTCCAGGCCGTGTTGTTGACCACGTCCACGTGCTCCGACCGATAGAGATGGACGCCACGTCCGCCGTTGTCGTGGACGATGTTGTTCGCGATGTAGGTGCGGCCCGTGTACGGGACGCCCTTCACGTCGTTGGCCCCCAGCGCCGACTGCGTGTGCATCGAGTCGTCCACCGTCCACCAGGAATTGTTGTAGACGCGGTTGTGCTCGATGGTGATGGCGTCCGCGGCGTTGATCTCGATCCCGGCGGCGGGACAGTCGTGCAAGATCGAATTGCGGATGATGATGTCGTGTGGAACGGGCGGATGGACGTCCGCGTAGCCGACTCCGTCGATGTACACGCAGTTGTGATTCAGGAACGACTGCGTGCCGTCGTTCGCCGCCGCTTCCGCGGGAATGATCGTCGTGTTCTGCCCGATGATCTCGAATCCGTCGATGATGACGTACGAGACCCCGAAGAGGTGGATTCCGGCCCAGGCCCCGCGCGGGATCTGGATCACCGGGTGTTGTCCGGAGGCGGCCGTGAACGTGATCCACGCGCCGGGGGTGCCGGACACGGATACGGTGAGCGGGTTCTCCGTCCCGTCGCTGGTATACGTGCCGCTCATCACCTGCACGGTCCAACCGGGCTTCACGGCGCCGGCGGCGCGGTTCAACGTCCTGAACGGCGCTTTCGCGCTCCGTCCGTGATTCGTGTCGGAGCCCGCCGCGGCATCCACGTAGAAGATCGGGGTGTCGGGAAGCTTTTCCGGCGTCGAAGTTTCCACAGGCTTGCCGCAGGCAGCCAAGAGCGCGCTCGCCACCACGGCGAGCAAGCGGGTTGCACCGTTCCGCCCGATGTGCATCCACACGATCTATGGCGCGTATCGCGACCGACAAGCCCGGCGAAATCCGATTCGGTCCCGCGGGCTGGGATTATCCGGACTGGGCCGGGAAGGTTTATCCGCGGCCGAAGCCGACGGGGTTCGACCCGCTGCGGTATCTCGCGGGATACTTCGACACGATCGAGATCAACTCCACCTTCTATCGGCCCGCTTCGGCTGCGGTTGCGCTGGGCTGGACCGAGCGCGTCGCCGGCCACGACCGGTTCCGATTCGCCGCCAAGCTCTGGCGGCGCTTCACCCACGAGCGGGACACGGCCTGGACGGCGGAGGAGATGGACTCGGTGCGCGCGGGCTTCGATCCGCTGGCGGATGCGGGAAGGCTCGGCGCGGTGCTCCTCCAGTTCCCCTGGTCGTTCCGCAACACCGAACCGAACCGGGAATGGCTCCGCGATCTGACGCGATCGCTGCGTGCGTATCCCCTCGTGCTCGAAGTGCGGCACATCTCCTGGAACGAGCCTGAGTTCTATGCCGAGCTGGCGGCGGGCCGGATCGGCATCGTCAACCTCGACCAGCCCATGTTCCGCAACTCGCTGCCCCCGTCGGCGCGGGCCACCTCTTCCGTCGGCTACATCCGCGTGCACGGGCGCAACTACAAGGATTGGTTCCGCAAGACCGCGGGCCGGGACGAGCGGTACGACTACCTGTACTCGCGCGCGGAGCTGAAGCCCTGGGCGGAGCGGACCAGATCGCTGGCGCAGGAACCGGGAGTGACGGACGTCTACGTCGTGAACAACAACCACTTCGCCGGTCAGGCGGTGGCGAATGCGCTGATGCTGCAGGCGGAGGTGACGCAACAGCCCGTGCGGATCCCAGGGACGCTGCTCGAATCGTACCCGAAGGAGCTCTCGCCGCTGACGTGAGCTTCAGCGCAGCAGGCGGAGCGAGAGCGCGACGCAGAGAGTGGAGACGAACGCCATGGTGGCGGCGACGGTGGCCCCGCTCTTCGACGCTTCCCTGTTCCAGATGATCCCGGCGCAGACCGCGATGGCGGTCCAGATGATGGTGCGGGCGTATTGAACGCGCAGCGCGATGACGTTCAGCTGCAGCAAGAGACCAAGGGAGGATGCCACCAGCGCGCCGATGGCGAAGCGGCGATCGCCGTGCTCGCGCACGAACAGATAGATCGACCCCCCGAGCGTCAATACCAGGAAGAAGAGCCGCATCGACATCCGCGCACCTCCTGTGGTGACGATACCCGAGCGGCGCGTCGCGACAAGAAAGCATTCGGGGGTTCCACCTGCGCGGATGTGCGCGAAGGCCGCCGCCGCGGTTACCATGCGCGCATGGAAGCCTTGCTGAAGCGCGTCGCGTACGGATGGCACGGCCCCATCCTCGTCGATCAGGGATTCCTCTCGCATCTCGGGTGGGCATTCGCGGTGCCTCTGTTCGGGTTCTGGCTCGGGGGGCGGCGCTGGCTGCGAATCGCAGCTTTGGCGTGGATCGCGAGCGCCGTCTGGCGCGAGCTCGTCGAGGAGGCTCTCGACGCCACCACGATATCGGACCTGGTCTCGCGCATCGCTCCGGTGTTGCTCCTGGTTGCGATCGACGCCGTGCGGACGCCTGCGTCCGCGACGCAGGCGTCGTGAGAGGTTCCGCCTTCGGGCGCCGATGCTTGCTGCGATCGAGTCTCCTTTCCCTTGCCGGAACGGCCATCGCGAGCTGCCGGCACCGCATTGCGACGCCTGCCCCGTTGCCGGAGGCTCCCCGAGCCACGCCCTGGCCGCAGGCCGATGCGATCCTCGCCAGCACGGCGTCCCCTGCAATTCCCTCGCGGACCTTTGCGCTCGTCGGGGCTCGGGGAGACGGGCGCGGCGACGACACGCTGGCGCTGCAGCGAGCGATCGACGGGTGTCACGCTTCCGGCGGGGGACAGGTGGTCGTGCCCCGCGGCATCTTCTTCACGGGCGCGCTGCGAATGCGCAGCCGGGTCGACCTCAATCTGTCCGCTGGCGCCACCCTCCTCTTCTCGGACGATCCAGAGAGGTTCCCGCCGGTCAGGACCCGGTACGAAGGGCTCGAATGCGTCAACCGCTCTCCGATGCTCTACGCCTGGGAAGAGACCGACGTGGCCGTGACCGGAAGCGGCACGCTGGACGCTTCGCGCACGGCGGCGTGGAACCGCGGCTCGGATCGGGAAGGAGTCCTCGAACCCATGGTCGCACGCCGGCTCGCTCCCGACGACCGCGTCGTCGTCGGCCGGCTGAGGACCGCGATGGTGGAGACGATCGGGTGCGCACGCGTGCTCATCCAGGACGTCACCCTGGCCGGCGCGCCGTTCTGGCAGCTGCATCCATTGCTCTGCACGGACGTGACCATCGACGGCGTCACCACCAGCGATTCCGGCCCGAACAGCGATGGATGCAACCCGGAGTCGTGCGACCGGGTGGTGATCCGGCGATGCACGCTCGCCTCTGGCGACGACGACATCGCCCTCAAGTCCGGCCGGGACGAGGACGGCCGGCGAGTGGCGATCCCCTGCCGCAACGTGGTGGTCCTCGGATGTCAGGCGGAAGGCCCGTTCGGATTTCTCGCCTGTGGCAGCGAGCAGAGCGGCGGAGTCGAGAACGTGTACGCTTTCGGGAACCATGCCTATAGCTTTGGCGTCGGATCCGCGCTGTGGCTGAAGTCGAACACCCGCCGCGGCGGCTACACGCGCAACGTCAACCTGAGCGGCTTCCAGGGCCGGATCCGCCGAGCCGTCGCGATCGCGACCATGAGCTACGGCGGTCAATCCGGGTCATACCCGCCCATTTTCGACGGCATCCACCTCGACCACCTGGTGATCGACGGCGCGGACGAGGTGCTGGATCTGGACGGCCTTCCGACCTCCCGGATCCGTGACCTCACCGTTTCCGATTCGCAGTTCACCGGCGTGATCGGCGAGGACCGCGTGCGCCAAGCCGAGGTGGCCTGGCGCGGCGTCACCGTGAACGGGCGAGCGGTTCGCTGAGGAGCGATCAGGCGGCAGCCGGCACCGCGCGCGAAAGCGCCAAGCCGTCCGGCCCGAAGACGTGGCTGGCTGAACCGGGCAGGCCGAGCGTGATCGGCTCGTCCGCCTTCGCGGTGGCTCCCGGACCTCGCCGAACCACCACGGTCTGGTCGCCTTCGGTGCGGACGTACAGATAGCTCTCCGATCCGAGCCGCTCCACCACCAGCACGCGTCCGGAGATCTTCGCCATCCCGTTGGTCGCCGTTCCGACGTCCTCGGGACGGACACCGAGCGTCACCTCCGTCCCCGGCTGCAGGTTCTGCGCATCCTTTGCCAACGGCACCGTCACCTTCGTGCCGCCTGGCAGACGCACCGTCATCGATTCCGGCGCCACCGAGTCCACCGCTCCCTTGAGCAGGTTCATCTTGGGCGAACCGATGAATCCGGCGACGAACACGTTTCGCGGCCGGGTGTACAGCTCGAGCGGGCTTCCCACCTGCTCGACCCGCCCCTGGTTCAAGACCACGATTCGATCGGCGAGGGTCATCGCCTCGACCTGGTCGTGGGTCACGTAGATCATGGTCGCTCCGAGCTGATCCTTCAGGCGGGCAATCTCGAGCCGGGTCTGGACCCGAAGCGCGGCGTCGAGGTTCGAGAGCGGCTCGTCGAAGAGGAACACCTTCGGCTCGCGCGTGATGGCGCGGCCGATCGCCACCCGCTGCCGCTGGCCGCCCGAGAGGGCGCGGGGCTTGCGGTCGAGGAGGTGATCGATCTGCAGGATGCGAGCCGCCTCGCGCACCCGCTTGTCGATGGCCTCCTTGTCCGTCTTGGCCAGCTTGAGGCCGAAGGCGAGGTTCTCGTAGACCGTCATGTGCGGGTAGAGCGCGTAGGACTGGAACACCATGGCGATGCCGCGCTGCGATGGCAGCGCGTCGTTCACCTTCGCGCCGTCGATGAAGAGCTCCCCGGACGTGATGTCCTCGAGGCCCGCGATGAGGCGGAGCAGCGTGGATTTCCCGCAGCCCGACGGTCCCACGAAGACCACGAAGTCGCCATGGGCGATGTCGAGGTCCACGTCCCGGATCACGTTTATTTCGCCGAACGCCTTTCCGACCTTCTTGAGCACGACCTCGGCCACGGATGCCTCCTCTATCCTTTCACTGCCCCGGCGGTGAGGCCGGAAACGATTCGACGCTGGAAGATCAGCACCAGGACCACCAGCGGCACTGTGACGATCACCGACGCCGCCATCACCCGACCCCAGGGCAGCTCGAAGCGGGAAGCGCCGCTGATCAGCGCGATCGCCACCGGCACCGTCCGGCGCTCGTTCGAGAGCGTGAACGTGATCGCGAACATGAACTCGTTCCAGGCGGCGATGAACGCGAGCAGCCCGGTGGTGGCCATCGCGGGCCAGAGCAGCGGCAAGAACACCTTGGTGATGATGGTGAGCGGTTTCGCGCCGTCGACCAGCGCCGCCTCCTCCAGCTCCTTCGGCAGCTCGCGCATGAACGTGGTGAGCACCCAGGTGGTGAACGGCAGGGTGAGGATCATGTACGAGAGCGAGAGGCTCCAGAGCCTGTCGTAGATCCCCAGCCAGGAGACCAGCTCGAACATTCCCGAGAGCACCGCCACCTGCGGGAACATGGAGACGGAGAGGACGATGAGCAGCAGCGGGGTGCGCCCGCGGAAGTTGATGCGGCCGAGCGCGTAGCTGGCCGTCACCGAGAGCGCGAGCGAGACGGCCACCACCGAGACGGCCACCACCAGCGAGTTGAGGATGTTCCTCCCGAACGGCTGCTCCTTGAAGATGGCGGTGTAGTTCCCCCACTCCGGTTTCGGAGGCAGGAAGTCGATCTTGTACAGCGCGCTGCCTTCCTTCAGCGAGGAGACGATCGCCCAGTAGAAGGGGAAGATCGTGTAGACGACGATCGCGGTGACGAGCAGATAGAAGAGCGTGGTGCCGATGATCTTGCGCGCTTTCATGTCAGCGGCTTTCGAACCGGACGCGTCCGGCGGTGATGTAGACGACCGTGAACACCGCGATGACCACGAAGAGGAAGGTGGACGCCGCGGAGCCGTAGCCCACGTCCTGGAAGTCGATGAGCTTCTGCCGGGCATACACCGCCATCGACGCCGTCTCCCGGCTGTTGCCGGTGAGGACATACGGCAGGTCGAAGATCCGCAGGGCGTCGAGGGTGCGGAAGATGACGGCGACCATCAGCGCGGGCTTGATGAGCGGCAGCGTCACCTTCCAGAACACCTTTGGAGCGGGGATTCCGTCCAGCTTCGCCGCCTCGTAGATCTCCTGGGGCAAGAGCTGGAGCGCCGCCAGGATGAGCAAGGCCATGAACGGCGTGGTCTTCCAGACGTCCACGATGATCACCGCGACGAGCGCGAGCTTGGGGCTGCCCGTCCAGGCGTACGGGTGATCGATGAACCCCACCTTGAGCAACATGTAGTTCAGGACTCCGTAGAGATCGTTGTACATCCAGTTCCACATCTGCGCGGAGACGACGGTGGGGATCGCCCAGGGGATGAGGACCGCGGCACGTACGACGCCGCGGCCCGGCAGGTGCGCGTTCAGGGTAAGCGCGATGACGAGCCCGAGGATGGTCTCGAGCGTGACCGAGATCGCGGCGAATTCCACGGTATTCCTCACCGCGTGCCACCATTCAGGGTCCTGGGCGAGCGATGCGAAGTTCGCAAACCCCACCCCCGCGTAGGACCCCATGTTGTCGAGGTTCGCGTCGGTGAACGAGAAGTAGATCGTCCGCAAGAGCGGCCAGCCCGCGACGGCCGCGAGCACGGTCATCATTGGCACGATGAACGCCAGGGCGGCGCGCCGCCGCTGGCGGGTGAGGAGCGATTGCGCGACCGCCACGGCGGCCTCCTACCACTTCCCGTTGCGGGAGATCCGGTTGAGGTTCTTCTCGAGCTTGGAAATGCTCGCCTCCGCGTCGCTCTTGCCGGAGAGCACCTCGTGCACCGCGTTCCAGAACTCGCTCGAGACCTGGTTGTACTTGCTCTTCGTCGCGCGCGAAGGACGCGCAACCGCGTTGGTGAAGGTGCTCAGCAACTCGCCGATGAACGGGTTCTTCGCCAGGATGTCCTTGTCCTTGTAGAGCGCCGGGATGGTCGGGTTGAAGCTCACCTCGATGGCCGCCCGCTTCTCCTCCTCCGGGCTCGTCAGGTACATGGCCAGATCGACCGCGGCCTTGGCATTCTTCGAGTACTTGCTCACCGCCCACTGCCAGCCGCCGAGCGTTCCGGTGTTCTTGCCCTCCGCTCCGCCCTTCGGCAGCGCCATCACGCCGACCTTGCCCTTCACCGGGCTGTCGGGCGCCTGCGAGAGCGCCCAGGCGTACGGCCAGTTGCGCATGAACACCGCGTTGCCGGACTGGAACGCGCCGCGGGCTTCCTCCTCCGCGTAGTTGAGGACGCCCTCGGGGGCGATGTTCTTGATCCAGGAGGCGGCCAGCTTGATCGCCGCGATCGCCTTGGGGTTGTTGATGGTGACCTTGCCCTGCCCGTCGACGATGGTGCCGCCGCCGAAGCTGTCCACCCACTCCAGCGCGTTGCAAGTCAGGCCCTCGTACGCGCGGCCCTGGAAGACGATGCCGTAGATCTTGTCGTTGCCCGCCTTGCGTTCGCCGTCCTGGACGATCTTCGCCGTCTCCGTCAACTCCTGCCAGGTGGTGGGCGCCTTTCTTCCGTACTTCTCCAGCAGGTCCTTGCGGTAGTAGAGAAGGCCCGCGTCGGTGAAGGCGGGCAGCGCGACGAGGTGTCCGCTGACCGTGTTCGCCTCGATGATCGCCGGGAAGTGCTGCGCGATGACGTCCTTCGGCACTTCCTTGCCCATGTCGACCAGGTGCTGCGCGAGCAGGCCGGGCCAGACGACGTCGATGCGGATGACGTCGATCTCGCCTGACTTCTGCGAGAGCAGCTGCTGGAACAGCGCCAGCTGCTCGTTGGAGTCCTTCGGGACCGAGACGACCTTGATCTGGTTGCCGGTCTTCTTGGCCCATGCTTCAGCGCCGGTCTTGCAGAGATCGAACTCGGCACCGACGGAGCCGCAGGCGACCGAGACCGTGCCTTGCGCGGCGGCTGAGCGGGCGCCGAGGACCGTTCCGGCGAATACGAGCGCGGCGGAGAAAAGGACGGCGACACGTGACCCGACTGGCATGGGACCTCCCCAAAAGGTTCGCGACGGATGCGGCGGACGCGGGGCATATCAAAACCGCGCATTACCGGCAAAGCCCGGGGCCCCGGTCGGATGTCCGCACTCGCTCGCTGCGCCGTGTCATTTGCACTTGGCGTCGGTCACGAGCTTCAGCGCCACCGGGATGAACTCCGTCTTCCCGGGCGCATTGCCCCCCTTCGCCAGCTCGGCCGCCTTCTCCACGGCGAGCCACGAGCGCGTGGACCTCGTCGGACTAGAACACGACTCCGCTGAAGAGGACGGCGTTCGCGTAGGGAGTGAACTCGCCGGTTCGCACGATGGCGCGCGCTCCCTGCGAGAGGCGCTTCAGCTCGTCGTGCGAAACGAGCTCGATGCCGCGGGCGCGGATCCTGGGCAGCGTCGCGAGCCTGCCTTGCACCCGCTCGTGGAAGACCGCGGAAGCGCTCTTCACCTCCTGCGCCAGGACGGCTCGCTCCACCTCCATCTCGGCGAGGACCGCCTCGAGCACGTCCATGAAGGCAGGCTTGCCGGGGGCGAAGGCGAGGTCGATGCGCTCGACGCCGGCGGGGATCGGCAGCCCGGCGTCGGCGATCACCAGCGCATCGCCGTGGCCGAGGCGCGCGATGACGCGGGACAGCTCGGGGTGCAGCAGGGTTCCTCGCTTCATGGGGGCGTGCCGTCCGTGCGGGAGGAGCGAGGAAAGCACCTTTTGGCCCCGTCGTCACTGTCGCGCGGGCACCAGCCGGTTGTAGAGTTCGCCGCGCGATGAGCGAGGTCGTCGTCGTCGGCAGCCTGAACATGGACCTGGTGGTGCGCGCTCCACGCCTGCCCGTGCCAGGGGAGACGCTGCTCGGCGG
>Ga0137415_10007925_pt1 | contig 10536 bp, 6 predicted proteins | sample CZODoug3_1_1_16f_FD_183082 | JGI IMG/M metagenome (GOLD analysis project Ga0137415, IMG submission 183082) | Vadose zone soil fungal communities from Angelo Coast Range Reserve, California, USA - CZODoug3_1_1_16fungal (Hybrid Assembly) | ecosystem: Environmental > Terrestrial > Soil > Vadose... | reverse complement strand
TGGACACAGGCGCGGAGGCCATCCATGGACGGCGCGTCCACGGCGTCGAAAGCACCCTGGCGGACCGGTGAGGTGATCACAGCCCGCCCACGAAGCGTCCGGGATTCAGGATGCCGAGCGGATCGAACTCCGCCTTGAGCCGCCTCATGACGCCCAGGGTGATCTCCGGCACCGGGCCCCAGACGTCCGTCGCGCCCTTGAGGGGCAGGGGCGCGCGCTCGATGACGAGGCTGCCGCCCTCGCCCTGGAGCGCCGCTCGAAGCGGCGCCACGAGCTCGCTCGCGAAGGCTTCGGGAGCGATGACGCCCGTGAGGGCGACCCGGAGAATGCCGTTGCCGGCCTCGCCGACGATGGCCACGGACAGGCCCTGGCGGAACGCGCTGCTCTCGGCCTCGCCGGCCCAGCGCGCCTGGCCACGAATCTCCCCGGCGATTCTGAGCACGAGGGGGGCTCCGAGCGCTTCGCCGAGCGTCGCCCAGAGCGTCGCGGGAATCGTGATCGCCCGACCGCCGCTCCGCTCGCCGAGCGCGACCAGCGCCGCCCCCTGGCTTCTCACGGCCTCGGGGACGGTGCTGATGGACACGCACAGAGCAGCCCGCGCAGGTGGCTGACCGAGGCCTCGCAGCGCGCCGCCATTGAGCCACGCCAGCCGATCCGGCTCGAGCGTGGAGGCGAGGATCGACGAGAGGAAGTCCCCCGCCCGCTCCGTGCTGTCGAAGGCGAAGAGCCACGAGCCGGTGTCGACGGGCGCGGGGTGGAGCCTGAGGGTGGCCTCCGCGATGAGACCGAGGGTGCCGAGCGATCCCGCCAGGAGCTTGGGGACGTCATAGCCGGTGACGGACTTGACCACCTTGGCCCCGCCCCAGGTGAGGGTGCCGTCGGCCTGGGCGAAGCGGACGCCCAGGAGCAGATCGCGCCCGGTGCCGTAGCGGAAGCGCAACGGGCCCGAGGCATTGGTGGCAAGCACGCCCCCGATGCTTCGCGACGCCCCCCAGTAGGGATCGAGCGCGAGCATCTGCGCGTGCTTGCCGAGAACGGCTGCGAGGCCGTCCAGGGTGAGACCGGCCTGGACCGTGGCGACCATGTCCTCGGGAACGTAGTCGAGGACGGCGGTGAGGCGGGTCATGTCGACGACGAGATCGAGTCGGCGGGGCGGATTGCCGAGACCCATGGCGGACGCGCTGCCGCGCGGAGCCACCGCCAGCCTCTCCGTCGAGCACAACGAGAGGATCGTGCTCACCTCATCCGTCGAGCCGGGGCTCACGAGCCACCGGGGCTGGCGCCCGTCGATCGACGCGGCGGAGAGCGCGGCGGGATCAGAGACAACGTGCGCGCGTCCGACGATCTCGGCGAGAGCTTCCTCGAGCGCCGGCGCGGACACGGTCACGCTCAGATCCAGGTGCCCGCGGGCAGCCGGGGCGCCGCGGGCTTGAACGACTCGCCGCAGGCGGGATGGGAAGGCAGGAGCTTGCCCGGGTTCATGATCCCGTCGGGGTCGAAGACGCGACGGAAGCGGGCCATGAAGGCGAGGTCCGCGTCGCCGAACTGAAACGGCATGCTCGAGGCCTTGTCGAGGCCGACTCCGTGCTCCCCGGTGACGCTGCCGCCCATGGCGAGGCACGCGTGCAGCAGCTCGTCATTGGCGGCCTTGGCGCGCTCGAGCTCGCCGGGCACGAGGTCGTTGTAGAGGATCAACGGGTGGAGGTTGCCGTCGCCCGCGTGGAAGACATTGGCGATGACCAGGCGGTGCCGGGCCGCGATCGCCTGCACCTCCCGCATGATCTGCGGCAGACGGGAACGCGGCACCACGGCGTCCTGGAGGAGCCAGGTCGCGGACAGGCGCCCGAAGACGCCCGCGGCTTCTTTTCGGCCCTTCCACAGGAGCGCTCGCTCCGCCTCGTCCTTGGCCACGCGGATCTCGAGCGCGGCGCGGCTCCGGCACATCTCCACGATGCGCGCGGACTGCTCGTCGATCTCCGCCTGCGGACCGTCGAGCTCGATGAGGAGGACGGCGCCGGCGCCTTTCGGATAGCCCGCGCCGATACCCTCTTCGATGGCGCGGACGACGACCTCGTCGATCATCTCGAGGGCGGCGGGGATGATTCCCGCCCCCACGATGGCCGAGACCGTCTCCGAGGCGTCGTCGATGGTCGAGAACGACGCCAGGAGCGTCTTGACGCCTTCGGGCACGTGGAGCAGTCGCACCGTCACCGAGGTCAGGAGCCCGAGGGTTCCCTCTCCGCCCACGAGGGCGCCGGTGAGATCGTAGCCCGGTTGGTCCTGGACCTTGCCCCCCACGCGCAGCACCTCGCCCGCTCCCGTGACGAGCTCGAGCCCCAGCACGTGATTGACCGTGATCCCGTACTTGAGACAGTGCGGCCCGCCGGCATTCGTCGAGGCGTTGCCGCCGATCGAGGACACCATCTGGCTGGACGGATCGGGAGCGAAGTAGTAGCCGTGCTCGCGGGTCGCCTGGGAGAGCCAGAGGTTGATGAGGCCGGGCTGCACGGTGGCGCTGCGATTGTCGAAGTCCAGCTCGAGGATGCGGTTCATCCGCGTCAGCGAGACCATGACGCCGCCCACGGGCGCCATGGCGCCGCCGATGAGCCCCGTGCCGGAGCCGCGCGGGACGAGGGCGACGTGCTCGCGCCGACAGAGACGGACCACCTCGACGACCTGCTCCGTGGTCTCGGGCAGCACCACCGCGTCCGGAGCGCCCTTGTAGAAGGTGTGCATGTCGCACTCGTAGGTCATCCGGCCTTCCGGCGTCGCCACGAGGCCCCGGGTGCCGACGATGCGCTCGAGCTCGCTCAGCACGCCGGAACTTATCGCCATGGGATCCTCGCGACTGGGATCGTGCCGGGCGTCGAGAAGGGCTCAGATGCGAGGCGGCGAGGGAAGCGACGAGCGAGACGTACTCCTCGTCCGTTGAGCGAGGAGCGCCCGAGCCAACGAAGCAGATGAGCCCTTATCGGCGGCCTGCTATCCGATCTTCCAGGTCTCGCCCGACAACAGCAGCTTGGCGATGTCACCGGGGCCGCGATCCGAGATGGCCTTCTGCTCCTGCTGGACGAGAATTCCCTCGTACGTCGTCTCGCCTTCCTGGCTGAGCAGGGTGCCGAGCGGGATCGGATACTCGGGCGCCCAGAGCTGGGCGAGCAGCGTGGCGGTGGCCCGGTCGGTTTCGTCGTGCACCCAGAGCGCGCTCTCGGGCACGTCCTTGGTCTTGACGACCCTGGGCTTGAGTCCCTCGAGCACGAGCCCGCGCCGGTCGTCCGCGGGGCCCCAGGTGATGGGCTTGCCGTGCTCGAGCCGCAGCTCGAACTGCGTCTTGGAGTCCTTGTCGTACAGGACGTTCCAGGCGAGGTCGTTGTAGACGTTGCAGTTTTGCAGAATTTCCACGAAGGCCGCGCCCTTGTGACGGGAGGCGCGCTTGAGCGTCTCCTCCATGTGGGCGATGCTGCGGTCCACGGTGCGCGCGACGTAGGTAGCGCCCGCCGCGAGGGCGAAGACGCAGGGGCTGAGCGGCCGGTCGGCCGAGCCCATGGGCGTGGACTTGGTCACCTTGCCCAGCTCGCTCGTGGGCGAGTACTGCCCCTTGGTCAGGCCGTAGATCCGGTTGTTGAAGAGCAGGATGGTGACGTCGACGTTGCGACGCAGCACGTGCAGCAGGTGGTTGCCCCCGATGCTGAGCCCGTCGCCGTCGCCCGTGACCACGAACACCTTCAGCTCGGGCCGGGCCAGCTTGAGGCCGGTGGCCAGGGCGGGAGCGCGGCCGTGGATGGTGTGGAAGCCGTAGGTGTTCATGTAGTACGGGAAGCGGCTCGAGCAGCCGATTCCCGAGATGAACACGATGTCCTCCTTGGGGATCCCCAGATCGGGCATGGACTTCTGCACCGCGCTCAGGATGGCGTAGTCCCCGCACCCGGGGCACCAGCGCACGTCCTGGTCGGACTCGAAATCCTTCTTCGTGTACTTCGGGCTGGCGCCAGGTACTCCGGTGACCGTGCTCACGACTTCGCCTCCAGAAGTTGGTGAATCGCCTCGAGGATCTCCTGGCTCGCCAGGGGCATGCCACGGACCCGGTTGAATCCTACCGCGTCGACCAGATACTCGGCGCGGAGGACGCGCACGAGCTGGCCGCTGTTGATCTCGGGCACGAGCACGCGACGGTACTGCCGCAGAATCTGCCCGAGGTCGGGGGGCAGCGGGTTCAGATGGCGGATGTGGGCGGAGGCGACCGACTTGCCCTCCATCTGCGCCTCCTCGACGGCCGCGGTGATGGCTCCGTACGTCCCGCCCCAGCCGACCACGAGGACATCGCCCGACTCCGGGCCGTTGACCACGGTGGCGGGGATCTCCTGGGCCACCCTCCGCACCTTCTCGGCGCGGGTGCGGACCATGTGGTCGTGATTGTCCGGCTCGTAGGAGATGTTCCCCGTGCCGTCCTGCTTCTCGATGCCGCCGATACGGTGCTCGAGTCCCGGTGTTCCCGGACGCACCCAGGGCCGCGCCAGGGTGGCCGCGTCGCGGAGATAGGCCTGGAAGCCTTCCTTCTCCGTCCGGAAGCTCACCGGAATGTCCGGCAGCGACTTCGGATCCGGAATGAGCCAGGGCTCCGACCCGTTGGCGAGGTAGCCGTCGGAGAGCACCATGACGGGCACCATGTACTTGATGGCGATGCGCACCGCCTCGTAGGCGATGTAGAAGCAGTCGCCGGGCGTGCACGGCGCGATGACCACGATGGGGCTCTCGCTGTTGCGGCCGTAGAGGGCCTGCATCAGGTCGGCCTGCTCGGTCTTGGTGGGCAGGCCCGTGCTGGGGCCGCCACGCTGGATGTCGAAGATCACCAGGGGCAGCTCCGCCATCACGGCGAGCCCGATGCCTTCTCCCTTCAGCGCGATGCCCGGGCCACTGGAGGCGGTGACGCCGATGGCGCCGCCAAAGGACGCGCCGATGGCGGAGGTGACGGCCGCGATCTCGTCCTCGGCCTGGAAGGTCCGCACGCGCCAGCGCTTGTGCAGGGCCAGCTCCTCCAGGATGCTCGAGGCGGGCGTGATCGGATAGGCGCCGAACACGATGGGGATCTGCGTCCGCTCCGCGGCGGCGAGGAGTCCCCAGGCGAGCGCGCGGTTGCCCGTCATGCTGCGGTAGACGCCCGCGGGCATCTCCGCGGCTTCGATGCCGTAGTGCTCGGAGAACATCTCCGCCGTCTCGCCGAAGGCGTGGCCGGCCTTGAGCACCCGGATGTTGGCCTCGACGAAGGTCGGGTTCTTGGCGAAGCGCTTCTTGATGGCGTCGAGCGTCGGATCGAGCGGCCGCGTGTAGATCCACGAGACGAGGCCGAGGGCGAAGAAGTTCTTGCAGCGCTCCTTCTCCTTGGCGTTGAGGGGCAGGTCCTCGAGGCACTTCTTGGTCATGCCGCTGATGTCCACCTGGTAGAGCCGGAACTTCTCGGCCAGGCCGGGATCATTGAGCGGGCTCTTGGGCTCGCCCTTCTCGTCCTTCGGATAGCCCGCCTTCTCGAGGTTGCGCTGGTCGAAGGCCGCGGTGTTGACGATCAAGATACCGCCGGGCTTGAGATCGCCCAGGTGCACCTTGAGGGCGGCCGGATTCATGGCCACGAGGGTGTCCAGCTGATCGCCCGGCGTGTACACGCGCTGGCTGCCGAACTGGAGCTGGAAGCTCGAGACGCCGAAGAGCGTGCCCGCCGGCGCGCGGATCTCCGCCGGGAAATTTGGCAGGGTCGAGATGTCGTTACCGGCCCACGCCGCTTCGGTCGTGAACTGCTCGCCGGTCACCTGCATGCCATCGCCGGAATCGCCGGCGAAGCGGATGACGGCGCGGGTCAGCGTTCGGCGCGGCTTCGCAACCGCCGGGGCGGGCGTTACCGTTTCACTCATGGTTTCGATCGTCCTTTCAGTGACTTCGTCTCCGGCGCAGAGCGGCCCGGACGCATGTCACTGGAAAACTCTTTCCAGGCAGGAGCCGCTACGAGCTCATGCTACCCAAAACGGCCAGCAATGGCAAGGATATGTCTGCCCTGCCGCGGTCTGACCAGGGCGCTTTGCCGGGCTGCGGTCTCGACGCTCTCCTACAGCTGCAGGAGGTCCATTTTCGGGGCGCGGGTGAGATTGCGGCAGCCCCCGACATCCACCACGACCATGTCCTCGATCCTCACCGCGCCGCGGCCGACGTAATAGAGACCGGGCTCGACGGTCACCACCTGTCCCGTCTTCAACTCGTAGTCGAGGCGGCTGATCCGTGGAGGCTCGTGGATGTCGAGCCCGACACCGTGGCCGGTGCCGTGGAAAAAGCCCTGCTGCCGGCCGTCCACCACGCCCGTGGCATAGCCGCGCGCCTCCATGGTCCGGGCGACCTCGGTGTGGATGGCCCCGCCCGACGCGCCGTCGCGGATCAGCTCGATCCCGCGGAGCTGAGCGGCGAGGACGGCGTCGTAGAGCCGCCTCAGCTCGTCGGAGGCCTTACCCTTGACCACCGTCCGCGTCATGTCCGCGTAATAGCGAGTCTGGGAGGAGCGGGGAAATATGTCGAAGATGATCCCCTGGTTGGGATGGATGGGGCCCGAGCCCTGGTTGTGGGGATCCACCCCCTGCTCACCGCAGGCGATGATGGTGTGCTCGGCGATGCAGTCGTTTTCCATGAGCGAGACGTTCACGACCTTCTTGAGGTCTTCGGAGGTCAGCGGGCGGCCCCGGTGGATCACCTGGTCGCCGCGGATCGTGCTCGCCCGGAGCACGTCGAGGGCCGCCTCGAGGGCCGTCTCGGTGTGCCGCTGCGTCTCCTCGATGGCGGCGATCTCCTCGATCGTCTTGATCACCCGCTCGGGAAAGAACGGGTGCGGCCTCGGGGTCACCGTCAGGCCACGCTCGCGGAGGCGATCGGCCAGCTCGAGCGGGAAGTCCGCGGGCACCTCGACCGCCGAGACGCCATAACCCTCGAGCAGCAGGGTCACCGTGTCCGTGAGGCGCGGCTGGGGCCAGCGCTGGCGGGCCTTGCCCTCCCACTCGGAGAGCGACAGGACCTCGTCCACCCGCGCCTGGGCGCGCGCGCGATCCACCTCGAGGTCGGACATCAGGAGGATCTTCTTGCCGTCGACCTCGAGATACACGAAGGGATCAGGGGCCAGGAACCGGCAGGCGTAATAGAGGTTGGAGTCGGCCTCGCTGGCCGCGATGATCAGGGACGCCCCGCGTTCGCTCATGGCCCTACGGTACCACGCCCGATGAGACGTGCGCGTCGTCGGCTTTGCGCAGCACCTCGATGAATCGCGAGACGGCGGGAGGCATCTGCCTGCCGCGCCGATAGATGATGCCGATGGGTCTCGCGAGGCCGGGCAAGGCCAGCGGCACGGTGGCCAGCGTGCGCATGCCCGACTCCATCACCACCGTGGGCCGAGGCAGGATCGACACCCCGGCGGCGATGCCGATGGCCTGCTTGATGGTCTCGACGTTGTCGAACTCCATGACCACGTTGACCTTCACCCCGTGCTGCCTGAGGGCGCGGTCTATGGCGCGGCGGACGGCGAGGTCGCGGTCGAAGGCCACGAACTTCTCGCCGGAGAGATCGCCGGGCGCGACCAGCTTTCGCCTGGCCAGACGATGACTGGGGTGGGTCACCAGCACCATGGGCTCGGAGCGCAGCGGCAGCACGGCCAGGGATCGATTCGCCGTCGGATACGACAGCACGCCCAGATCGGCCTCGTCGTTGAGGACCGCCTCCACCACCTTGTGAGGGTGGAGGCACTCGAGGAGCACGCGGGCCTGGGGATGCGCGGACATGAAGGGCTGCATGTGCCGGCTCATGTCGTGCAGACCCACCGAGTAGATGGCGGCGACCCGTACCGTCCCGTCGACCCGCTGCTTGGAAGCCAGGAGCTCGGCGCGCGCCTTGTCGAATCCCTGGATGAGGCCGCGGCAGGCATCGAAGAAGACCCGGCCGGCCTTGGTGGCCACGAGCGGACGGCGTGAGCGATCCAGGAGCGGCACGTCGAGCTCGCCCTCGAGCTGCTGGATGGACTGGCTGGCCGCCGATTGCGTGATGCCGTTGGCGGCGGCCGCGCGCGAGAAGCTGCGGAGCCTGACCACGTCGCAGTAGAGCTTGAGCGAGTCGAGGTTCACGCTGCGAGGCTACACCATTAGCGCAGCTAATGCTATGTTTTTTCAACTTTACGCTTGGCTAATGCTCCGCTCTGGTGTAACGTTTCCGCTCAACGTGGACACGGAGGAGAACGGGATGTCAAAGGCGACACCTGCGGGGCTTCCCGAAGCTCAGGGGCTCTACAGCCCGGACCACGAGCACGATGCCTGCGGCGTCGGCTTCGTGGTGGACATGAAGGGGCGCAGATCGCACGCCATCGTGGCCCAGGCCCTCGAGGTGCTCAAGAACCTCCTCCACCGCGGCGCCTGCGGCTGTGAAGTCAACACGGGTGACGGCGCGGGCATCCTCATCCAGATCCCGCACGCCTTCCTCGCGCGCGAGTGCGCCAAGCTCGGGATCACCCTCCCCGCCCCCAAGCGCTACGGGGCCGGGCTCGTCTTCCTTCCCCGCGATGCCGCCCAGGCCGCGCGGTGCCGCGAGCTCCTCGCCACCATCGTCGCCGAGGAAGGGCAGACGCTCCTGGGGTGGCGCGGGGTGCCCACCGACGACAGCCCGGTGGGACCGTCCGCGCGCGCGGTCGAGCCGACGATCGAGCACGTGTTCATCGGCCGCGGCGCCGCCGTGCCCGACGCCCAGGCCTTCGAGCGCAAGCTCTACGTCATCCGCAAGCGGGTGGAGCACGCGGTCAGAGCCTCGAACATGGCGGAGCGCGGATACTTCTACCTCCCGAGCCTCTCCGCCAACACGCTCATCTACAAGGGCATGCTCTCGGCCGACCAGATCGAGACGATGTTCCCCGACATCACGGATCCCCTCGTGGAGTCCGCGCTCGCTCTCGTGCACCAGCGCTTCTCCACCAACACCTTCCCGTCCTGGCCGCTCGCCCATCCGTACCGCTACATCGCCCACAACGGCGAGATCAACACCCTGCGGGGCAACATCAACTGGATGAAGGCGCGCGAGGCGCTGTGCCGCTCCGCCCTCCTCGGCGAGGATCTCAAGAAGATCCTTCCCATCGTGATCGAGGGAGGCAGCGACTCGGCGATCTTCGACAACGTGCTGGAGCTCCTCGTCATGGCCGGGCGGCCCCTGCCCCTGGCCGTGCTCATGATGATCCCGGAGGCATGGAGCGGGCACGAGTCCATGTCGGTCGAGCGGAAGGACTTCTACGAGTACCACGGCTGCCTGATGGAGCCCTGGGACGGCCCCGCCTCCATCGCCTTCACGGACGGCACGGTCATCGGCGCCGTCCTGGATCGCAACGGCCTCCGTCCGTCGCGCTACTACGTCACCAAGGACGGGCTCGTGGTCATGGCGTCGGAAGTGGGCGTGCTCGACATCCCGCCCGAGCGCGTCCTGATCAAGGAGCGCCTGCACCCCGGCCGCATCTTCCTCGTGGACACGGCCCAGGGGCGCATCATCGACGACGCCGAGCTCAAGCGCGCCTTCGCCACCGAGCGTCCGTACGGCGAGTGGCTGGCCACGCATCTCAAGCCGCTGGAGAGCCTGCCCGAGGCACCGCACCTGCCGGAGCCGGACCACGACACCGTGCGCGAGCGGCAGCAGGCCTTCGGCTACACGCACGAGGACCTGCGCATCCTCCTCGCGCCCATGGCCACGGCGGGCGAGGAGCCCGTGGGCTCCATGGGCACCGACACGTCGCTCGCCGTGCTCTCGGACCGGCCGCGGCTGCTCTACGACTACTTCAAGCAGCTGTTCGCGCAGGTAACCAACCCTCCCCTCGACGGCATCCGAGAGGAGCTGGTGACGCAGATCGCCACGAGCATCGGGCCCGAGGGCAACCTGCTCGAGCCCACCCCCGAGGCGTGCCGGCAGATCAAGCTGAAGACGCCGATCCTCGACAACGCCGAGCTGGCGCGCATCCGCCACGTCGACCTGCCGGGCTTCAAGGCAACTACCGTCCCCATGCTCTTCCGCGTCACCGATGGCCCCGACGGTCTCGCCGCCGCCATGGAGGAGCTGTGCCGGAGCGCGGCCCGGGCCGTGGACGCGGGCTACACCTACCTCATCATCTCGGACCGCGGGGTGAGCCGGGAGTGGGCGCCCATCCCCGCCCTCCTCGCCACCGCGGGCGTGCATCACCACCTGATCCGCGAGGGTAAGCGGGTGAAGGTCGGTCTCATCATCGAGACGGGCGAGCCCCGCGAGGTCCACCACATGGCCCTGCTCCTCGGCTACGGGGCGGGGGCCATCAACCCCTATCTCGCCTTCGAGACGCTCGACGACATGATCGGCCAGCGCATCTTGCCCGCGCTCGATCACAAGACGGCGGTCAAAAATTACATCAAGGCCCTGAACAAGGGCGTGCTCAAGGTCATCTCGAAGATGGGCATCTCCACCATCCAGTCGTACCGGGCGGCCCAGATCTTCGAGGCCATCGGCCTCGCCAAGGAC
>Ga0137415_10007924_pt1 | contig 10536 bp, 14 predicted proteins | sample CZODoug3_1_1_16f_FD_183082 | JGI IMG/M metagenome (GOLD analysis project Ga0137415, IMG submission 183082) | Vadose zone soil fungal communities from Angelo Coast Range Reserve, California, USA - CZODoug3_1_1_16fungal (Hybrid Assembly) | ecosystem: Environmental > Terrestrial > Soil > Vadose... | reverse complement strand
CAGTCCTATTTCTCCGGCGTCAAAGCCGGAAAAATCTACTCCCCCACCCACACAGTCGAAGAAGTCCTCGGCCGACCCCCGCGAAGCTTCGACGACTGGGCCCACAACAACGCGGCCGCCCTAACCCTGTCCGCGTAGGCGCCACGATGAGGTGATCCCCGAGGTCGCCGGGAACGGTCACCTGCCGATGCACGAGGACAACAGCGACCAGCTGGCCGACCAGATCGCCGGCTGGTTGGCCCAGTTGCGGTGATCGGGTCCAGACGTATCCGGACCCTGGTTGCTGGGTTTCATGACAGGTCGGACATATCGAGCACGAACCGGTAGCGGACGTCGTTGCGGTGTAGGCGGTCGAGGGCTTCGTTCACCCGCGCCGAGGGAAGCACTTCGATGTCGGCGGTGACGCCGTGCTCGGCGCAGAAGCCCAGCATGGCGGCGGTAGCGGGGCGACCGCCGCTGCCCGCGGAGGTGAGTTTCTTGCGGCCCACGAGCAGGTCCGTGGTCCGCACGGTGACCGGCCCGAGATATCCGACCTGGCTGAGTGTCCCGTCCAGGGCAACGAGCCGCAGGTAGGGGCCCAGGTCGTGGGGGCTGGAGATGGTGTCGATGACGACGTCGAAGCGGTTGCTGGCGGCGGACATCTGGTGTGGGTCTGTGGAAACGACGAAGTCGTGGGCGCCGAGCCGAACGGCATCGTCGGCTTTGTCCGGCGATCGACTGATGGCCGTGGCGGTGGCGCCCAGCGCGGTGGCGAGTTTGACCGCGAGATGGCCCAGGCCACCCAACCCGGCGACGGCGACGCGGGTGCCCGGCCGCACACCGAGGGCTTGCAGCGGCTCCCAGACGGTGATTCCGGCACAGAGCAGAGGGGCCGCGGCCGCCGGGTCAACGCCGACGGGCAGGCGGTAGGCGAATCGGTCGCGCAGGACGTACTCGCGGGAGTAGCCACCCAACGTGGTCGATCCGTCGTGGCGGTCCGTGCCGCCGTAGGTCAGGGTCGGGAACTCGTCGCAGAAGTTCTCCTGGCCGGCCCGGCACATGGCGCAGACACCACACGAGTCGACGATGTTGCCGACCGCGACGGGGTCGCCGACGGCGACCCGGGTGACCTCGGCCCCGACCTCGGCCACCACCCCGGTGAACTCGTGGCCCGGCACCAGGGGCACGCCTCCCTCGTCGGTATGCGTACGGACGGCGTGCACATCGGTGTGGCAGACGCCGCAGTAGTCCACCCGGACCGCGATGTCGTCGGGACGCAGCTCCCGCCGTTCGAGGGGCACCCGCCGCAGCGTCGTCGTGGAGCCGTCCGCTTGCCAACCTACGGTGGTCCTCATCGGGGCTCCTTCAAACAAACTGTTCGGTCTATTTCAGGCTAGCCGCGCATCCCCGATTCAGCAAACCGACTGTTCTGTTTGATACGGTGTGCGCATGGTCGACCGGCCCCTGACCCCCCGTGGCGCCGCGACCCGGGAGCGCATCCTCGAGGTGGCGACCCGGGAGTTCGCCGAGCACGGGATCGCCGGGGCACGCATCGAGCGGATCGTGGTCGAGGCACGTACGAACAAGGCGCAGCTCTACGCCTATTTCGGCAACAAGGAGGGACTGTTCGACGCCACCTTCTTCGGTTCGCTGGAGCGGATCGTGAACGTCGTCCCGATCGATGCCACCGACCTCGCGGACTGGGCGGTGCGTCTCTACGACGAGTACCTTCGCCGCCCCGACCTGATCCGGCTAGCCACGTGGGCACGCTTGGAACGACGCCCAGCCGGCCACCTCGTCGATGACGTCGACCGTCTCGACGGAGGCAAGCTGCGCGCCATTACCGACGCCCAAGCCGAGGGCGTCGTGCGACCCGGTGACCCGTTCGACGTGATGGCCCTGGTCATCGCCATGTCGATGGCATGGTCACCGGTCAGCAACGTCTACGCCGCGACCGCACAGGAGCCCTCGGAACTGCACGAGCGGCGGCGCGCTCTGCTCCGCGAAACTGTCAGACGCGCGGTGACCACCGATTGAAGGGCGGCCGACGGATACCTGCCCGATGCCGGTCCTCCCAAGCGTCGGCGCGAATTCGCTCGAGGTCGCAAATGAGATGTCGTGGCCTTCCTCCATCAATGCCTCAGCGAAGCGGAGTGCCGAAGTGTTCATTCGGGGTCCGGTCGGGCATGAAACGGTCAGGATCGGTGACGTGGTTGGGTCGCGGCTGCCGGGTCGAGGGTGGTCAGCCCGGTCGGGATGCGACCGGATCGACGGCGTTGTCGTCGGCCGGTAGGTGGAGGCCGTCGAGCATGGTCTGGAACATCGGCTCGAGATAGCTGGGGTCGCCGTGGATCTTGGCGATAGCAGCGATCATGTCGAAGATCTGCTCGATCGTGAGGTCGTCGCGGATCTCGCCGACGCCCTGTGCCGCGGTCAGCAGCGGTCGCCCGGCGGCGAGCGCCCGGGCGCGATTGCCGTGAATGACGGGGCTGTCGCGGTCAGTGTGCTCCAGTAGCTCGGAGACGATGAGGCGCTTGTTGGGGAGGAACGCGATGAGCCGGCGCAGCCAGGTGGTGAGCGCCGCTCCCCGCGTCTGAGCATCGCCAGCGCCGGCCGCCTCGCACAGAGCGTCGACCTCGTCCACGTAGAGGGCTTCGAGCAGCTCCTGACGTCCGGCGAAGTTGCGGTAGAGGGTGGCCATCCCCACGCCGGCGCGGCGCGCGATCTCGGCCATCGAGACCTGCGCGCTGGGGTCGGCGAAGGCAGCCTGGGCGGCGATAAGGATCTTGTCGCGGTTTCGCGCGGCGGCCGCCTGCCTGGTGGGGAACGAGGCCCGGTTCGAAGTCGTCAAGAGTGCGTCCTCAGCCGTCGCGAGAGGTTGGTGGACAACCTATCCGGCATCCGCTAGCCTTTGGCGGATAGGCTATCCGGTATCTATTGGGCTGCTGGCGGACAGTCTATCCGGCAACTGGCAGGAAGCTTCTCAAGCCGCTCGAACGCCGGCGTCCAAGAATGAAGGGGTGCAGGATGCGAGTGTTTCTGACCGGCGCCACCGGCTTCATCGGTTCCTATCTCGTTCCGGAACTCGTCAACGCGGGCCATCGCGTGGTCGGGCTCAGCCGTTCGGACGCGGGCGCCGAGGCGCTCACCCGCGCCGGGGCGGAGGTCTGCCGCGGTGACGTGAACGACCCGGTCTGCCTGCGTACCGCCGCGGCGGCGGCCGACGGCGTCATCCACGCAGCCTTCAACCACGACTTCGCCAACCTGAAGCAGCACAGCGAGGACGACCGCAAGGTCATCGAGAGGCTCGGCGAGGCACTGGGCGGCTCGGACCGGCCGCTCGTCGTCTCCTCCGGCACGGGCCTCGCCCGGTCACAGACCGGTGGACCGGCGGTGGAGACCGACGGTCACGTCACCTCGGCCGAGTTCCCCCGCGCCGCCTCCGAGGAGGCGGCCGACGCCCTCATCGCCCAGGGCGGGCGCGTGATGGTGATTCGGCTGCCGCAGGTGCACGACACGCGCCACCAGGGCCGGATCACACAGCACGTCCAGTTGGGGCGGGAGCGGGGCCGGGTGGCGTATGTCGGCGACGGCATCAACCGCGTGCCGGCCGTGCACGTCTCCGATGTCGTGCGGCTCTATCGGCTGGTGCTCGAGAAGGGGCAGGTGGGCGCGCGCTATCACGCCGTCGGCGAGGAAGGTGTTGCCCTGCGCGACATCGCGGAGGTGATCGGCGCGGGGCTGAGGATGCCGGTCGAGTCGATCACACCGGAGGAGGCACCGGAGTACTTCGGCTGGATGGCGCAGCTCGCCACGATCGATCTTGCGGCCTCCAGTGCCCTGACCCGCCAACAGCTGGACTGGAACCCCACCGGGCCGGACCTGCTCACCGACCTGGCCACCATGGATTACAGCAAACGATGACTGTGCACACGACGGGCGGTCAGGTTGAGGTGGGGGCGGTGGCGGGTGGGATCGGCAGGCGTCGCCTCTGTCTTGCTTGATGGTGTTGAGTTCACACGCTTGGTGTGGCGACTGCTCACCCTCTTGGGCGTGATGCTCACGGTCAGTCGACGAAGTTGCGACCGTCCGTTGGCCCAGAGTTCACCGCCACGGCCGGCAGGGTGTTTATCCGGCACTAGCAGAGCTGACGCGAGAGTCAGGAGAAAGCAATGGCGGAACATTTCGTCACCGGCGTGACCGGCGTGTTGGACCGCCTAGGCGTGGCCAGCGGCAAGATTCGCCGTCTTGTCCTCTATAACTGGTCCCGTTGGGCGACTGCGCGGACCTCCCAGGTTGCCCGCGCTGCGGCGGCACCATTGGGGGGCGGCGGACGCGGTCTTACTCTTCCGAAGCGCCACCAAGCAGATCGCCCGGCGCGAGCCCTCAGCGAACCCTTGGCTATACCTGGCGGCGCAGGCCCCATCGGGTCTTGACGGAATCCTGCGGAAGACCGATCCCGGACCGATCAGTGACGACCCGTACGCGACCGATGCACCTCGATTGCCTAAAGATGAAGCGCAGCGAGGTCGACCGGTACAACGCGCACGTTGCCGAGCAACCCGAGCCCGAAAACTACGTCGAGCAAGTCACGGAATGGAAGCACCGCGAGTACTTCGAGAGTCTTTGAGCCGAGACGAAGAGTCCGATATTGCTGTCTTTGTCCATGCGCGGAGGGGTGTCTAATGGAAGGAACGTTGAGCGGTGCCGAAGCTATCGTGCAAACCTTGGTCGATACTGGCGTCGAGGTGTGCTTCGGTAATCCTGGTACGTCGGAAATGCATATCGTGGCGGCGTTGGATCGGTATCCACAGTTGCGTGGGGTGCTCTGTTTGTTCGAGGGTGTCGCTACTGGGGCGGCTGATGGGTACGGCCGGATGACCGGTCGGCCGGCGGCCACCCTGTTGCACCTTGGCCCGGGGTTGGGCAATGGATTGGCCAACCTGCACAACGCTCGTCGGGCTGGCACGCCGGTGTTGAATCTGGTCGGGGACCACTCGATGGAGCACAAGGCTCTGGACTCCCCGGGCGAATCCGACATCGATGCGATCGCGGGTTCGGTGTCCGCGTGGATCTGCCGTCCAGCCGATACCGCGAGTCTCGGTCGGGACGTCGCCGAGGCGGTCGGGGCGACAATGGGAGGTCAAAGCTCGAGCGCCTGTTGCACCGGCACCTCAGGCGCGGTCGCAACGGTGATCGTGCGGGCCGATCTGTCCTGGTCTGAGGGTGTCGTGCCGACCGCGGTAGTGCCCGCGCGGCCCGCGCGGCGGACTCTCGAGGAGTCCGTCTCCGTGGTGGAGAAGGTTCTTCGATCTGGTGAGCCGGTCGCGCTGTTGCTGGATGGCGACGCGCTGACCGAGCGGGGTCTCAATGCCGCCGATCGGATAGCCCAGGTGACTGGCGCGCGCATGTTCTGCCCCACCTGGCCCGCGCACCTGCGTCGGGGCGCGGGGGTGCCGACTGTGACCCCGCTGGCGTATCGCGGTGAGGACGTCGAGGTCCAGATGGACGGGATGCGCCATCTGATACTCGCGGGAGCCCGCCCACCCGTGGCGACTTACGGTTACCCGGGAAAGAGCGGTGAGCTGACCCCGCCCGGTGTGCAGATCCATGTGCTTGCCGAGGAGTTCGTGTCGAGTGTGGATGGTTTGCTCGAGCTGGCCGAGCGGCTCGCTCCGGAGGTGGAGCCGAGGTTGGCGGCGCGGGCGCGGCCGGAGCTGCCTAAAGGTGTGCTGACTGTAGATAACTGGGCGTGGGTTGTCGGTGGGCTGCTGCCGGAGGGCGCGATCGTGTGTGACGAGTCGATCACCGCGGGTTTGGGCACGCTGTCGGCGGCGACGGCCGGCGCACCTGCCCACGATGTGTTGGGGCTGGTTGGTTTGGCCCTCGGGCAGGGACTGCCATTGGCGGTGGGTGCGGCGATTGCGTGTCCGGATCGGTCGGTGATTTGCCTCGAGGGGGACGGTGGCGCCATGTATACGCCGTCCGCGCTGTGGACCCATGCCCACGAGGGGCTGGATATCACCACGGTGGTGCTCAACAACCGGTCGTATGCGATTTTGCGGGAAGAGCTCAAACGGGTGGGAGGGCGGCGTGGCGGTAGGGATTCGCGCCGGATGCTCGATTTGACCCAGCCCGAGCTGGACTTTGTCGCGCTCAGTGAGGGGATGGGGGTGCCGGCGAGCCGAGCGAGGACCGCGGAAGAACTCGCCGAGCAGTTCGCCGCCGCGCTCACCCGGCCCGGCCCACACCTCATCGAAGCGGTGCTGACCGCCGAGTGAGCTCGCACACCCGATTGGCAGGCTGTCCAGCGTGGAGTAGAGCCGGCGGGTGGCCTGCGCTTCAGTGGGTGGAACCTGCTGTTGCTGGTGCCGTTGGCGTGACGCCGTTCGCTGAGCTCGGCTTTCCGCTCTCCGGCCACGCCACCCCGAAACGCCGCTTCGCGGTCAACTCCAAGATCCGCAGACCCGGCTTCCCGCTCCTGGTGCCGGCTGGCGAGGAGACGGCAGCCAGTGTGTTGGTGGCTAACCAGGTCATGCTGCCGCGGCGCCGCCGCTCCTCCTAGGCACTGTAGCCAACCCAGGCCGGCGACGACGAGGTCGCATCGGCCAGATTGGCCAGCAGTGCGGGCGCGCATGTGCGACCCGAGCCCGTCCCGTCGTCCACCGCGGAACCGGTCAGCTGTGGGCGCGGCGGTGCTGCTGGCGTTCTCTCCAACCACAGGGATCTTCGGCGTGCCAGCGGCGGGTGCGCGAGCGGGTGGTGTCGTAGAAAATCAGGTCACACCCGGTGCGGGCACACCGCCGCAGCCGGTTGGGCTCGAGCTCGGCGAGTTCTTCGATGAGACGGCGGGCAAGGCCGGCGGGGATCGAGTTGTCGCTCCAGACCAGGTCCTGACGTAGTCCGCCGGCGGTAGCGGTGAGCTCCAGGTGGGCGGTGCTGCCGAGGGCGAGCGCGGTGATCTCCGCGCAATCCACGGGTTCGCCGGACAGAAGCGACTCGGCAGCCTCCACGGCTACCTGGTGGACGCGACGCAGCGCAGATAGGTCGACCTCGCTGACGGGCCGGGACATCAGCTCCGCCAACTGGCTGCGGGCGGTGGTGGGGTCGGGCAGTACCGGCTCGCTCCGCGGGGCGGAGGCGCCGCTTGGCCGTCGAGGTCGACCCAGGTTGGACAGCAGGATCAGGACCTCAGGGATCACCGAGGTTCGGCCACGAGTCGGGTGGCGATGGTACGACGACGGGGCTCGGTGACCAGGCGGTTCGCGGCTTGCGCATTCGGATGTGCGGCATAGGACCGAAGAGACGCATCAGCGTGTTCGCGGGTCGTCCACTGGCTGATGACCAGCAGATGTCCAGGGTGATCAGCATCGATGAGCAGCTCATGGCTCAAGTACCCGTCGAAGCCGGGCATGTCTCGCCAGATGGCTTCGGTCACCGCGCGGCCCTCGGCGGCCTCGGCCGCCGCGAAGCGGGACTCCCAGATCGAATAGATCGACACGGTTTCTCCTCAGTCACGCACTATTGCGAATATAGACCGTGACAGGCGAACAGTACAGACCTGCCAGTCGGCATTCGGGCCGCACCACCGAGGACTACGACGGCGTTCGACATCCTGACCCTGCTCACCGACCCGACGTTCCGCGCCCACGCGCGCGGCGGCCTGGCCGCGCATCCGTACAAGAGCTTTTGGTTCCATCGTGTGTATTGGTCTTGGCCTCGCTCGCGGGCTGCTTTGGTGTGGGGTGGATGATTCTGCTTCGGGTGGCGAGGGTGTCGAGGACTACGACCTGGTTCATCGGGCGTGGGTTGACTCCTCTTTGTTGAGCCTGCTGGAAGCCGAGTCGATGGGCTCGTGGTACCCGTCGGAGGTTGATCCATTCAGGTGCGGGTCCTGGTGGTTATTGGGGCAACTGGTGGCTGGTCTGCGCTGCTCACCGGGCTCGACGATGCTCGCAACGGTCGTGAAGGCGGGTCAGTGATGGTTGCCGCGGCTGAGGCCATTGATCGGGTTGGGGTCGTGTGAGCGCGCCCGCCGGGGTGAATGGCACGGATCTGACCCGCCCATGAAACGGGCGGGGCCAGACTCGGGATCATGGACATGCCCTGCCGGCAGGGGTTTCGCGCGGGTGGCTCTCCTGAGCCAGCAACTCGGGCACTCGCTCGGCCTGCCGGGCCTTCCGTGGCCGACCGATGTCTGTAGCGACGACGTGAGCCAGGGGATCTCCGCGCAAGCCCACGCAGCGCATCCCGGTGACGCTCACCGATGGTGCCATCTCAGTCCGCGAGCGCCGCCGCGAGGCTCGGCCGAGTTCGCCGAGCCTCGCGGCGTCGAGGACCAGGAGGATCCGACTCGCCTGGGTCGGGAGTCAGCGCTTGATCAGTTTGCGGGCATCCACGGTGACCCCGGCGATTTGCAGGGCGAGGCAGAGCAAGCCGGCGCTGACCAGCACCGCCGCCGTCACCACACCCAGCGACAAGCCGGCTAGTTGGAAAACGAGGGCGATCAGGAATAGCACCGCCGCGAGGATGGCGAGCATAGAACACCTCCTTGAGGTGACTCACCTCACATCATCCGCCGCCTGCTCCCATCGAAGGCAATCATCACCCGTTCGAGATCGGCCTGACGGGGCTGGGCTTCCCGTGGTGAGTTGACCTGGGGAGGCCAGGGTCTCGATTTGGTGCGCGACGCTGTGGTGTGGACCGGTGAGTGCCGGCGGTTCGGGTGGTTGATATGCGTGTGACGGCGGTCGAGGCGGGTGCTGGTGCGGTGGCGGCTGGCCGCAATCGATCAGGGTCGGGCCTGTGGTTGCCGAGCTCGGCTCGGGTCTGGCGGGTGAGGGATGTCCGGCCTGCTGGACGAAGTGGATCGCTGTGCCCGGGCCGGGTGGCGCGGTTCGGCGGAGCTGACAACCAGGGCGAAGCGGCTGGCGCGGATCGCGATGCTGGTGGACGCCTGGCAGTGAGAGCGGTCCGGGATCGGGTGGCCGCCGGCCGCGGGGACCTCACCGTGCTCAACTTCGCCAACGAGCCCATCGCCGGCACCGTCCGCTCCGAACAGCTACCCGCCGGCGGCCAGGTGTCGGACATGTTCACCGGCGACGGGTTCGCCACTGTCGACGACCTGCACAGCTTTACCGTCGAGCTCGACGCCCATCAGGCCATGTCGTTGCTGGTCGAAGTACCACCACCCGACACCTCCCGAGAACGGAGTTCCTAGCCGCGAGCCACGTCGTCGGAACTGTACGTTCGCACATATGTACGTTCGTGAACTAGGCATCCGGGGGGCCCGCCTTGTCACCTGCATTCGCCGCCGCCGACGTCGCCATCACCTCGTCCGCGGCGCGCTCGGTCTGGGCCTCGCCGCTGTACCGCGGTGCGACCGTCGCGCTGTTCCTGTCCGGGCTCGGGGCCTCCGCCGCCGCCCCGCAGATCACCCTGTTCCTTGTCAACGACCTACACGTCTCGTTGACCACAGCCGGCCTGTACTACCTCACGAACATCACCGCCCCGGTAGCCGGCTACGTGATCGGCGCACGCTCGGACCGCTCCGGAAGGCGGCTCGGGCTGTTTCGGCTGTGCGCCGTGGCAGGATTCCTCGGCTGGATCGCCATGGCCTTGGCCGACCAAGTGTGGATGCCATTCGTGATCAGCTCCCTGGTCCTGGCCTTCTCGGGCGCCGCGGGCGCGCAACTGTTCGCCGCGGTTCACGACGACCTGCGCGCGACCGACAGCCCTGTCGGTGACGGGGTCGTCTCGATCGTTCGGATGGCGCTGACTGCTGGATGGATCGTCGGCCCCGTCCTGGGTTCGCTCCTGGCCACCGCAGCCGGCTCGCGCGCGATGCTCGCGGCCACCGGGCTGTGCACCCTCGCGCAGATCGTGCCCATGGGCTTCGCGCGCACCGTCTCAGCCCGGCCCCGCGAACAGGCCGCGCCCGCGCCCGAGGCGCAGTCCGAGCCCCCCGTACGGCGCCCCGGGTTGCGGGCCGTGCTGCCCCTTCTCGCGTTCACCGGGCTGTATGTGTTCGTCTACGCGGGAGAGCCCATCAAGTACGGTTATCTGACGATCTACATGCACGACGACCTGCATCTGCCGACAGCGGTCAGCGGCGCGGTCATCGGCATCCAACCTCTGATAGAGCTGATCCTGATGCCGGTGGCCGTGGTCGTCGCCCGCCGCATCGGCATGATGCGCCTGATGATATTCGGTGCCGCCTTCGGCGTCGGTGCGAATCTCTGCTTCGCCCTGACCAGCAACGCCGTCGGCATGTTCGCGGGGCAGATTCTGATGGGTGGCGTGTGGGCCGTGTTCGCCGCACTGGGAATCATCGTCGCCCAACGCCTGCTGCCCGAAGCCGTCGCGACCGCCTCCGCCATCTTCATGAGCTCCACCGCTATCGCCAGCGCTCTCGGAGGGTTGACCGGCAGCCTCGGCGTCAGCCTCCTCGGCCTACCGCACGTGTTCCTCGCGCCAGCTCTCTACGGCCTGATCGCCACCATCGGTATCACCATCATGAGCTGGTCCCGGCATGCCGTACGCTAAGACTCGCATCAA
>Ga0137415_10007923_pt1 | contig 10537 bp, 8 predicted proteins | sample CZODoug3_1_1_16f_FD_183082 | JGI IMG/M metagenome (GOLD analysis project Ga0137415, IMG submission 183082) | Vadose zone soil fungal communities from Angelo Coast Range Reserve, California, USA - CZODoug3_1_1_16fungal (Hybrid Assembly) | ecosystem: Environmental > Terrestrial > Soil > Vadose... | reverse complement strand
CGGTGGTACGACGCGCACGACGTGACACCGCTGTTCCCGTTCGGGTACGGCCTGTCCTACACGAAGTTCGACTACTCCCAGCTGCACGTGACGCGAGCGCACGGCGGTGGCATCGACGTCAGCCTCCGCATCCGCAACGTCGGCAGATACGCCGGCTCGGACGTCCCGCAGGTCTACATCGGCGCGTCCCGACAGCTGCCCGCGAACATCCAGCAGGCAGTCCGCAAGCTCGTGCAGTTCAAGCGGGTCAACCTGGCCCCAGGCCACGCTGCGGACCTGACGCTGCACGTCAACTCACAGGCGCTCTCCTCCTGGTCGACGGCCACCCAGCGATGGGTGCTCGGCACCGGCCCGCGCACGGTCTATGTCGGCCCGTCGTCCCGGAACCTGCCACTCCACACAACTGTGGCCGTCAACGGCTAGACGGTACCGGGGCCTCGAGGCCCGTGGCCGGCGATCTGACAGGTTGCGCCGGACCCGGTCAAGGTGATCGTTGTCGGCGGTGAGCGCTACCCGGTTTCTCTGTTCGGGGTCGCCGGCTGGGTGCTCAACATGCGCGAAGCGCCGGCGACTCGAACCCCGCATTCCTCGATCAACAGCGCCGCATGGCCCGGGGCATGCCCTTGATGCTCGAGGATCCGGACTTGAGGGCCATCCCAAGGAATCTGCGCCATCTCGGCGGGCAGGCCGGTAATGAGGCCGAGCAGGTCCAGCGGTACCTGCTCGGCGATGTCCGGCGGTATCAGCGCGGCGACGCGGGCCTTCGCGCCCGCGTCCGACAGCCGATCACGGGCAGTGGCCGCGCAGCGCGCCGTGCCGTAACGGGGCGCCGAGCCTGGCCCGCCAGAGCAGGTGATCCCAACGCGGATGCGTCGAGAAGCCTGCCACAACGGGCTGGCCCGAATCGGACAGGTCGTTCGCAAGGCAGGCGATTTCGTCGCCAGTCACCCCGGGGTCGATGAGCAAGGCAAACGCCACGCCCAAGCCCTCATCGCACTGGCCCGGCGCCTGGTCGATGTCATCTGGGCACTGCTACGTGATAAACGCGAGTTCACGCTCGAGCCCACGCGAGCCCTGGCCACCGTCGCTGCTTGATCGTCAGGCTTGACGGGTGAGGTCTGAGCGGCCGTGCGCGAGCTCGCCCAGGGCCCGATCGAGACCGTCAATGACGCCATCGTCGACCAGCCGACGGAACAGGGGATCGCCGGCTTCGGCACGTTCGCGCAAGCCAGCCGCGTGCGCTGCGATACGGGCCTGCACGGCGTCAAGCAGGGCGTCGGTCGAGCCGGAATCGCTGTAAGACGACAAGAGCAATCGCAGTCGTCGTGGCCGGTCGGCGAAGTCGGTGAACCCTTCGGCGGCGACCACATCGCGGGCATGCAATGGCACCCATGAGAAGGTCATGAACGCCAGGCCCACACCGCACGGCACGGTGCTGCGAAGTCCCAGTCGATAAACCAACCAGACGGGCAGCGCGAGGATCGTGCGGATCGTCGCGCCACACTGTGTTGTATGGCGCGGCGTCGTTATGGCCGATGACATCGCCCGGCCGCCTCGGCGCAGTCGGGTCCGCCAGATCGACCCCGGCCGAGGCTGGTAGTCGGCAATGGCATCGTGATAGCGGCGTAGCCACCCACCAACGTCCACGAGCGCCTGCTCCGAATGGACCCATCTAGGCCACGACCGCGACGTCCCCACGGTCTCCCCAGCCAGATACGTGAGAACCTCGCGGCCTTCCGCGTCCAGGCCGAGCGGTCGAGGAGCGCCGCCAAAACCACGCTTGTCCAGGTTCAGACCGTGCTGAGGCCAACACCAATGGTTAGGCGCTCCAACCCACCCACGCGATCCCCGAGCTTGGCACCTGGGGCTACTGCCCGTGAACTTCTTGTCACTTGCTACTTGTCCCTCCCAGCCTGAGGCGTCAGCGGGGCACGGCAGCGGCGGCGAGCAGGGTGGCGGCGGCGAGCGGCAGCCATAGGGCGGCCTCGCCGTGGGCGGCGAGCACGGTGATCATCGCGGGCGCGACGGCGAGGCTGAAGCCGGTCGACAGCGTGAACCGCCCGAGGGCGCGGCCGAGTACGTGTTCCGGCGCCATCGCCACCACCAGGGCCGTGGAACTGCCGGCGTAGATGATCTCGCCGAGCGTGGACAGCACCGACACGGCGGCGATCGCGGGTGCGGCCCAACCGTGGCCGAGCGTCACCGCGCCCAGGAATCCCAGGTATGACGCCGCGATGACGACTCCAGAGATGGCCAGCGCGGTCTGCCGGGAAAAGCGCGCCATCCACACCGTCACCGGCACCTGCAACGCGACCACGAGCACCGTGTTGGCCACGAACACCGCCGCCGCCCAGACCGCGGACGCGTGCAGCACGGTGACCAGCACCAACGGCAGCGCGACCTCGGGCACGCTGAGACAGAACACGAAGATGACGTTCGCGGCCAGGAGCCGGCCCATCCGCGGAACGGCAACGGCAACGGCGCCGGCGCTCGTGGCCGGGTCCTGGGCCGCACCGGCCTGGCGGTCGGCGCGGACGCGGACAGACCAGGTGAGCACGGTGGCCACCAGGTAGGCGGCCGCGGTGCCGATCGCCAGCTGCCGCAGGGCCGCGGTGCCTCCGGCGAGGCCGGCGGTGGCGACCAGCGCGCCCAGGCCCAGGCCGGCGTTGCGCACCGAATAGGACGCCGCCAGCGCCGCGTCCCGCTCCCGGCCGGCCGACACCGTTGCGATGAGCGCGGCGCGCGCCATCGTGCCGGTCTGGTTACCGGCACTGAACACCAGCGATGCCAGGACGAACACCCACATCGTGGCCGAGGTGCCCGCCGGCGCGACCAGCAGCAGCGTCGTGCCGATGACGCGCACGAACATCGCGGCCGCCACCGCCGCGCTGCGCACGCCGCGGTCCAGCCACCGGCCTATCAGCGGCGTGCCGGCGAGGCCCGCCACCACGCCCACCGTCATGGCGAGGCCGGCCACGGGCGGGGTCAACCGCAGTACGTCGATCCCGTACAGCAGCAGGAACGGCCGCAGCATGCCGGTGCCGATGGCGTCCACGCCGGTCGCGACGGCGTAGCGCGGGCCACCGGTCGCGCGGACGAGGGCACGGAAGCGGATCTTCCCGGACTCCGCCGCCGGGGCGGGCTCGGCGGCGAGTGGCGGAGTGGTCGTGGCCATGCGGACACTGTCGACCGCATCGCCGGCGCAGGCGCACCGATTGACGATGTCCGCCAATCCGTGCGCCAATCGGCGTCACGCGGTTAGCTTCGCGATCATGTTGCCATGGTCGTATGTCTTGGCCGGACGGATCGAGGAACACAAGTTCGCCAGTGCGTTGTTGCGGGACAACCCGTTGGGGGATCCGCACGTGCGGCCCTTGTGGGTTTATGTGCCGCCGGGGTATGGCGACTCGCCGGAGCGGCGGTATCCGACGGTCTACGTGATCCAGGGCTACCTCGGCAACGTGAGCATGTGGCGCAACCGGACGCCGTTTCGCCAGCCGTTCCTGGAGACCGCGGACCGGGTGTTCGCCGATGGCGAAGCGCCTCCGGTGATCGTCGTCTACGTGGACGCCTGGACCGCCTACGGCGGCAGCCAGTTCGTCGACTCGCCCGGCACCGGCAAGTACCTGTCGTACCTGTGCGACGAGATCGTGCCGTGGGTGGACGCGCACTACCGGACCCTGCCCGACCGGAACCACCGCGCGATCGCCGGCAAGTCCAGCGGCGGGTTCGGCGCGATGATCGCGCCGATGTTGCGCCCGGACCTGTTCGGCGCGCTGGCCACGCACGCCGGGGACAACCTGTACGAAATGGCCTACATCCCGGACTTCATCAAGGTCGTGCGCGCGCTGCGGGACTTCGACGGCGACATCGACCGCTGGCGGGCCGATTTCCGCGGCCGGGTGGCGGGCACCCGCGACGCGGACATGACGGTCATGATGGTGCTCGCCGTTGCCGCCGCCTTCTCGGCAAGCGAGGACGGTACGCCGCGACTGCCGTTCGATACGCGCACCGGCGTGCTGCGCCCGGACGTCTGGCAGCGCTGGCTGGACTGGGATCCGGTGCGCATGGTGGCCAAGCACGCTGACGCGGTGCGTTCGCTGCGCGCTATCTGGATCGACGCGGGCACCCGCGACGATTGGGCCCTCGACCTTGGTGCGCAGGCGTTCCGCGACGAACTGCGCAAGCATGGCGTCGCTGACGACATCGTCCACTTTGAGCTGTTCGACGCCACGCACGCCGCGATCGACTACCGGTACCCGCTGTCGCTGGCCTGGCTGGCGCACCGGATTGGCCCAGACGAGGACTAGCCTGCGCTTTTCGCTGGTCGGCGACACAGGCCCGCATATGCATGCAAGTGCCCGTCCTGCAAAGGGAAAAAATCGGGGGCTTGCGACGGTCCAATGCTCCACTCGAGCAGCTCGAGATCGACTCTCTCGCCGTGGGTGTAGGCGCGACGGCCCGGCTGCACGCCGGTGAGTGTCTCGGCCACCGCGGCGGCTGACCCTGTCCCCGAGTTCGCCAAGACGCTGGTCATCAGGTCCGGGAAGAACGCAGGCAAGAACCCCTCGGTCGCCTCGCTCTACCGCGCCCTCGCCGAAGTCGAACATGCTTCAACGGCGGTCACCGCTGAGCTGCCGGGATGGCAGGCGCCGGTGAGGGACCATGAGCCTTCTCAGCATTAAACCTGTACCGGAACTACTCGCGCACGTACACACGATTGACAATCTGAGCCAAGTCACGTCGACCGACCCCGGCTGATCACTACGTTCGGCTGATGACCGAATTCGACGCGGCGAACGCCGCAGTGGAGGCCGCGCTGGCCGCCGGGGCGCGGTACGCGGACGCCCGGGTGATGCACCGGCGGCACGAGGCGATGTCCGCCCGCAACGGCGAGGTCCGCGAGCTGGTTCAGGACGAGGATTCCGGGCTCGGGGTGCGGGCGCTGGTCGGTTCCGGCTGGGGCTTCTTCGCGGTACCCGACGTGAGCGACCCGGCCGCCCGCGTCGCCGGGGCCCGCGCCGCCGAGATCGCCGCCGCCTCCGGACGGGTACCCGGGCCGGCCGCGGACCTGGTCCCGCTGAGCGCGCAGTCCGGTTCCTGGGCCAACGAGTGCCTGGTAGACCCGCTCGACGTGCCGCTGTCGGTCAAGGGCGACCTGCTGGTCGGCGTGACCGGCCAGGCGCACCGGCAGGGCGCCGGACTGGCCGAGGCGAGCTACCAGATCTGGGACACCCGCAAGTGGTTCACCTCGTCCGAAGGGCACCGCATCGACCAGCACATCCGCGAGTGTGGCGGCGGCATGTCGGCGATCGCGATCGGCGAGGGCGAGACGCAGCGCCGCTCGTACCCGTCCTATCACGGCCAGTTCGGCACCGGCGGCTGGGAACTGGTCGACCGGATGGACCTGCCGGCCCACGCGATCCGGATCGCCGAGGAGGCGCAGGCGCTGCTGCGCGCGCCGCAGTGCCCGGCCGGCGAGACCACGCTGATCCTCGGCGACGAGCAGATGGCGCTGCAGATCCACGAGTCGGTCGGGCACGCCATCGAGCTGGACCGGATTCTCGGCTGGGAGGCGGCGTACGCCGGTACCTCCTGGCTCGACCTGGCCCGGCTGGGCAACCTGACCTACGGCTCGGAACTCATGAACATCGTGATCGATCCACGGATCCCGGGCGCGCTCGGCTCGTTCGGGTTCGACGACGAGGGCTCGCCCGCCGCCGCCCGGTACGCGGTCCGCGAGGGGCAGTGGGTGGGCGTGCTGGCCGGTCGGGACAGCGCCGCGGTGGCCGGCCTGGACTACGCGGGCAGCGTGCGGGCCGATGGCTGGGCCCGGCTGCCGATGGTACGGATGACCAACGTGGGCCTCGAACCGGGACCGCACAGCCTGGAGGAGATGATCGAGGCGACCGGCGACGGGATCTTCATGGAGTACAACCGGTCCATATCGATCGACGATCGCCGTCTCAACTTCCAGTTCGGCTGCGAGGTCGGGTACGAGGTCCGCAACGGCAAGCTGGGCCGGATGGTGCGCAACCCGACCTACACCGGGATCGGCCCGCAGTTCTGGCAGTCGATGGACATGCTCGCCTCGACCGTGGTGCCGTGGGGCCTGTCGAACTGCGGCAAGGGCCAGCCGTTCCAGGTCGGCCACACCGGCCATCCCGCCGCCGCCGCACGCTTCACGGGGGTACGGGTGGGGGTGCGCGGATGAGCACCCAACTTGCCGCGACGGTTCTCGAACTGGTGTCGCGGTCGGCGCCCGGCGCCGAGGCCGAGGTGGTCGTGCGGCGGGAGGACCTCGCGCTGACCCGGTTCGCCAACTCCCACATCCACCAGAACGTCGCGGACGCGTCGGTCACCGTGCGGCTGCGGCTGTTCGTGGACGGGCGCACCGCGGCCGGCTCGACCACCCGTACCGACCCCGAGGGGCTGCGCGGGCTGGTCGACCGCACGCTCGCGGCGGCTCGGCTGACCCCGCCCGATCCGGGGTGGCCCGGGCTCGCGCCACCGGCCCCGCTGGCCAGCGCCGGTACCGTCGACGCGGCCGTGGTCTCGGCCGGCCCGGTCGAGCGGGCGGACCTGGTGCGCGCGTTCGTCGACGCGGCCGGCGGGTTGACCACCGCGGGCTTCTGCAGCACCCGGCACATGACGATGACGTTGGCCAATTCCGCCGGGCAGGTCGCGCAGGGCGCCGGTACCGAAGTGGTGCTAGACGGGGTCGCCCGGCTGGACGGCGCCGACGGGGTGGCCCGGAACTCGGCCGCCCGCCTGTCCGCCCTGGACGGTGCCGTGCTCGGGGCGCGGGCGGCGGCGAAGGCGCGCGCCGGCGCCGACCCGGTCGAGCTGCCGTCTGGCCGGTACGAGGTGGTGCTGGAGCCGACGGCGGTGTACGACATGGTGCAGGCCCTGGGCATCTACGGGTTCGGTGGCCGCGCGGTCAACGACCGCCACTCGTTCGCCCGGGTCGGGCAGGCGCAGCTCGACCCGTCGGTGTCCCTTGTGGACGATCCGGTCGGGCCGGACGCGATTGGCCTGCCGTTCGACATGGAGGGTACGCCCAAGCGGAGGCTGGCCCTGGTTTCGGCCGGGGTGACCGTGGCGGTGGCGCACGACCGCCGCACCGGCGCCGAGATCGGCGCGCAGTCCACCGGACACGCGGTGCTCGACATCGACGACCGCTCGGGCCCACAGCCGGCCAACCTGCGGCTCTGCGCGGCCGACCAGGAGGGCGAGCCGGCCGTGTCCGAAGTGGACGGCCCGGCTGCCGACTCGGAGGTCGCCCGGTTGGTCGCCGGGGTGGACCGGGGCGTGCTGGTGACCGACCACTGGTACACCCGGGTGCTGGACCCGCGCACGCTGGTGATGACCGGACTGACCCGCAACGGGGTCTGGCTGATCGAGAGCGGAAAGATCGTCCGGCCGGTGCGGAACATGCGGTTCACCCAGTCGTACCCGGAGGCGCTCGGCCCGGGCGCGGTGCTCGCGATCGGCCGGCAGGGAGTACGGCTAGCGTCCAAGTACGAGGTCTCGTCCACGGTGGTACCGGCGCTCCGGCTGGCCTCGTGGAACTTCACCGGCGGCGCATCCGGCTAAACGGGCGGCGGCGGCGAGTGAAGTTGTGTCCTGTCAGGGCGGGCCTTCCCGGACTACGGGTGGTTCCCGCCCTGCCTGTTCCGTCGAGCCATTCCCACCGTGATGTGGCGTAGACACCACGGTCAGGCAGCCACGTCCGGCATGTCGTGCGGGATCGGGTCGACGGCGGCGGCGTGCTCACGTTGTAGTTCGAAGATGACGGAGGTGTAGATGTCGGCGGTGACGGCATGCGGGAGTGGCCGAGGGTTTCCGGACTTCTTTAGTGCCCGCGCCGACGTCCTCGCCTTCACCAGCTTCCCCAAAGAGATGTGGCGCCAGATGGTCGAACAACCCGAACGAGCGGCTCAACCGAGAGAGCCGGCGCCGCACCGACGTCGTCGGGATCTTCCCCGACCGCGATGCCGTCACTCGCCTCGTCGGCGCCGCCTCGTCGACCACCGAGACGACCACACCCGAGCTGGAGGCCGCAGCAGCATGAGCCGGCACCGGGCCGCGAACCCCACCCAGCGCGCGGAACTCGACCGGCAGCTGCACGCAACCGGTTGTGCACGACCAGCTCGTCAGGACACTCTGTGCGCAGATCCCGATCCGTTCAGCGCTGATCCCGGTCGCGACGACGGACGCGCCGTCGCGCACGAGCGTGCGGACACCGGCGCGGCCGATGCCATTGGTACCGCCGGTGACGAGGACACGCTTGTTCTCCGAACGCTTCACCATCCCTCCCATGGTTTTTTGTTTTGAGGCGGGCCACCGCTGCTCGCAAGCGGATCCGCTTGCAGGTGAGTGACGGCTTGTAAGGCGCAGCTTGGATCTGTGCCCGCCTACGCCGATTACCAGCGATCAGAGCGCAGCCGTGAAACGGCTGCGAAGGTCGGCCAGGCGTTCCACGGGTTCGTTGGCGAAGACGAGGCGCAGGTAGTGCTGGCCGCTCGGGCCCCAACCGTCCATGGGGGTCGCGGCGACGCGTCCGTGCTCGAACAGTCGCGCAGATGCCTGCGCTGGGGTCAGCCCGAGCGGCCGGGTGTCGATCAGTAGCGACCAGCCGCCGTGCGGCCGGACAATCGGGTAGTCGGCCAGTTGTTCAAGGATTGTGGCGCAGCGTTGCTGCCAGGTGGCTGTGGCGGCTGCGACATCGGCGTCACAGTCTGGTGCGGACAGCGCGGCTGCGACTGCATGTTGGGCGATGCCGACCTGGCACACCACATTGGTCAGGCCGACCAGCGCGATGTCGGTGAGGATCGGCGCAGGGGCAACAACCCAGCCGACACGCCAGCCGATCATGCGCAACTCCTTGGACGCGGACCCGACCGTGATAACGCGGTCCGCGAGCTCGGGGTGCGAGGCGGGGTGCACCGGCGGGAGGCCGTCGAAGCGGATGCGTTCCATCGCCGCGTCGTAGAGCACCCACGTGTCGTGTTCGGCTACAGGCCCGGCCAGTGCGTCGAGGTGGGATCGGTCGATGACGGCGCCGGTGGGCATCGACGGGCCCATGAGCAGTACTGCAGCGGTGCGGGGACCGACTGCTGCAGCCAGCCGTTCGGGGTCGGTACGCCAGCCGTCCGGAGTGGCGACTGCGGGGACGTGAACCGGGACCGCGCCGACGAGGCGGATGCGGTTGACTAGACCTGCGTAGATCGGGTCGGCGATCACGACCTCGTCGCCGGGTTCGGTGATCGCCAGCAGGACGTTCAGCACGCCGTTCAGACCGCCGGCGACGCTCACGCATTCGCGGTCCGGGTCGTATCGGTGTCCGCTGACCCTAGTGACGTGGGCGGCCGCCGCCGCCCGCAGGTCGTGGTGGCCCTCGAAGGGTAGATAGCTGTTGGCCTCGTCGTCGTCCACCGCGCGGCGGGTCGATTCAACCGCGGCGGTTGGCGGGCGAAGGTCGGTGTCCAGGTTTTCCAGGCGCAACATCGCGGGATCAGCGGCTGCGTCCGCGCGGTCGCCGATCACGTTGACCCCGATCCCGGGTATGTGGGCCAACCGGCCGACCATGCCTGTGTCCTCTCACCCATCATCAGTGACTAGTTCAGTAGACATCTTGGATGACATACTGGTCAACATGGCTGATGGCGAGAAGCCTCCGTTGGCGGGCAACCTCCGACGCCTGCGACGCGATCGAGAGCTATCGAGCGTCGAACTGGCGCGTCGGGCCGGTATATCCCGTGCCACGCTCACGCAGCTCGAAGCCGGTGCCGGAAACCCCACCCTGGACACGCTCTACGGGCTGGCCAATGCTCTCGACGCGGCGCTGGCCGACCTGATCACCGAACTTCCGACCCTCCAGCCGCCACATGTCGTGCGCGCTGGCGAAGGCAGCCACGTCGTCGGCGCCGGTGTCGAAGCGTGGCTGCTCGACAGTGTGAGCAGTAGGTCAGCGGCGACCACCGAAATCTACGACTTTCGCTTGCATAGTGCGGTCGAGCAGCACTCGGCGCCGCATCCTTCGGGCACACGCGAGCACCTGCACCTCTATTCGGGAAAGCTCCGTGTCGGTCCCACCAGCGCGCCCGTCGAGCTGTCCGCCGGCGACTTTGTCACCTTCGACGCCAGCACCGAGCACTTCTACTCACGACTCGGGAAGTCGAACCCGCGCGGGTTGCTCGTCATCACGCACGGACGCCGGTAGCCGCCGAATGCGTCTAATCATCTGAGTCGCGCCGTCCGTTGCGTCTCATAGGGGGACAGACCTACGCGACACCGACGGGACGCTCCAACAAGGACGTCTACGCGCGGTTCACCGGCACCGACCCGATCCCGGTCTGGTCCGGCAGCTCCGGAGGCACGGTCCGGCTCAACCGCGGCGACGACCGCAGCATCAACACCGCGCTGCCCATGATCGCCGTGCCCCACTCCCGCGGCTACAGACCAGACCGTGCCTATCTCGGGCGTCGCGACCGGGGCTGGACCCGGGCGGGTTACCCATAGTGGGCTCGCGGGT
>Ga0137415_10007922_pt1 | contig 10538 bp, 8 predicted proteins | sample CZODoug3_1_1_16f_FD_183082 | JGI IMG/M metagenome (GOLD analysis project Ga0137415, IMG submission 183082) | Vadose zone soil fungal communities from Angelo Coast Range Reserve, California, USA - CZODoug3_1_1_16fungal (Hybrid Assembly) | ecosystem: Environmental > Terrestrial > Soil > Vadose... | reverse complement strand
CGGTGGTGTGCGAACCGATTTGCAACCATGACTTGCGCGGCGGGAGCACCGCATCGGCTGGGGGTTTGAGGAACGTCGCGCCGGGCTGGACAACGAGTCTGACTTCCACCGGGGCCGCGCTGGGGCGCTGGATCTGTTCGGCGAACTGCATCGTCGTGCCGCTCTCGTCCTGGCGCAGCACTCCGACGCCGTAGAACTGTTGGTCGGGCTGACCGTCCACGCCACCGGTGATGGTCATCTTCGCGGTCTTGTCGGCCTTCAACCGCTCCGTCACCGCGGCACTCAGCTGCGCGGCTGAGGAGAACTTCACCAACGGGGGCGGCCCCGACGGCAAGACGGGCGTGGCGCACCAATCTCCTGCTTCGATGATTGCTGAATCGACCTTGTCTACCGATCAAGGCGCCGCCTGCGGCGGCGCGGCCGACTTTGCCGGCCCACGCCTCTACCTCCGGCTCGGCGCGGCCGGCGGGCCTACGCCGGCCATCACGCCCGAGGACACCAACTCACTACGAGCTCTCAGCGCGGACGCTACACCGAGCGGTCTGCCTCATCACCGTGCAACCCCAGGCCCTCGGACTCGTCCCACTGGTACTCGCGCTCAACCCGAGCGACGCGCACGTGATACCGCTGATACCACCGTTCTTGGCCGCGCAGCATCGTCGCCCGATGCTCCACGTCTCGACGCCACGCCTGCAGATCAGCCAGGTCCCGCCAGTACGACACCGAAATACCGCGCCCAGAGCCATCCCGCACCGACTCAACGCCGAGGAAGCCCGCGTAGCCATTGACCAGTGACTCCATGCGCACCGCTGCCTCGTCGTAGCCCTCAACGTCCGTGGCCAACTCGGTCGTAATCACCGCAACGAAGTACGGCGCGGAGAGTGTCATGTACGAGACGGTAGGTCGGCCTGGCGGCACCCGTCGACCACAATGCTCGGGCTCCGCCCGAACCCGGCACCGCTTCGGAGATCGGGGGGAGGGCAGGGGTGGTGACCTCCACACGGCGCGCCCGAGGGCAGCCAGCCCGAGGCCTGGCAGGGATGAACCCGCGCCGCGAGGAGATCACCGCCAGCTCCCAGCTCGGACAGGCAAGAACCCGCTTTACGGACGATGCACGGACGCGGGCGGCCTCACGCAGGCGCTGATCGAAGGCGCCGAGTCCTCCGCGCTTCGCTCAAGCCGCCACGCCCAGCGGATACTTCACGAATGCCAGCCACCCTGAATCTCTCGCCCGACGAGCTGCTCACCACGACGCGAGCGGTGCGGCGCCGACTTGATTTCGATCGCCCGGTTGAGCTGGACGTAGTCCGGGAGTGCCTGCGCGTAGCCCTCCAGGCCCCCAGCGGTTCGAACAGGCAGGGGTGGCACTGGGTCGTAGTCACCGACTCTGATCAGCGTGCTCGGATCGCCGAGTTGTACCTCTCGGCCTTCGCCGAGTACCGAGACAGCGCCACGCAGCCTGGTGGCCTCTTCGCAGCAGAAGCAGAGCGTGCCGCAGTGCAGAAGCGTGTCTCGACAAGCGTCGAGTACCTGGCCCAGAACATGCACCGGGTGCCGGTCATGCTGATCGCCTGCGTAAGAGCGCCAGGCAGCGCACTGCTCACCGATGCAGCGCAGGCGACTATGTGGGGTTCCCTGTTCCCCGCAGTGTGGAGCTACATGCTCGCCGCCAGGGCCCGCGGGTTGGGAACTGCCTGGACCGATCTGCACCTGCGCTACGAACAGGAAGTCGCCGAGATCCTCGGACTGCCGGACGGCATCCGCCAAGGACCCCTCATCCCCACCGCCTACACCCTCGGCACCGACTTCAAGGCTGCCCCCCGGGGCTCGCTCGATGACGTCCTGCACATCGACCGATGGTGACTTCCCCAGCGCGGCAGACGGATCGACCTTGGATTGAAGTCCAAACCTGACGGGCTCCGCCCGAACCCGGCACCGCTTCGGAGATCAGCGGAGGGCGGGGGCGGTGACCTCCACACGGCGCGCCCGAGGGCAGCCAGCCCGAGGGGCCAGGTCACAAGGCGGGAATGAGTACCTTGCAACCGAGCCCCTCGGCCTGGCAGGGATGGACCCGCGCCGCGAGGAGATCACCGCAAGCTCCCAGCTCGGACAGGCAAGAACCCCGCTTTACGGACGATGCACGGACGCGGGCTGCCTCGCGCAGCATCACAGCAGGTCAGAGGCCGGATGGCAGCCCTCTGTAAATCCGATCCCAGACGCGCTTCAGCGTGGTTAATGTTCATGAGTGCTCAGGACAGCGTCGTGAGACCACAACATCCCGCGCTCCACGACGAGCTGCTTCGCCGACGTGCAATCGATCAGGACGCTCGCCGCGCGCTCATGAAGTTGTTCAGTCGGTCGAAGGACGGCGTGCTGCGGGAGTCTGAGATGGCCCCGGACGACCGCACGATCTTGGCGCATCTGAAAAACGTCGACCACGACAACACCCGCTGGCTCCGCGACATCGTCGAGGAAGAGGGCTGGCCAACGCTGACGCTGGTGGGCGACGACGGGGCCTCGGCTGCCTGGCTGCTCATCCAACATGCCGACCACGACCCGTCGTTTCAACGCACCTGCCTCGACCTCATGAAGGCCCTCCCACCTCAGGAGACTGTGCCGCAGCACATCGCCTACCTGACCGACCGAGTCCTGCTCGCCGAGGGACAGAGCCAGGTGTACGGGACCCAGATGGAGATCGCCAACGGCACGCATCAGCCCCGCAACCTTCGTGACCCGGCGACAGTCGACCAGCGACGGGCCGAGGTCGGCCTCGGCAGCATCGCCGAGTACATCCACAGCATGAACCGTGATCGCGAAGACCACTAACAAGATCGCCTCCACCCTTTACCCGACAGAAACGACGCGAGTCGATCACAGCAGACGACAACGGCCCGAAGGTCCAGCTGCAGGTCAGCCGGTTGACGGACGTCAAGGGCACTCAACCAAAGGCAACAGATCAGAAACCGTGCGTAGGAAGTTAGGCTTGATCTAAACTCGTCGTAACTGACATCCACGGGATCCACATCCTGTCAGGCCGGCCTGAGGAGCATCGCCGGTCTTCATGGCGTTCCTCCACGAGAGACATACCCCCTCGACGTGAGTAGCCGGGCAGGAAGAGCCGCCTGAGGCGGCCCTCGGTGGAGGCGACGAACTCGGTGGTGACCTTGGCTCGGTGCGCGGGGTGGCCGTCGACGATGAGGCAGACGGGTCCGCCGGCCTCGTGCAGCAGGCGGCGGCACAAGTCGATTGGTCGCCGCAGTGACGCGCAGCCGGTTCGCGATCATGTTCCGGAACAGCTCGATCTCGCCGTCGTAGGCGTCGACCAACTCGGACAGCGAGCCGATCCGCTGCCGGTACCAGCTCCAGCGGTGCGGTGCGGTGCGGTGCGGTGCGGTGCCTGGCATTGGGCGAGTTGGTCGCCGAAGATGGAAACACCGAGGTCACCGACTACGAGAACACCGGCATCTGGCCCCGAAGGGACGGCCGAGCGATGACCCTCGACACCCGCATCGCCATCGGCGGGCCGTACAACGCGCACGAGGTCTTCCGTTTCTGCCGCACGCTCCTTGGTACCCCGGAGCACATCGAGCCGAGACACGGCGAAGGTGCCGACCACCTCTCCGCCGGGCGCGCCGGTCAGAAAATGATCGGCAATCCGTACGGCGGCAGCGTGAGCACGTGGCTTCAAATCTGGTACGGGGCCGACGGTCCGATGGTTCACCAATGCGACGAACTCTGCCCAACCGAAGACCGAGACGACCACGACCGGTGGGTTGCCGACAACCCGACGAGGAACGGCTGGGCAGCGATCGAGGTCTCGTTCGACACCGACTACGGATATCGGTGGCAGAACGGTGAATCCAGTTCCGCCCTGCACGCCCGATTGGTCACCGCGTTGGGTCGTTGGCTAGACGAGCGCGGCCTGCCGTGGAAGTGGCGAAACGCGTACACCGACGAGTGGTTCGACCGCTACGAGGGACTCGACGAGTTCGAGGCCACCGAGCGGGTGCACTGGGCTCAATACCGGCGACAATGACTAGCTCCGCCACCGCACCATTCCCAGGTGAGGTGAGACGTGAGTGACGAAACGTTCGAGCGATACGGTGAGATCTGAGAGGAACCCTGGAGATACCATTTCTCGGCCTCTACTACGGCGAGAAGAACTCCCCCACGACGAGGCCGGGATCCGCTCGGATTACCACTGCGCCACTACCTGGGCACCGGCGCGCAGAAGAACGGGGTCCCTGTCCTCGAAGCCGTTGGAAATCGCGAACACTATTGAGAACGGCATCCATCAATTTCGTGTGCACCGTCGTGTAGGTCGGGCGGGAGCGGGTCCTCGGCAGTCAGGATCTGCTGTCCGGCGCGGTTCGGTAGCGGCGGGCGGCGCGGACGAACTTCTTGATTGACCAGCCGGGGTGGTGTGGTCCTCGATGAGCCTGCTGACGGCGAGCGCGGCGAACACAATGGTCAGCTGGGCGTCGATGGGCTGGCGTTTGTGGCGGTAGATCGGCCTCGCGGCCAGATCGTGCTTGGACATCCGGAACGACTTGATCGGGAGCAACCGATGGCAGGCGTCCGCCAAGAAGGACACCGCCGCGACCGAGCGGTACCGCCCGCGCGGAACTCAACCGACTCAACTGAAGTCGCTGATATCAAACGTGATTACACCCGAGGAATTGACCGCGTATAGGCGGCGGCCATCGGGCGATACCGCCTGTAAGTCATCGGAGTACGACACCTTGGGAGCCCAGGCGCGCTTTTTCCCGCCGCTCGCATCAATTACCTGAAGCTCGTAGTTATATTTGTTATCGTTTTCCACTTTTGTGAACAGATAACGCCCGTTCGGCGAGATAATAAGATTAGAACGCACGGGAGAGGCCGGCACAACGCCTTCAAGAGGCAGATAATCCTCTACCGAACTTTTTGCGGCGTCAATAACGACGATCTGATTTCGTGGTTTAGACGACATCAGTCCGTATAGCCGTTTGCCGTCTGGTGAGATGGCAAGATCTGAGATAATCGGATCTGATTCGCCGGGCATATCCTGGGCTTTGATCGCGATCGATGTGACCGCCCCAGTGCTCAGGTCGACCACCCGCACGGCCTCCTCGGGACCCCACTCGCGAACACCCGCGATGTAGGCGCGTTTGCCGTCGGGGCTGACTACGACCTTGGCCCCAGCTAGGCGGGGCAATGTCATCAACTTACGAGCGTCACCGGTTCTGGTGTCGACGGCTGTAAGCATATCATCCGTAAAACCGACCCAGACAATACGCTGACCATTGCTGGAGATCGCCGGGAAATCAATATTATACCCTGGCGGCGATTTACTGATGAGAGGCCCTACGCTGCCCGTGGCGGGGTCAAAGATTCTGATCCCAAGAGGGCCGAAGAAATAGGTGCGGCCCGCGCCGGGGGCATACACCGCGAAACCGATGCCCGCATTGGAGTTTTCAGGGTCGGGGGGCGGCAGAGGCACGCTCGGTCCCGCTCCGGTACCTGGGTCGATCACCCGCCAGCGGGATGGCCCTTCGTCGTCAACGAGCACCTTGGTGTTGTCAACCGTCGGAATGACCCAGTGGCTGTTAGCGATGGGTACGACGGTAGGTGCGGTCAGTTGTTTGGGTGGCAACAGTCCAGGCACCACCAGCACGGCCGCGACCAGCGACCCGACGCCAGCCACCAGCCCCCAGACCCAGCGACGCCGCTGCGGGCGTGGACTAGGTCGCGGCCGGACCGTGGCGCCACCTGGCAAGCCCCGCGCAATGCCGATCAGTGGGTTCATGGCGGGGGCACCGGCCGGCGGCGCGTTGTCGCCGGAAGTCAACGGGGCGGAGGTAGTGGTGGGTGGGTCCGAGGTCAGGTGGTGTGCGAGTTGGGCGGCGGTGGGGCGCGCGGCCGGGTGTTTGGCCAGGCACGGCGCTAGGGCAGCGCGCAGCGGCTCCGGCACCGCGGTCAGGTCCGGTTCAGCGTGCAGCACCCGATAGAGCATCGCCATCGGGTTCGCGGTCTGCCCGAACGGCCCATGCCCGGACGCGGCGAACACCAGCACGGCGGCCAGGGAAAACACGTCCGAGGCCGAGCCGCCCTCCTGCCCGTCGGCCTGCTCAGGTGACATGAACGCAGGGGTGCCCATCACCACCCCGGTATGCGTGATCCGAGTGGCGTCAACCACCCGCGCGATACCGAAATCGATCAGCTTCGGCCTATCCGCAGCCAACAGCACGTTTGACGGCTTGATATCACGATGCACCACGCCGAACGCGTGCAACTCGGCCAGCGCCACCGACAGCCACCCGGCGAACGTGGCCGGCTTCGCTATCGGCCCAAAGTCCGCGACCGCGCGCTCCAACGACGGCCCGTCCACGTACTCGGTGGCAAACCACGGCCGAGCCGCCTCCACATCAGCGTCAATCACCGCCGCCGCCCAGGACGCCCGCACCCGCCGAGCAATCTCCAACTCGCGGCCAAACCGCTCTCGAAACGACGAATCCGCAGTCAGCGACTCATATATCACCTTGACCGCCGCACGTTCCCCACCGGCGCGCTCGCCCAAATACACCTGACCCATCGCCCCCGCACCCAACCGGGCGCGCAGCTCGAACGGCCCGACCTGCTTCGGATCCTCCGCGCGCAGGTCCTCCACCGGCCCACCCCCAGCTCGCCAAGCGGAACATTCACACGACTGAACAGGAACGTTACCGGCTCACAGCAGGCGCAACCAGCACACGCCAGCAACCAGACACAGCACACCAAGATGGTGACTGGGACTGTCCTTGATCTTGTGGGTGGTGGCTGGCCAGGTTGGGTGCGGCGGAGGTGTAGGCGATATCCGGCGCATCGATTCGCCAGGGTGCTCGTCGGAAACGGCGGCCAGCCTGATCGCCTCGGGAGCGCGGGCGGTGCAGATCGTCAGGCCTCGAGGCGCGGGTCGTGCGAGGGCATGTGCGGCCCTCCTGGGGTCAGACGGTGGCGCGTTGGGCTCGGGCGTGAGCGAGCCCGGTAGGAATCGGTGCCTGTCTCCGGGATGTTCCCGGCGAAGGTAAGGCGATCGACAATGGTGGCGCTTCTCTACCCAGGGCTTCGACGCCCGGCTAGGCCAGCTCTGAGATCATCACCTGAGATGGCTGCCTGGTCGCCTCGGCCTCTAACGACAGACAAGGGTTGCCCCATGGGCTTTTCAGTTCTTGTGGATGCGCACCGTGGCGCTCATGCCGGGTACCAGGGGAGTTCCATCGGTGTGGACCAGCGTGATCCTGACTGTGGTCAACCCGGAGTCCACCGAAGGGCTCGGGGACTTGCTCAGTTCGGGAAACAGCGAGAACTCGTCTGCCCCTTGGACCTCTGTAACGAGGCCGGTGATCTGGGCGCCCGGGTAGGCGTTGATGTCGATGTCGACGGGTGCGCCGAGGTGTACGTATCCGATTTGTGTGTTGTCTACCCTGGCTTTGAGGTAGATCTTGTTGAAGTCGTAGGCGGTGGCCAGCTGCGTGCCGGCGGTGACCCACTGCCCTTCGACGGCGTTGTTGATGGCGACAGTGCCGTTGCCCGGTGATCGGACGGGCGTCGCCGGACGGGTTTGATCGCTGGACGTGGCGAACTCGCCGAGTATTTGACCGGTGCGCACCTCCGTGCCCTGCTCACCGTGCCAAGCGACCAGGGTCCCGGTTGACGGTGCGTCGATGTTGATTTTGTCTCCGTCGATCTGGGCGTTGTCGGTGGAGATCGTGTTCCTCGACGGTAGTAGACCCACGCCGATCAGCACACCTAGCAAGATGGCGACGGCCGGTACTGCCCAGGCCCACCTGCTTCCTTGCGCTGCTGGCTGCCCGCGCGGTGGTGCCTTCGGGTTCGGTCCGTACGCGTTGGGGCCGGTATCACCGTCAAGGGCGAACAACACCAGCAGCGCCAGCCCCCCGAAGGGCACGAGCGACAGCAGTAACCACCAACCGGAACGGTTGGTGTCGTGGAGCCGCCGGACGCTGACCGCCAAGCTTGGCACCAAAAGCACCAGCACATACAGCGCCAACGGGGCGATCGACAGCGGCGCGACCTCCCCACCCAACCAGGCGGCGATCCCACCAAGGAGCACGAGCACGGCCAGCACCAGCGTGTTCACCAGCGCGAACACCCAGTACTCGGCGCGCTGGGCACGCCCGGAGAAGTGCCCATACCGCTGAAACGTCGTGGGAAACCACCCCGGCCCCCGACTCGTCGGGTCCGCCGGCTTCGGCGCCTGCACGCTAGCCGCTTGGGCGGCAGTGGCCGACGTAGTGTGGACCTTGGCACCGGTGACGACTTGATCGGCGTCGAGCACGTCCTGGGACAGTCCCACAGTGATGTCTGGCAGCCTGGACGGTTCGTCACTGCCCGAGACCGAGGACGGCTCCTCCACGCTCCGCGGACCGGCGCTGATCGTGTTCTGCCTGGTGGCGGCCGGGGGTGGCAGGAGCTGTCGGGACGAGCGCAGGGGTACCGTCAAGTCGAAGGTGGCGCCAAACGGTTGCGGCGTAACTGTGATCCCGTAGGAATCCACCCGGTTGGTTGTCGCGCACACGGGACACCGCAATACGGTCAGGTCGCGGTATGCAACCCCGTCGAGCCATTCGCGGCCACACCGCCCGCAGGCCACCATGACTACGAAGTTGTCGCTGTCGCCGCGCGCGGCCTGCAAAAGTGTGTCGCCACCGTCGACGACTGCGGTGATCGTGCCTGCGCAGTCGGCGTCCCGGGGCGCGACCGCGCAGGGCCTCAGCGACTCCAAGTAGATGGTCCTGACGTCCACGCCCCAAGTGCCGCCCGGAGTCTCCACGGCCAGATAGCACAACTCCTGGTCGACCGTCTGATGGCACAAGAACGCCTTCGCGGCCTCCGGGTCGACTCCACGCAGGGTCACGAACGTCGCCTTGCCCGCGACCCGCTTCACCCCGACGAACGTCAATCCGGCCTCGGTTACCGTCTCCATCCACCGTTGCCGCGAAGCCGGGTTGATCAGCGCACCTGGCAGCGCCGGCGTCTGCTCCGCCGCCACGGCCAGCCCCCCACCGTCTCCTGTCCGGCACGGTCACCGGCACAACCACGGGCCCCATTGTCACCTCTGAGCATCCGGATTCCCAGGCCGCGCCCGCACCACGTCCTCCGCAACCGCGACGAAGGAACTACAATTCCGACCTCATCGCACGCCACCGCCGCGCGGATCTGGCTACACCACCCCGCCACCTGGCTCAAGGGCGCATTAGGCAAGCGATGCGACCACACCTACCACCCTGACCTGCACACCAGGTGTGTTACCTGCACCAAGATCGCTAACAGGACGCCACAGTCGAGCGTGACTTGTCGATTACCTACAACCGCGACCAGCACTGCCCGCCATCATTTTGCGGACATCTGAAACCACCCCGGCGCACTGATCAGCCTGAAGCGTTCAACATAGTCATGAGGGTGTCCTACCTCGGCCGAGATGTCGCGTACCAGGCGACGACCGGGTCGGGCTCAGTAGCAGCGTGAACTGCCCGGTGATCCCCGCCTTGAGCACACAGCGTTTATCCGGCAGCGCTATCCGCTGGTCGTGGTGCGAGTCGTGGTGCGAACTGCGGCCAAACAGAGCCTGGCACGCTCGTGGTGCGGGCCGGTGCGCACCATAGTCGCTGGTAGAGCCCATAGTCGGGCCCGTCGCACACATTCCTAAACCGTGCGTCGTGGCCCGGAGGCCCTAGAGGTCAGCGAACGTCTTGTCGTAGCGAGGCCCCTTCCAGCTCGGGTGCCGGAGGTAGCCCTCGTGATGCGCGAGCAGTATGAGGTCGCCGATCAGTGGGTGTTGGATCCAGCGTGGGTCGCGGGTGTACTCGCTCGGCAGAACACGTGGAACGGGCCGGCGTGGGTGTGCCGCCAGGTCAGTTACGTTCCTCTCCGTTGGCTACGTGGGGTCAGTTGACCGAGGAGCAGTGCGCCAAGTTCGCTGGTGCGGTTGCCTGCCGGGTATCCAGCCGACGCGATCACGCAGCTGGCTGACCAAACCTCCCGGGGTGCTAGCTGTCCGCCCGTTGTTCAGCTGAGCAGGGCGGCCGCCCAGTCTTCGATGTGCTCGGCGATGTAGTCAGCTGCTGGGCCCCAGTGTTCGCCGTGCCCTTCAGCGTAGAGGCGGGCCCACGGTTGTTGGCCGGTCAGCGATGAGGTGCGCAGCAGCGTGTACATAGCCCGGGTGTGAGCCTCGATCAACCTGGGTAGCTCGCGCCGCTGCTCGTCAGTGGCGTCATAGCCATCGGCCAGGGCACGAAGCCGTGGCCCATCCAGGGCCGGGTCGCCGCCAGCGCTCAGCGGTACGAACCGGTGCGCCGCGTAGGCGAGGTCCCAGAGCCGAGACCCTGGCCCCGCGCCGCGCGAGCCTAACTACCACGCATTTGCCGCAGGCCCGAGCGGCGCCCGAGACGACCGCTAGCCGACAATACCGGACGATCTCGACCCGACCCTGGAGCGGCGATCTAGCAGCCAGCGAGTGAACGGTGGCGAGCAATGGACAGCCGCCTCGTCGGTCG
>Ga0137415_10007920_pt1 | contig 10539 bp, 11 predicted proteins | sample CZODoug3_1_1_16f_FD_183082 | JGI IMG/M metagenome (GOLD analysis project Ga0137415, IMG submission 183082) | Vadose zone soil fungal communities from Angelo Coast Range Reserve, California, USA - CZODoug3_1_1_16fungal (Hybrid Assembly) | ecosystem: Environmental > Terrestrial > Soil > Vadose... | reverse complement strand
CCAGGAGATTGACCGGCATTGAGGAGAAGACCGCACTGATCCGGGCCGGCCTGGAAGCTTTAATCGCACGGGAAACGGCGCGGCGCTTGGCCGCGCTAGGGGGAACCCAGCCGGGATTCCAAATCCCTCCTCGCAGACGTCCCAAACCGTCCAGATGATTCTCGTGGATAGCTCGGTCTGGATGAACCACCTTCGGCGAAGGGATCTCGGAATGCAACAAGCCTTGATCGACCAACAGGTTCTGATGCACCCTTTCGTCCTCGGAGAAATCGCGTGCGGCAATCTTCAGCGCAGGTCGGGCATATTAAGCGATCTTTCGAAATTGCCTTGTGCATTATCTGCGGAAAGCGACGAGGTCTTGAGTCTCATAGAGAGGCATCGGCTTTTCGGCAAAGGCATCGGCTGGATTGACGCGCACCTGCTGACCTCGGCATTGCTCACTCACTGTCGGCTATGGAGCGACGACGTTCGGCTCCATGAAGCAGCCGTTGGATTCAAGATTGAAAAAACGTGAAAACCGCTCCCTGACGGCCGCGGCTCGGAAGTAGCGGACGGTGGCGCGCCGGAGCCGGTCGTTGCGGCACCGGTGGCGGTCGTTGCGGCGACGGATCGTGCCTATTGGCTCCTATCTCTCTACCTTCCCGGCACCGAAGACGCTTTGACGCCGCTGCCGCCCGCGCGCAGCGGCGATGCGACAAAGAAGAGCCAACGAGGCACACAATGACCGGCTTGAACGACTTGCAGCGCTTCGACGTGACCGTCGTCGATCACGTTGCCACCGTGACCATGAAGGCGCCTCCGGTGAACGCGCAGGACCGACTTTTTCGCGAAGAGACCGTGCGCATCTTCGACGTGCTGCACGACACTGCCGACGTGCGTGCGATCGTGCTGACCGGCGACGGACGGGCGTTCTCGGCCGGCGCCGACCTGCGGGAGCGGCCCAATCTCGCCGAGGAAGCCGGTGGCTATCCGCGCCACAACCGGCTCGTTCGTGCATCGTTCGATGCGGTGATGGAATGCGGCAAGCCGATCGTCGCCGCCATCAACGGCCCGGCCATCGGAGCGGGCTGCGTGTTGGCGCTCTGCTGCGATATCCTGGTTGCGGCCGAGGAGGCCTGGCTGGCCATGACGGAAGTCGACGTCGGGCTCGCCGGCGGCGTGCGGCATGTGCTGCGCTTCTTCAACCAGTCCGACGCGCGGCTGATGATCTACACCGCGCGGCGCATGGCGGCGCCCGAGCTCTACCGCATGAACGTGATTTCCGCCTGCGTGCCCCGCGCGCGCTTGCTGGACGAAGCGCTCGGCATCGCGCGCGACATCGCGGCCAAGAGCCCGCTCGCCGTGCAGGCCGCCAAACGCTCGTTCGGACTGACCGAGGAGATGCCGCTGCGCGACGGCTACCGTTACGAGCAGACCGAGACGGTCGCACTTGCCGGCACGGAAGATACCAAGGAGGCGCAGCGCGCCTTTGCCGAGAAGCGCAAGCCCGTCTTCAAGGGGCGATGAGCGACACCATGCACGCGGGCCCGTCTGATCCGCAGGAACTCGGCCCGGACGAGCTCGAAAAGCTCGGCGACGATGCGTTCCGTCTGCATGTCCGCGGCAAAAGAACCGCCCGTGGTACCTCGCGCTCGCGCGCAAGGGCTGGCTGGCGCCCAACTGGCCGCGCGAGCATGGCGGCATGGGAGTGGGAGCGGGAAAGCAGCTCATCATGATCGAGGAATTCGAGCTCCACGGCGCCATCGGCTACACCGACGAGTACGATGTCGGGCTCTTTTTGCGCAAGGCGATGGCAGTCGCCAACCAGTTTGGCTCGGCCGCGTTCCACCGCCGACGCTTCCTGGCGGCAAGCGGCGACGAAGAGGGATGATGCAGCGCCTATTTGACCTTGATGTCGAGGCGCACGACGTCGCCGCGATAGATGCCGTCGGCCACGAAGACCACGCAGCCCTTGTCGTCGCTCGCACGCCGTTGAACGTGCGCGACTGGCGCGTTCAAGGGGATTTGGAGGAGATGGGATGCATCCGGATCGGCGGCGCCGACCGTCAGTGTCTGATGCGCCGACGCGATCTTCAATCCGGGAACATCGTTGATCAGCTTGAACGCCGTTTTGGTGCGGTAGGCCTTTTCCGGAATTTTCTTCGCAATGCCCGGCTCGACATAGACGTCGGCGAGCAGGAACGGCCGGCCGTCGCGCCAGTGACGGCGACGCAAGTGCAGGTAGGACGGCGCGATGACGCCGATCGAGGACGACACCGACGCGAGCCGCGCGTCCTTGCGCACCGACAGCACCTCGATGCGCGCGCCGTCGCGGGCGAGCAGCATGCCGGACCAGTCGGTCTTGACCTCGCACCATAGGTCCTCGACCGGCTGCTTTCTGACGAAGGTGCCCTTGGCGCGAAACCGCTCGATCAACCCGTCAGCCTCGAGCGTATCGAGCGCCTGACGGATGGTCATGCGCGCGACGCCGCATTCGGCCGCCAGATCGTCGACGGTCGGAATCTGATCGCCGACCGGCCAAGCGCCCGACTCGATGCGCCGCCGAAACAGGCTTGCGAGCTGGATATAGCGCGCGACCGCGCTGCGATCGAGGTCGATCGGATGCGTTGCGGCTGCCATTTTCGCCATGTTCGCGGGGACTTCTCCAAAAGGTCATTCAATTGACCTTTTAGAGCCTCCTGTCAACGTCGGCGGCAAGCTGGTGCCAGCCGACGGATGGATCATGTCGCCCGTCCCGTCGTGCGACTACGCGACCAACCGGTAGAACAGCTCGGGGTCGACATTGCCGCCGGACAGCACCGCGACCGCGATCTTGCCCTTGACGTCGATCTTCCGCGACAGCAGCGCGGCGAGCGCCACCGCCCCGCCCGGCTCGACCACCAGCTTGAGCTCGCGAAAGGCGAAGCCCACAGCGGCGCGGACCTCCCGGTCGCTGACGGCAGCGCCATGACCGATGAGCGCGCGATTGATCGCGAAGGTAAGCTCGCCGGGGGTCTGCGCCATCAGCGCGTCGCAGATGGTGCCGGTGAGCGCGGCGTTCTTCTCGCGCTGTCCGCTCTTGAACGAGCGGGCATGATCGTCGAAGCCCTCGGGCTCCGCGGTGAACAGCGACGCCTGCGGCACGCGCGCCTTCACCGCGAGCGCGATGCCGGCGGCAAGCCCGCCCCCCGAAGCGGTGACCACGACCACGTCGGGCGCGAGGCCCAATGCAGCGAGATCCTCGACGATCTCCCGACCGGTGGTCCCCTGCCCCGCGATCACGAACGGATCGTCGTAGGGCGGCACCAGCGACGCGTGCCGCGTTTCGGCGATCTCGCGCGCGATGGCCTGGCGGTCCTCGCGGGCGCGGTCGTAAAGCACCACCTCGGCGCCGAGCTCCACGGTGCGCTCGCGCTTGGGGCGCGGCGCATCCTCCGGCATGACGATGACGGCGGGCATGCCGAGCAGCTTCGCGGCGGCGGCGACGCCCTGGGCATGATTGCCCGACGAGAACGCCACCACGCCGCCTGCCCGCTCGCCCAGCGGGATCGAGGAGAGCTTGTTGTAGGCGCCGCGGAACTTGAACGAGCCGGTGCGCTGCAGGATTTCCGCCTTGAGGAAGACCCGCGCGCCGGTGAGCGCATCGAGCACCGGCGAGGTCACCAGCGGCGTTCGCAAGGCCACGCCGGCAAGCCGCAGCGCAGCGGCGTCGACATCCGCGGAGGTCGGCAGAGAAGCGACAGGATTTTGCGGCATTGCAGCAGAGCGTAGCGCCGCGCCTTCGCCACGGCAAGGGCGTCACGCCGCGATTTCCGCCTCGTCCGCCTCCGTTGGAACCTGGTCGAGCGGAGCTCCGTCCACCTCTTGAGCGCGCATGGTGTCGGTCCAGACCAGCAGCTCGAGCCGGCCGTCGAAATGCTCGCCGATCGCGCTGCAGGTCTCGACCCAATCGCCGCAATTGACGTAGCGGATGCCGAATTCGTCGTGGATCACGGCATGGTGGATGTGGCCGCAGATGACGCCCTCGGCGCCATGGCGATGCGCCTCCTCGGCCAGCGTCTTCTCGAATTGGCCGATATAGTTCACCGCGTTCTTGACCTTGTGCTTCGCCCACTGCGAGAGCGACCAGTACGGAAAGCCCAGCCGGCGGCGCAGCGCGTTGAAGACGCGGTTGACCAGGATCGCAACATCGTAGGCTTTGCTCCCGAGCAGCGCCAGCCAACGCGCCTGCGTCACCACGAGATCGAAATGGTCGCCGTGGATGACGAGATAGCGGCGCCCATCCGCAGCGGTGTGAATGGCCTGCTTGACCACCTCGACGCCGCCGAAATGCACGCCGCAATAGTCGCGCAGGAATTCGTCGTGATTGCCCGGCACGTAGACGATGCGCGCGCCTTTGCGCGCCTTGCGCAGGAATTTCTGCACCACGTCGTTGTGCGCCTGCGGCCAGTACCAGCTCGACCGCAGCGCCCATCCATCGATGATGTCGCCGACCAGATAGATCGTCTCGGCGTCGTGATGGCGGATGAAATCGAGCAGCCGCTCGGCCTGGCAACCCTTGGTGCCGAGATGCACGTCGGAAATGAACAGCGTGCGAAACCTGCGTTCCGCCGTCACGATACTGCGATCCCGTTAACTACGATCGTGTTGGCCATGATCTGGCTTGCGAATCATCTACGCCGAAACGCCTAGCAAGATTGTGTTGCGGTGCCGTGACATCGGCGGCCGACTATCAGCTACGTTCCGCGTCACATGCATGTCACGGCATTCGTGACATAGCGGCGCCATGACCATCGCAATTTGGGCCGCTGGCGCGTTTACCATTGTGGCGACGGCGAGCCAGGTCGGCAGCATCCTGATCGCCGTCGGTCGCTGCCGCAAGCGTCGGGCGGTCCTTGAACCGCAGACCGCACTCGGCCTGTTGGGATTGCCCCGCCTTCTCAGGCGACGCGGACTCTTTCTCGGCCGCAAGCGCTTCGGCAGGAACACGGGCGCCGAGGCCGGCGTCAGCATCGTTCGTCCGGTCTGCGGCATCGAGAACTTCGGCGAAGAGACGCTGCGCTCCGGATTCGAGCTCGACTATCCCAACTACGAAATCATCTTCTGTGCAGCGGCGGCCAACGATCCGGTGGTGCCGCTGGTGCAACGGCTGATCGCGGACCGTCCCGACGTTCCGGCCCGGCTCCTCATCGGCAACGATCCGATCAGCGACAACCCGAAGCTCAACAACGTCTGCAAGGGCTGGCGTGCAGCCACTTACGACTGGGTCCTGATGGCCGACAGCAACGTCCTGATGCCGCGCGACTATATCGGGCGCCTGCTGGCGGTCTGGCGGCCCGATACCGGGCTCGTCGCCTCCCCGCCCGTCGGCTGCCGGCCGGACGGGTTCTGGGCCGAGCTCGAATGCGCGTTCCTCAACACCTACCAGGCGCGCTGGCAATACGTGGCCGACAGCGTGGGACTCGGTTTCGCGCAGGGCAAATCGATGCTCTATCGCAAGAGCGACATCGAGAAGGCCGGCGGCATCCGGCGGCTGGGCGAGGAGCCGGCCGAGGACGCCGCCACCACCAAGATCGTGCGCGCCGCGGGCCTGCGCGTGCGCCTGGTCGACGCGCCCTTCGAGCAGCCGCTCGGCTATCGCGGGGCTCGCGAAGTATGGGCCCGGCAGCAACGCTGGGCGCGCTTGCGCACTGCGTCGTTCAAGCAGTTCTACATGCTGGAGCTGTTCACCGGCGGCCTCGTGCCGCTCGCCTTGGCGGCCTACGTCGTCGTCGCGCTCGAGCTGCCGGCGATCGGCCTCTTGGTGCCGTTCGCCATCTGGTACGGCGCCGAAGCCGTGCTGTCGTACGCTGCTGGATGGCACCTGAGCTGGCGCTCGCCATTTGCATGGATGCTGCGCGATCTGTTGCTACCGGTGCTCTGGGTGATGGGCTTCTTCGGCACCGGCGTGGTCTGGCGCGGCCATCACATCCGCACCGTCGAGTCGGAGAGCACGGTGTAACGCGATCGACTGGCGCCTGGTCACGACCTCTCTGCAGAAAGCCGAAGCCTCGGGAGCGACCCGGGGCTTCCTCAGTCTTGAGAGAGTTCTTGCTCAGTACTTGGCGACGACCGGGCTTGGACCGAAGCGCAGGTTCAAGCCGACCTTCGCGACGCTCTTGGTTTCCTTGACGTCGACGTTGGCGAAGAACGCGCCATTGGCTTGGGTGAACGTGGCCCCGCGGGTTCCGAAATCGTAGTAGTCGTACTCGACGAAGCCGGACAGCCACTCGGTGAAGGCGTATTCGCCGCCGATGCCGATCGTCCAGCCGCTACGCGTCTGGCTCGCGCTCGCGAGCAGGAAGCCGCTCGGGTCGAATACGCTGTAGTTGTCGCGCTCCCAGGCGACGCCTCCCTTCACGTAACCCAGGAAGCGGTCCCAGGCATAGCCGACGCGGCCGGTGACCGAGGCCAGCGACTTGATCTTCGACTGGTCGGTCTCCCTGGGGAAAAGCATATCGGTGCTGCTGCCTTTGGCGTCGGTCCAATCATAGTCGCCCTGGATGCCGATTACCCAGCCGCCGGCGAACTGATAGTTGCACCCGGCCTGTACACCGCCAAGCCAGCTGTCCGCATCATGGGCGGTGCCCGAGCCGAAGAACGTCGTGTTGGTCCATTCCTTGCGAGCCCACAGCCCGCCGACATTGCCGCCAACGTAGCAGCCGGTCCAGGTGAAGATCGCCACCGGAGGCGGGGCCTTGACCGCCATGTCAGCAGCCGTCGCAGGCGCAGAAACTAGCGCGGCAAAAGCCGCAGTCGCGAGCAAGATCTTCTTCATGAGAAGCCACCCTTTTCCTAGTTTCCCGTGGCGCATTCCTAACGCCGGCGCGCACAGGAGTCCGTGACTTTGTCGCCACACTCCAAATCAATTGGTACGTGGCTCCGGAGCAGCTTGTTATTTTTACAGCTGAGTGACACATTTATGTCAGGCGCCGACCAAATCACGGTCGAGACAAGGCTGCGCCCGAGCCACCAGCAAGCACCGCAATAAAAAAAGCCCCGGAACATCGTTCCGGGGCGCGCATCACATCTCTGCGTTCAGTGCGATCAGTAGGCTGCGACGACCGGACCGCTGCCCCAACCGAACTTGTAGCTCAGGCGGCCGAGGAAGGTGTAGACGTCGCGCGGGCGCGAGTTGAAGGTGTAGGTGCCAGCGCCACCGCCGATCTCGTAGCTCTTGCTCTCGAAGCGGTAGTAGTTGGTTTCGAAGCCGACGATCCAATTCGGTGTGAAGGCGTATTCCACGCCGGAGCCGATGGTGAAGCCGTTGTGCCAGTTGCTTGCACTGCCGGCACCGGCCGGGGCGACGTTGTCCACCACGCTCAGTTTCGCATGCGCAGCCGCCCAGCCCGCTTTCGAGTAGAACAGCCAATTGTCGAACGCCCAGCCGAAACGGGCAACGACGGACGCGATGCCGTCGATCTTGTTGGAGTAGACGTCGTTGCCGCCGCCGAACGGGCTCTGGTAGTCCTGCTTGACATTGGACCACAGATACGAGCCCTCGACGCCGATGACGAACCGCGAAATCTGGTAGTTGCAGCCGAGCTGGCCGCCACCGGCAAACCCCGATGACGGCTGCGAAAATCCCTGTCCCGGAAAGAAATCGCCGAACGCGGTCGTATTGACCTTGTTGGTGTTCTCGGTCCAGGCGTAGCCGCCGCCCACGGAGCCACCGAGATAGCAGCCGGTCCAGGAGAACATGGGCGCAGGCGGCGGGGCCTTGAACATCGGCTGGGAGAGATCGGCCGCAACCGCAGGATTCGCAGCCAATGCCGCCAATGCCACAGCGCTCAACAGAAGCTTTTTCATGGGTAGACGCCCTCCTCTGGCGCGTTGATTTGAGGCGCACGTACCAGCTTCGTCGCGCGTAGAGGTGGCAAATAGGCAACAAACGAAAGATTTACCCAAGTTGACGACGCATTCATCGACCGTAAATCTACTAAGATACTGGGGTTACTTGCATTTTATACTTTAGAACGATAGGATATCTTTAAGGATATCCGGATTTTGTGCTTGTGATAATCTTAATGGACCGTTAACATCTTCCATCCGCAGGAGGAAAAGCATCATGGATCTTGGAATTTCCGGCCGCAAAGCCATCGTCTGCGCTTCGAGCCGCGGCCTCGGCCGTGCTTGTGCAATCGCGCTGGCGCAAGCCGGCTGCGAGGTGGTCATCAACGGCCGCGACGGCAAGGCGCTCGAGGCGACTGCCGCCGAGATGCGCCAGGCCGGCGCCAAGGTCACCGCGGTGGCGGCCGACGTGGCAACGCCCGAAGGCCAGGCGGCGCTGCTCGCCGCCTGCCCGGAGCCGGACATCCTGGTGAACAACAATGCCGGTCCGCCGTTTCGCGATTTTCGTCAGCTCAATCGTGCGCAGATGATCGACGGCGTAATCGCCAACATGGTGGTCGCGGTCGAGCTGACGCAGAAGGTGATCGATCCTATGATCGCCAAAAAGTTCGGGCGCATCGTCAACATCACGTCTGGCTCGGTCAAGATGCCGCTCGCCGGGCTCGACCTTTCCTCGGGAGCGCGCGCCGGCCTCACCGCCTTCTTCGCCGGGGTCGCGCGCTCGGTCGCGGCCTCGAACGTGACCATCAACTTCCTCCTGCCCGGCACCTTCGACACCGAGCGCCTGCGCTCGAACATCGCGAACAATGCCAAGAACAAGGACATCCCGTTCGACCAGGCCCAGGCCGAAAGGATGGCCACGGTGCCGGCGAAGCGCTTCGGCACGCCGGATGAGTTCGGCGCCGCCTGCGCGTTCCTCTGCTCCGTTCAGGCCGGCTACATCACCGGCCAGAATCTCTTGATCGATGGAGGCGCTTTTCCCGGCGCGATGTGAACGAACGAACCCGTCTAAAAACGAGCCCCTAAACGAACACCCCCTAAACGAACAAGGCCGGCTTGCGCCGGCCTCGTTGCACCCCCCGCGAAATCAATGGATGGTGGAACCCCGAGGAGTGAGCCCGCCATGTTCGCCTCTTGACCTGCGACGCTTGCAGCCTGACGCGCAGACCAAGTGCATGCGGTAATCCTGTCCGGTGTCCTGCCAAATTGCAAACGTTAAAAACTGATCAACACGCCTGTTTTTCGCGAAATCCGTCCAAAGTGGCCGATTGGCAACAGCCATGGGGCGAATGGCCCGCGCCACGCCACACAGTCCGATGCTCAATCGACATTCCCACAACCAGGTCCAAGCGATTGTCGCGCCGTGCCGATCGCCTTGCTTGCCCGACGCGGTCGTCCGACGCATGATCGGTCCGACGCACGACCCGAGGCACGGTCTGCGCCCCGCCGTTTCGAAACCCCGCCCACCAGGAGAGAGTACCCATGAAGCTCGTGCGCTTCGGCCCGCGCGGCCGTGAAAAGCCCGGGATCATCGATGCCAAGGGCCGGATCCGTGACCTCTCCAAGGTGGTACCGGATCTCACGGGCGAAGGACTGTCGCCCAAGAGCCTTGCCAAGATTCGCAAGGCGCCGATCGACAAGCTGCCGCTGGTGAAAGGCAATCCACGGCTCGGCGCCTGCGTCGGATCGGTCGGCAATTTCATCGCCATCGGGCTCAATTACTCCGATCATGCGGCCGAAGCGGGCATGAAGATTCCCGCCGAGCCGATCATCTTCAACAAGGCGCCCTCATCGATCTGCGGTCCCAACGACGACACCATGACCCCGAAAGACTCGACGAAGCTCGATTGGGAGGTGGAGCTCGGCATCGTCATCGGCCAGCGCGCGCGCTATCTCACGAAGGACAAGGCGCTCGACGTGGTCGCCGGCTATTGCCTCGCCAACGACGTGTCGGAACGCGTGTTCCAGATCGAGCGCGCCGGGCAGTGGACCAAGGGCAAGGGCTGCGAGACCTTCGGCCCGCTCGGGCCCTGGCTCGTCACCAAGGACGAGCTCAAGGATCCGCAGGGCCTCAACATGTGGCTCGACGTCAATGGCGAGAAGCGCCAGCGCGGCAACACCAAGACCATGATCTTCGATTGCAAGCACCTGGTCTGGTACTGCTCGCAGTTCTTCGTCATGGAGCCGGGCGACGTGATCATCACCGGCACCCCGCCCGGCGTCGGACTGGGCATGAAGCCCGAGCCGAAATTCCTCAAGGCCGGCGACGTGGTGACGCTCGGCATCGACGGGCTTGGCGAGCAGCGGCAGAAGGTGGTGAAGTTCAAGAAGTGATCGTCGGAATGATCGGCATGTAGGATGGGTTGAGCGCGTGCACTTGCACGCGCGATACCCATCATCTCACCACGGCACGAACGTGATGGGTATCGCGCCCGCAAGCGCGGGCGCTCAACCCATCCTACGATTCCCGCGCCTCCAGCACCGCCCGGATGGAAATCCGCGACTATTGCGCGGTGCGATCGCGAAAGGCGAGATAGGAGCCGGCGACGTTGCGCTCGGCCGTGATCGTTGCGGTCTTTCGCTCACCACCAGGCATGGAAATGATGCACCGGTCCGTGGCCTGCCCCGATCTTGATCCGGTGCGCCGCCGCCAGCGCCGCCGTGACATAG
>Ga0137415_10007919_pt1 | contig 10539 bp, 10 predicted proteins | sample CZODoug3_1_1_16f_FD_183082 | JGI IMG/M metagenome (GOLD analysis project Ga0137415, IMG submission 183082) | Vadose zone soil fungal communities from Angelo Coast Range Reserve, California, USA - CZODoug3_1_1_16fungal (Hybrid Assembly) | ecosystem: Environmental > Terrestrial > Soil > Vadose... | reverse complement strand
TTTATTCTCTGAATGCCTGTCGCATCGTCTATCTCGTGGATGAAGAGGGCACTATGAAGCGATTTGGCTTTGCCTATGGGACCTTAGCGGAACATGGAGAGAGCGGAGAAGAGCGCTTCACCATCGAATGGAACCGTGCAGACGACACGGTATGGTATGACATCCTTGCCTTCTCGCGGCCCCGTCAGATGCTCGCCAGACTGGGATATCCGCTGTCGCGATCGCTTCAAAAGAGATTTGCCGAGGGTTCAAAGGCGGCCATGATTAATGCCGCAAGTGGCAAATAGTGTTGGGGCTCGAACGTTTCAGACAAGTCCAATTCAAATCGACGTTGCAGGGCAAGAATTCTAGATATGCGAAACGATCAGCAAGCTTCCTGCGACTGCAATCACGTCCTCCGCTAGCGCCACGGCGAAGTCTGGGACATGCGCCCGCAACAGCAGAGTATGGCGGGTTTTGTAACCCACAAATGTCCCCGTAAGAGCACCGACGACGGCGACGATTGCAGGAACCAGCAAGTTTCCGCCAGCACTTGTCGCAAGTGCGACGCCGCATAGACAACCAAGGACAATGCGGGCGATCAGCCCCGGAGGCGCAGTGCGTGCCGGGGTCTTCGGCAGCGTATCTGCGATCAGTTCGATGACCGCTAAGAGCGTCAGAACGACGAGTGTCACCGGCCGGTCTATGAAGGCGAGCTTGGTGCCCGCAAAATTCAGCCAGCCAAGGTACGCAGCCCAGCAGACTACCGCTGGCGCGGTCAGCGAGCGCAGCCCAGTAAGGCAGCCGAGGAGGAGGCAAAAGAGAAGTAATGTCATGATTGTGGCAATGCGGCTTTCTTTGGGCGCAAGTACCTTAACCTGTCAGAAGTCATTCCAACCACTTTCCTCGGTGTCATAACGCAGATCAGCACTCCCCAATTCCGTATGCCCTGCTAGCCTATCGTCATGCAGAATCCCCTTAAAGAACGCATCGCGAAGTTGCGAGACGAAATAGCGCAAATCAGTGAAGCGAACCGACTCTACTTTCAGGGCAGCAAAAAGAAGATACCAGGCGCAGTGGGGGGTCACGAACGTCGGCTTCAAAGGTTGCAGGAAATCCTCGACGAGTTGATGGCGCTCACCGACTGGAAAAAGCTATGAACAAGGCATCACCGCCAAGTTGAGGTAGTTGGTGAAATCGCGATGATTCCGCACCCACGCTAAAGGAAGGTGGATTGACCCCACCTTGCCGGAATACGATCCGAATAAATGAACCCAGATCACGGCAACTGCTTTATCGCGGTGCGGGCGCCTTTTACAATCACGGCGCGTAAACGTCCATATTGCCATTGTTCTCCTGCTTTGCAGCGTGGTATTCGGCCAACAAATAAAATCTGTCGGCGACAGAATGCCGTCGTTGTTCGTAGTCGTCCCCGGCGCAATCAACATCACTGAGTAGCTTGAGGGCGGTAGGAAGCAACTGTGCTATCGCGTTCGGGCTGAGTATCCGGCGCGGAGTGTTCTCGATACAATCAAACGGAGACTGAAGGAGCGAGGCTGGTCGCCGCTTCTAGAGGACGATTTCAATCCCGGCTTACCAAGTTCCCACGTTCAAGGATGGGATTATTACGAGGATCACGCGGCCAGACGATGATGGCCCGCGTCGACGCGAGAAAGGCCATCCTGCCATCATTCTGAGGCGACTTTCACCGACAAGGCATAATGGTGTTTCGCAGGCATCACTGGAGCGAAGGCTCAAGTACCGCCGTTTTGCAGCCCGGAGGATGTGACCCCTTTGCAGAGACCGCTCAAACAATCATTTGCGATTCGGAGCGCTACCCTTGCGGATTGCGCTGCGATCCTGGAATGTCTTCTGACAGCTTTCGCTCCCTATCGCGAGAGCTACACTCCTGAGGCGTTTTCCGATACCGTCTTGACCCCGGATACTTTTCGCCGTCGCCTATTAGATATGTCGGTCGTTGTGGCGACCAGCACTTGCGGAGAAGTCGTTGGGACCGTCGCTTACAAGGTTGTGGAGAGCGGCGAAGGACACCTTCGAGGTATGGCGGTCAACCCCGAATGGCGCGGATCGGGCTTGAGCACTGCTCTCCTTGAAACAGCCGAAGACGAACTCGGCAAGGCAGGATGTAAGACAATCACTCTCGACACAACCGAGCCGCTGAATAGGGCAATTCGCTTTTACGAGAAAAATGGGTTTCGACCTACCGGGAAAATCGGACTTTTTTTTGGGATGCCGCTCATTGAATTCAGCAAGCCCATCGGCCGTTAAGCGAAGGCGATTCCGATCCTCTCTAAAACGCAGCTATGCGCTCCCAACCACGGGGATAGGCGGTCACGAGACCGAGATCATCGACCATGATCTCAGCCGAGAACCCGGTATCGCTTTCGTAGCGATAGATATTTTCCCCTGTGCGTGTGTAGCGTTGGGAAAGGGGTTGAAGTTCAAGCTCAGGGAACTTGATCCAAGCGGCGGTGACCGACTCGCTGTTGCCGATACCGAGCTCAAGTCGCCTGATGGGGAGAGTGTTGGTTGCAGGCGTTACCGAGAGATCAACGTCGAGACAGCCACGCACTTCGGCGACCTCCTGCCCCGAACAGCACCACAGACCACTCTTCTCCACGCTCAGGCTGAGTGTCTTCGTATCTTTTCCGATGGTGCGCTCCACGTGAACACGATGCGTGAGCCAGTTCTCACTGCAATGGACTTCGTAGTTCGCCAGCATTGGCCGCTGGTCTTTCAGGGCTCCGATGGCCGTGCCTTTCAGTAGCCAGCCTTCGGCAGTGTGCCAGAGAGCACAATAGTCCGTGCCATTCATCGGGAGATTTTTCCAAGCAACCACGCGTTTTAGATGATCTGCCATTCTGCGACTCAAAAACGTCCACTTCTCACAGCTTCTCGCTTTGCACGAGCTTGGCACGTCTGCGGTGAATGACCGATCATATCAAGTAGAAATCCTACAAAAATGCTTTCGTTTGCGGAGGAGGTCACGTGATCGCAAGAATCTGGCACGGGTATACGAAGCCTGAGCACGCCGATGCCTATGAGGCCATGGCTTCCGCTGTAAAATCAAGAAGGCCATAACGTATTCCTGTGACATCCACCAACCATTATGTGAGGGTCATTGGTTGTTGGCGTATGCCATCTTCTCCACTACCATTCGTTTGTGCAGCCCGAGCTCGTTGAGGAGGTTCTGATGCGCAGATTTGTGCTGGGATTTGTTGTGGGAATGCTAGCTCTTCCCGTCGCTGCATTCATTGCGGCGTGGCAGGGCTATTTGCCGGCACTGGCAAACACCGATCCCCCCGGACGGGAAAGAGCTTTTTCCCAGATGGCTCTGAACGCTTATGTGGTGCGCCATGCACCGCACCTTTCGAACCCCGTGCAGCCAACCGACGAAAATCTGCTGGCGGGGTTGAACGTGTTTCGGGACGCTTGTGCGGGCTGCCACGGCGATCCCAATAGCAGGAGCGATTACGGCGCCAGCTTCTATCCCCACGTGCCGCAGTTTGCTTCCAACCCGCCACGTCTGCCGGACTGGCAGACATTCTGGATCGTGAAGAACGGGGTGAGGTATTCGGGGATGTCTGCCTGGGACGGACAGTGGCATCACGACAAGGCAGTGTCGGATGACCGGATGTGGAAAGTGGTGACGTTCCTGAGCCGGCTGGAGTCCCTGCCACCGGCAGTCAATGCGGAGTGGCATAAGAAGCCCGCCTCCTAGATCGGTGAACATTGGGCTGTCGGGGGCTGTCGGCTGCCAGTTCTCAGCTCTCCGGCTGACCGTCAGACTCTGGAAGTGGCCGAGGAAGGAGATGTAACGCCGCAAACGCGCATTTGATTACTTCGCACCCATGCCCTAAAGCGTGCGACCCGCACCACCAGAGATAACTGGCGAAACGTCGTATCACTGTATCACTCGTGACGGGTCAATTTACACTCTGGCGAGTTAACAGCCTGTTTATAATAGTTGGTCTACGAAGCATCCTATTGAAGAGAACTATGAGCACCCCTCTAAGATTTGTCTTCTATTTTGCGGTGAAGCCTGAAAAGCTTTGGGAGGGCCTGGTTTCACCGGAGTCGAACCGCATCATCTTTGCGGGGGCTGACTTTGAAGCGGACGTGAAACCCGGCGGTTCGATGAAGTGGATCGGGTCGGGAGCCGATGGCAAGCCCGCTACCTTGGTGAAGGGCGAGATCCTGCGGTCTGAACCGCCCAAGTTGCTTCAGTACACTTTTCAACTTGGGCAAAGTCCGTTGAAATCTCGAGTGACTGTGGAACTTGAGCCAGAGACTGAAGCCACAAAACTGACGATCAGTCACAATCAGTGGGATGAAGGGGATCCTGCCTACGCATTTTGCTCTGACGGATGGCCGCGCATCCTCTCCCGCTTGAAAACACTGCTTGAAACCGGCAAGACATTCAGACCGCACTGATCGACATCTCACTCTGTCGTGCTTGTGTAACTGTTGAAATATCGCGATATCCCTCATCACGGGTTGTGAGTATTATGGCCTGTTCTATAAAAGGAGTCGACCGCGCCTACGGCGGGGTCACTGGTGCCAGAAACTTGTCACAACCTCAGGACTTTTGCCAATCTAGTAGCAGATCAAGTTCGGCAAGCTAAGGCCGACTTCCCCCTGGTGCTTCGTGCCCGGATAAAAGCATGGCTCCGGTACTGGCGATCGCTAGTCTGGTGGCAAATGCGGTTGATACGACCCGCCTCTTTGACCCCGTTGGGGAGATTTTTAAACCTTTCGTCACCGGGCCGAACTGGATCGTAGTGTGTCCAGCGAGGAGGACAGCGATGGCAGCAGAAAAGAAGTTGTGGAATCGGAAAGAACGGAAAGAATTGGCACGACAACTACAATCCGCGAACCCAGGGTTGGAGATCGTTCATCCCCACGCGGCAGGGATCGATGTGGGCAATCAGGCTCATTATGTAGCGGTCCGGCCGGATCGAGACCCGGAACCAGTGCGACGGTTCGAATGTTTTACCGCCGACCTGTATCGTCTGGCGGACTGGTTAAAGAACTGTGGTGTGAAGACGGTGGCCATGCAGTCGACCGGAGTCTATTGGATTCCGCTCTACGATATTTTGGAAGAACGCGGCTTTGCAGTGTATCTGGTCAATGCGCGACACACCAAGAACCTGCCGGGACGCAAGAGCGATGTGCAGGAGAGCCAGTGGTTGCTGAAGTTACATACCTACGGACTGCTGAACAACTCCTTCCAACCGTCGTCCGAGATTCGCACACTTCGCACCTACTGGCGGCAACGGGCAGAACACGTAGCCGGAGCCGCGACGTGCATTCAGCGGATGCAGAAGGCGCTGACGCAGATGAACCTGCAGTTAGCCAACGTGATCAGTGATCTGAGCGGGCTCACAGGACAGAGGATCGTGCGGGCGATTATTGCTGGCGAGCGCGATGCGCAGAGGTTGGCCGGATTCCGGGATCCGCGGGTGCAGGCTAGCCAAGAAGAGATTGCTAAGAGCCTGGAAGGGAATTGGCGTCCCGAACTTATCTTCCTATTGCAGCAGGAAATGGCGATGTATGACACCTACCAACAGAGAATCGCCGAGTGTGATCAGCAGTTGCACAAGCATTTGACCAGTTTTGCCGATCACGCCCATCAGGTTCGGTCCCAGTCGGCGCAAGGCAAAGCAGAAGGGAAAAAGGCCAAAAAACCAGCCGCTAAGAATGCCCCTCGCTTTGACCTCAGCAGCGAACTTGAGCGTATCACGGGAGTGGACCTGACGCGGATTCACGGCATCGATGTCATGGGAAGCCAGACCATCTTAAGTGAAATCGGACTGGACATGGGGCGATGGAAAACCGAGGCTCACTTCGCCTCCTGGTTGGGACTCTGCCCGGACAACCGTACGAGCGGAGACAAAGTATTACGTCGAGGTACTCGACATGTGGTCAACCGTGCCGCACTCGCCCTACGGATGGCTGCCAACAGCCTACTGCGCAGCCAGAGTTATTTAGGTGCCCAGTACCGCCGCCTGCGCACCAAATTGGGCGCCCCCAAGGCCATTACCGCCATGGCCCACCGACTTGCCCGACTGGTGTACCGCATGCTCAAGTATGGTCAACAGTTCGTCGACAAAGGCGTGGAGTACTACGAGCAGAGATACCGCAACCAACAAGTCCAGTTACTTCAAAAGAAGGCGGCGAAGCTCGGGTTGCAGCTCGTGCAGGCCCAAACGTAAGTCAGTTTCTGGGGAGAGTGATAACGGCCTGTTTACAACAGCGACGCCTCAGGCTCGGATTGCCTCTGTCTCAAGAGACGCGCTGGGACAGCGCACCCACCAGCTCGAAAATAGCGTGACAGGAGACTCTAATAGTCAGAAAATGACTCCTAAATGAATTCCGGGCCGCGGCTCTTTTATAAGAGAGAGGGGAGTATGTCAGGCGACACTGAGCCAATTCCGCGCGACAGCGCACGCCCGAGCAAGGTTGTGCCGCGGAAGATGGCATCTGGGCGAAGGCCTGCTGACAGTGCGCACTCGGTTGGCAAGTGGCTCTGTCGTATGCTGTACGTGGCGGGATGGCAGGAGCTGCTGACGTTTCTATTCCTGGCTGCCGTAACGATTTCCATCGGATTTGCGGATACCACCTCAGACCGGATGTTATTGCCGATCGAGATCCTGGCTGCAAGCGGCACCACGGCGAGCAGGACTGTCACCCTTCAGGCTGGACAGGCTGAGTCGGTGCGATCTCTCTGGCTGCAGATCCATGGGCTGCGGTATGCGGATCAAGCCAGCGTCCAAGTCAACACGACCGCCTGGATACCCCTCAACAACAACACGGTCACAATTGCCGAGCGCGCCAGGAGTTACGGTGGAATCGGCGGAGGGTTCTCCACGCTCGTGATGACTCTCCCCCTCCCGAACGGGACGGTCGCCGGTGGCACTAACACAATCCGCTTCCGGTTCAACCAGACTGACGGGGTCGTCAGCGCCTATCGCGTCCTGGCATGGAACTTCCTAACCATCGAGGGAAGAAGGATCCTCCCACCAGACGATTTTGCGGAGGATGCACCCGAAACCTGGACACCACCCTTGCCCGACGCGGCTTCTATCCAGGCTGGGCGGGAACTCTGGCAGACGGCCTCACTGGCGGCAAGCAGCCTTCCAAATAGTCCGAGGATTCAGGCGCACTGTGCGGATTGTCATGCGCAGGATGGGCGCGACCTGAAATACTTCAACTTCTCCAACGGCAGCATTGTCGCCCGAAGCCGCTTCCATGGCTTGTCCACACTACAGGGCGAGCAGATCGCAAGCTACATTCGCAGCTTGCCACTTCCCAATCCTGGCCGCCCGTGGAACCCTCCTTACCAACCTGGGCCCGGACTAGACGAGCGACCGATCTCGAGCTGGGCGGCAGGCGCCGGACTCGCCTGGGTCCTCGACCAGGATACGGACGCATTGCCGTATCTGCTTCGCCAGCGCGGCGCCGTGATGAGCAGAGCAGACTCAACGTCACCGGGAAATGTTCCCAACCTCCGTGAACTCGTGCGGCAAATTACCCCGGACATCTTTCGCCCCGACGGCAACCTCAATCCTCGTCAGATTCCCATCGCCTTGCAACTCCCGGATTGGAGCCAGTGGCTGCCCCGCGTACATCCCAAGGATGCATGGGGACCAGCCTTTACACAGAGCGGATTCGCAGCCTTGTACGGTGGGGAGACGGCTCGGGAGAGCAAGAGCAAGATTGGAAAGAAGCCGCCGCTGCGCACACTCCTGGCGGCAGTCCAGACTACGGATCACGACATCCGCCCCGTCATTGCCGCCTTCGCCCAGTGGTCTGAAACCCGACACGCCTTCCTCGGACGCTTTGGCAAAGCAGAAGCGGTGTGGTCGCCGGAACTCACCAATCAAGTTTACTCGACCCAGCTGTGGCAACTGGTGAAGACGTGGGAGATGATGCAGGAGTTTGGACTGGAAGGACGCGGGCGCGACCTCTTTGGGTTGACCGCGGATTCCCGCACATGGTGCAACACCATTCCGGCAGAGACTGCTCCGTCGGCAGCCCACATCCCGGATGGACCGGCCGGAGTCGGGGGTAGCGCGTTGAGCAACGAATATTTCACAGCGGCCTGGTATGAGTTGCAGATCATCCTGAATAGCGGCAATCATCGACATCGAGATCGCGGCCCGGTGGATTGGGTATATGTGATCGGCCGGTTCCTCGACCTTCATGCCCAGACACACCAACCGGAACCGGCGCGACTCCTTGTGGCCGTAATCAAAGCGCTGCAATCTACCGATCCCCACTTGGGGCCCGACGACCTCAGGCAGGGTTGGCGGCCGGAACAGAACATCGATCCCCGCATCCTGATCAGTCCCGTTTGGGCGCCAATCTTTAAACCGCTGCCGATCGAGGTACATCAGGCTCTAACCGCATCGCTCCTTTCCGCGTGGATGGATAAGAACCTGCAATACCCGATCGCGAAGCACCTGCCGTTTGGCTTGCCCCGACACACTTACACGGCAACTGGCGCGTACGGGGATATCAGTGGCGGGAAGGTATGGGAGGCGGCACAACAGTTCCGCGATGCCGGGATTTCAGCCGAACTCGTCCGGCGCTTGGAGCAATGGGGAATTGCATTCACCGACCGTGCAGCTCGTCTCCAATACTAACACCACGGCTTCTGCGTCAAACGTCAGTACACCCGTAAGCGTCAGAGTAAGCACAGGGTTGACAGACGTGGGATGTTACTGATTACTGATGCTGAGCGGCCCAGGCCGTTGGGGTGAGTGCAGGCAGGCGCTGCATTCGTGTATTGGCTAAGCCTGGGAGCACAGCCGACAGATAATCTCGTGCTGAAACCTTCAGGCGCCGGCAGGTTTCGATCACCGACAAGATCGCTGCCACCTTAGATCCTGCTTGCGGGCTTCCGATGTGGATCCAGTTTTTTCTGCCCAAGACTACCGGACGCATCGAGTTCTCTGCCTGGTTGTTACTCAGTTCTAACTCCGGGTATGCGAGAAAACAAATCAGTCTCGGCCAGATTCCGATGGCATATTCGCAAGCATTCTCCAGTGCCCCGCCTGGCAACGCCCCAGGTTTTGCGGCTTCGATAGCCGCTTTGATTTTCTCCAACCGCGCAGGAGCTTTCTGCTGACGTAACCGATGCCGCGCCTCCATACTGAGTCCCTGCTCACGCGCTTCGGCATCCACCGCAAACAACTCGTTGATCTTGGCCACGATCGGGGTAGCTACTGGATCACCCGGATTCAGCTTGACCACATTCGCAAAGCCACGCCGCGCGTGCGTCCAGCATCCCGCATGCACCATTCCCCGTCCCCCGACCTTGTCATAGGCCTGGTAGGCATCGGTCTGCAGAATGCCATGAAAGTTTTCCAGAAACTGTTTGGGTCCGGCACGATCTCTCCCCAAGCGGAAGTCGAATACCGTCCCTCCTCCTGGTCGTCCATACTGCCACAGAAACGCCTTATGATTCTTACCCCGTCCATCGTGCATCTGCACATCGACTGGCGTCTCATCGGCTTGCAAGTAGCTGCCCTGCACTAACTCCCGGCCCATCACCGCCACCAAAGGCCGCAGCATCTCGCCGACCTGCAGCACCCAACCGTCGAGAGTCGCGCGGCTGATGTCCACCCCCGCCTCCCGGTCCAGAATCACGCTCTGCCGGTACAACGGAAGGTGATCACAGTATTTGCGGATCACCGTGTCGATCACCACCCGATCACTGACCAAACCTTTGTCGATAATGCGCACCGGCGCTGGCGCCGAAACGATCCGCCCTCCCTTACAGCACGTACAGGTGCGCTTTTCCCGTTTGCTCACCAGCACAAAGTACTTCGCCGGTTCTACTTCTAACTGCTCGCTCTCTTCGTACCCGATCACGGTTGTCGGTTGGCCGCACTGACCGCACACACACTGTTCGGCCGGGCACGCAATCACCTTCTCGACTCGCGGCAGCTCCGCCGGCAAGGACTGACGGCCAGGATGAGGGCGGCGTTGCCGCCGATACCCGGCCACCTCTACCGCGTCGCCCTCGATGACCGGGCGCTCGCTCTCGGCTTGTACTTCCGCTGGGCTGACTCCGGGTTCCTGCTCTAACATCTCCAACTGCAAGTTCGACAACTTCTCGCTGCCCGCACCATATTTCTCGATCCGTCGCTGCCGTAACCGCTCCTCCAGAACCAGAACTCTTAACTCTGCATACTGCAATCGTTGTTCCGTGGTTGCCAGCTGTTGCTTGAGTTGTTGGACCAAGGCGGCGTCAGAAGGAAGAGGAGAAGTCCCCGAAAAGTTCGAGATCGAACTCACGATGAGCAACTTAATAGCAGAGGTCAGTTGTGGAATACAATCATTTTATGCAGTATTTATGCGGTCGGCACCAACTTCGTCGCTGTCAATCTGGCTTCGGTACCACGGCCGATGTCGCGCCTGACTGAGATCAATCCCACCCAACAGCATCGCCAGTTCTTCATGACTCACTACGACCTTCAATTCTCCCCCTCGTGGTTGGGGCCAGCGGAATCGTCCCTTGGACAATTTCTT
>Ga0137415_10007916_pt1 | contig 10541 bp, 8 predicted proteins | sample CZODoug3_1_1_16f_FD_183082 | JGI IMG/M metagenome (GOLD analysis project Ga0137415, IMG submission 183082) | Vadose zone soil fungal communities from Angelo Coast Range Reserve, California, USA - CZODoug3_1_1_16fungal (Hybrid Assembly) | ecosystem: Environmental > Terrestrial > Soil > Vadose... | reverse complement strand
TGGCTGTGTCCTGGGTGTCCTGGCCAAGTCCCTTGACGAACGAGCGATCGATCTTGAGCGTGTCAACCGGCAGCCGTTTCAGGTAGCTCAGCGACGAGTAGCCTGTCCCAAAGTCGTCGATGGCCACGCGGATGCCGATGGCCTTGAGTGCCTGGAGCGTGTCGATGGTCGCCTGCGCGTCTTGCATGACGACGCTCTCGGTAATCTCGAGCTTGAGATGGCGTGGGTCGAGGCCCGTCTCGCGCAAGGCGCGTTTGATGTCGGTCAGCAGCTCGGGATGCTGGAACTGTCGAGCCGAGAGATTCACCGCTACGCTGAGGGGACCGAGGCCTTCCCGGCCCCAGCGAACCGCTTCCGTGCAGGCCGTACGCAACACCCATTCGCCCAGGCGGATGATGGCTCCCGTCTCTTCGGCAAGCTGGATGAAACGGCCCGGTGCCAGCAGCCCGAGCGTCGGATGCTGCCAGCGCACCAATGCTTCGGCGCATACCACGTCACCGGTATCCAGCGCGAGTGTGGGCTGGAAGTGCAGCAGAAACTCGTTGCGTTCCAGAGCGAGCTGCAGATCGCTCTGCAGCGTCAGCTGCTCGAGGTGGCCGCCGCCCATAACTGGGGCATACATTGATAAGGTGTTGCCGCCAGCCGCTTTCGACTGACGCATGGCGAGGTCGGCGTTGCGCAGCAGAGTTTCGAAGTCGTGCCCGTCGCTCGGAAAGCAACTCACACCGACACTTGCGCAAACGAATAGCGGCCGTGCATCGACGACGAATGCCTCGTTGAGGGCGGCCTGGATCTCACGCCCTCGAATTTCCGCCGCCTGAATGTCGCTCACAGCGGTGAGCATCACGGCGAACTCATCCCCACTCAGCCGCGCGAGAACATCGCCCACGGGTATGGCAGCGCGCAGGCGGGCAGCGACGGATTTGAGCAGCACATCCCCGATGGCGTGCCCCAGTGAATCATTGACCAGCTTGAAGCGGTCGAGCCCGATCAGCACCAGCGCGGGCGTCTCGTGTTGTCCTTGAACACTGGCGATAATCAGTTGTGAGTTCTCAGCAAGGACGGCCCGATTGGCGAGTCCCGTGAGCGAGTCGTGTCGCGAGACGTGATCGAGCTTGCGCTCGTAGTCCTGTTGAGTGGACAGATCGTTCAGCACCGCGACGAAATGCTCCGGGGCTGTACGGTCTGCGCGTACTGTTGCGATGCTGACGTTCGCCGGGAATACGCCGCCGCCCTCACGCCGGCAGAAGAGCTCGCCCTTCCAAAGCCCGTGGTCCTGCAGCGCCTCGCGGATTCGTTCGAGCACGAGTGCCGGATAATTGCCGGCAAGGAACTCGACAAAATTGCGACCGGCCGCCTCGCTCGCGCTGTATCCGGTCATTCTGCAGAAGGCCTGATTGGTCGTGGCGACCCGCATGGCGCTGTCAGCCACCAGCACGCCCTCGGCCATCTGGCGCAATGCGTTTGCCGCGAGCCGCGCCTGCTCGGTGGCGAACTGGCGTTTGGTCACGTCCAGGTGCATCACGACGGCACCTGCGAGCGGGCTGTCATCGACCGGGCTCGCGTGGAGGCGGAACCAGCGACGTGCCGAGCTCGAATGGCAGGCATAGTCGATGGCGAACCCGCGGCGGGTTCCCTTGAGAAGCTCGCTCAGCCCCTCGGCAACCAGGTGCGCGCCCTCCGCGGAAGGCCCGCTCGCCGTCCGGCACACTTCAATGTAATCGGCTCCTACGCCTGCACCCTCAGCACGAAGTCCGTTCTCCCGTGCGAAGCGCCGCCACGCTTCGTTCACTGCGACGATGCGTCCGGAGCCGTCGATCAGGGCGATATGCGCCGGCAGGGAGTCGAGGATTGCGCGGTTGAGTCGCTCCATGCGCCGCTGCTCGGAAGTTTCTAGATCATCGCTTGCGTGGATCATTCTTGGCGCAGTGAGCATCTCCGGAATGCGACACATCACTACACTGACGGTGCCGACTCTGGAAACGATAGCGGGGATCGCGACCGATGTCTGTCGCGAAAACTGTACAGCGCAGGGGCTCTCGCTGTAGTGAAGTCCGTACGCTGAAAGGCTACATACAGGGGATGCCGTGCTGCATCGCGAAGCGCACGAGACCCGGAAGATCCCGAATGCCGAGCTTCAGCATGATGCGGCTGCGGTACGTGTCGACGCTCGCCGGCGCAATGCCGAGCCCGGTGGCAATTTCCTTGCTTGTGCGGCCGGCAATGACGCCCGTCAGCACTTCCCGCTCGCGGCGGCTCAGCGGCGCCAGCGGATCTTTCTCGGCCTCGGTCATCCTGTCCACATGGGTGAGCACGAAGCGCGGCTTGCCCATGGAGTCAGACTGCAGCGCCGAGCGTTCGCGTGTCCACACAATCGTCCCGCTCTTGGTGCGATATCGCCGATTGCTCAGAACCTCTTTTCGGCCGTGCGATAACAACTCACCCACGAGCGCAGCCGCGTTTCCTTCCTCCGTGATGCCCGCAATACTCCTACCGTGCAGTTCAGCCGCGGTATAGCCGAGCGTGTCTGCGAATGCGTGGTTCACTCTGTTGATTGTGCCCGACAGATCCGTGACCAGCATTCCACCCGGCGCGGCCTCGAACACCATCCACAGAAGATCGTCGTCGCACTTTGCATCAAGGGCGACACGGGCCATTTGAGTGGCCATGTCTATCACCTGGATCTGCTCCTGCGTGGGGAGGCGCGGCGCGTTGTAGTACATTGCAAAGGTGCCGAGAACGGCGCCGGCGTCCGAGAGAATCGGCGTCGACCAGACCGCGCGAAGGCCGTTGCGCACGGCGATGCCTCGGCAGTCCTCCCATAGCGGATCGGCGGCCGTGTCTTCGCTGTACACCGGTTGCCGCAGGTACGCAGCGGTGCCGCACGACGTCACATTCGGCGCGATCAACAAGTACGGTGCTATGCCGAGCTTGTAATCCTCCGGAATGTTCGGAGCGGCTACGAAGTGCAGCCGCTGCTGCCCGGCATCCGCGAGCAGCACCGCACAGAGCATCCCGTCCGCCTGTTCTTCGATCAGGCGGACTAGGGTCTCGAGGATCTCGTCCAACGGCGCGCCGCAGGCGATGCGCTCGAGCACGCGGCTCTGGCTTTCGAGCAGGGCGGCGCGAAGGCGCACGCTCGCGGCATTTTTCGGCGTTTTTGTGATGTCGACGCTCATTTCCGAACTCAGCGACGATGGATCGCAAGCCAACCGCTATCGCGCGGTGTGCGGCGTCCCCTGAAGTTGTCCTGAGGATTTGCACAAATATCGTACTCTAACACGCGAAAAATTACCCCTGCACTGTAGATGCCGAGTTACATTTCTCGTGAGCGGCGTTTCACCTGAAACATTCTGCGCCGAGGTCCACGTAGCGAGGTCACTACTTTGTCGACGCGCCGTCATGCTGCTGATCGAGCCTTTCTCGCGGGACGGACCAACAGTCTGTCGCAAACCGCCAGCTTCGCGCATGTCGGCACCACGTTGTTCAACATGGTCGTGAATCCGGCCAGCGGCCACTTGTACGTCTCGAATACCGACGCGGTCAACAATGTGCGCTTCGAGGGTCCAGGAACCTTTGCCGGCCACACCGTCCAGGGTCACCTGGCGGAAGCGCGAGTCACCGTCATCTCCGGTGCGACGGTCACGCCACGGCACCTCAACAAGCACATCAATTACGCAAAGCTGGCCGGCTCCTCGGGCTTCGATCCCACCGCCAAGTACCATAGCCTGGCGACCCCGCTCGACATGGCCGTCACGCGCGACGGAACCACGCTCTATGTCGCCGCCTTCGGCTCGAGCAAGATCGGCGTCTTCGATACGAGTGCGTTGGAGAGCGGTACCTTCGATCCGGCCGTCATCAGCGCCAACTATATTCCCGTCAGCGGCGGCGGCCCCAGCGGTATCGTGCTGGATGAGCCGCGCCGGCGGCTGTATGTCATGACCCGCTTCGATGACTCGGTCAAGGTCATTGACCTTGCGACCAGGCAGGAAATCGCGGCCCTGCCACTGCCCAACCCCGAGCCCGTTTCCGTGGTCCAGGGCCGGCCGATGCTCTACGACGCCACCCGTTTCTCCGGCAACGGCGAGGCGTCTTGCTCGAGCTGCCACATATTCGGTGACAATGATGATCTCGCGTGGGATCTCGGTAACCCCGACAACACGGTCACCAAGAACCCAATACCCATCAACGAGAGCAACCCCCTCATTCTAGCGGTGGGCGAGACGCTGTTCGGCGTCAAGACGCCGCTCAACGGCAGCGGCAAAGCGGACGATTTCCACCCGATGAAGGGGCCGATGACCACGCAGACGTTGCGCGGCCTGACCAATGCCGGAGCGATGCATTGGCGCGGCGATCGGTCCAACGGCTTCTTCGGCATCGATCCGTTCAACGAAAATCTGTCGTTCAACAATTTCATCGTCGCATTCCAAGGTCTCGTAGGCAGCGTCGACCAGCCATCGGCCGCACAGATGCAATCCTTCACCGACTTCCAACTCCAGGTGGCGCCGCCGCCGAACCCGGTGCGCAGCCTCGACAATTCGCTGACTGCGTCGCAACAGCGGGGCCACGATTTCTATTTCGGCCCGCACCCCTCCGACGGCTTCAACGTGCCGGGCATCGGCCTGATTCTGGGGACGACGACGTTCACCTGTAACGGTTGCCATGCGCTCGATCCGTCGCAGGGGAAATTTGGCGCAAGCAAGAACGACAGCTTCGAGGGCATCGAACAGGTTTTCAAGATTCCACACCTGCGCAACCTCTATACCAAGGTCGGCATGTTCGGCATGGCGAAAGTGCCGTTCTTCGAGAGTCCCGACACCGGCTTTACGGGACCGCAAATTCGCGGCTTCGGCTTCACCAACGAAGGCTCGCCCGATACCATATTCACCTTCTTCAATTCGGTGGTGTTCCGCTCCACGGTGACCGCCGGCTTCCCGCTACTCGGCGGCAATCAGACCCGCCGGGATGTCGAGCAGTTCATGCTGGCCTTCGACAGCGATCTGGCTCCCATTGTCGGCCAGCAGGTGACTCTGACCAACCAGAATGCCAGCGCCGTCGGCTCGCGCATCGCGCTGCTCGAGCAGCGGGCCGGAACACCCTTTACTTCAAAGATCCTCGGCGCCACGGTGACGGAGTGCGATCTCGTGGCCAATGTCGTGCAGGGCGGCAGGGTGAAGGGTTATCTCTATCATCCGAGTTCCGCCGTGTTCGTGCCGGGCGACGCGTCGGCCCCGCTTTCGGACAGCGCGCTGCGAGCGCTGGCCGCCGTGGCGGGGCAGGAGGTCACGTACAGCTGCGTGCCACCCGGCTCCGGGGCGCGCATCGCGTACAGCAAATAGGAGGCTACCCCCCCCACGTGCGATCACGGCACGTGGGGGCACTCGCAGATCACTCGCGTACCGTGTGGACGTGAGTGCTGCTCGCTGCTCCGGCTCAGCACCGTTCCACCCGAGCACCAGCGCATGCTCATAGGGGCAGCCCAGTGCACGCCAGGCACTCGCGGCATCGTGCCAGTTCCCCGAAATCTCCATGGCGTACGGCTCTGCGATCCCCGCGGGCACGCCCTTGAGCGAGCGCGGTGGCGCTAGTTGTAACCGATCTGCTGTAGTACCGCAAAAATCGGCTCCGACTGAGTGGAGCGTGCTCAACGCCAATCTAGGTGGGCTTTCGATCCAATTTGGGTGGTTTTGCCGATTCGAAGAGCTTCTCTGTGCGAGAGAATCCTCACTGCGCGAATCATGCGGAATTCAATGGAGATCGGAAATGCCTCGCTACCTGATCGAACGCGACTTTCCCGACGGCCTGGCGATCTCGCCGGACGAGATCGGGGCAACCCTGTGCCGCACCGTCATTGAGAACAATGCCGAGGATGGCGTGACGTGGGTACATTCTTACGTTACGCCTAATCGCAAGCGGACCATCTGCGTTTACGACGGGCCCACGCCCGAAGCTGTCCGCCGCGCCGCTGCCCGCAACAAGCTGCCTATTTCTCAGATCACGGAAGTTCGTGTTCTGGTGCCCTATTTTTATCGCTAGGAAGCCACTATGCGTCGGCCTAGCAAGTGATAGGCCCCTTGCGGCGTCCTATCCGTATACCAGCAGATGACACGGCATTTATCCAATTGAAAGGAGACCAATGATGAAATTTCTTAAGCGCCTGATAGCCATCGTCCTACCTCTCGCCGCGCCGCTGGTCGTCATGGCGTCCGGATCGTCGCTAGTCGACAAGGTGCGCGCGGCGACGGACCACTTCAAGGACATCAACGTAGCCCTTTCCCAAGGGTGGGTGCAGGGTACTCCGTGCGTCAGCGGTCCCAATTCAGGGGCGATGGGTGTGCACTTCGTCAAGCCCGAGCGTATCGCTGAGGGCCTGCTGAGTGCTGATCAGCCGGAGGCGCTGATTTACGAGCCGGTCGAGGAAGGTAGATTTCGCCTCGTCGGTGTCGAATTCATCGTGCTCGACAAGATTTGGCAAAGCCAACACCCAGGAGGCAGTCCGCCGGCGTTGGATGGCAATCTGCTGAACCTCGTCACTGCACCAAACCGCTATGGCTTGCCTGCATTTTGGGAAATCCATGTCTGGGCGTGGGAGGCAACCGGAATGAGACCTTCGCCGATTGGAGCACCCGCCTGTCGTGCAGCAAACAGCCGACTACCTGACCTTAGCCTTGACTATCTATTTGGAACACTGGAGTTCGCAATGAAAATGCTCGTTACCCTCCTGCCGATTCTGTTCCTCACCCAGGCATTCGCCGCTGATCCGCCGATCCCGGCGCCGACGCCTGTGCCCAAGACGGCAGTTCACCGATATCTCGTTGAGCGTACCTTCCCGCCGGGCGCGCTCAAGGGCCTTGATGCAGCCACCAAGAGCAAGGTGAACGCCAACAATGCGTCCGTTGGAGTGCGATGGGTGCAGTCTTACGCCAATGCGGATAAGACCAAGACGTTCTGCGTCTACGTGGGTCCCAATGAGGCGGCGATACGCAAAGCCGCTGAGCTCAACAAACTCCCGGTTGACAGCGTGACGGAGGTGCCGGTGACCTTGTCGCCGAGATAGGTGAGGCTTGGAGAGAGGCTCCAACGGGAAGCGAAGCGCACCGGGCGGCCCACTGATGAACAAGGGCGGATGAACCTATCCCTCACCCTATGGAGGGAGCTGCTTCGCTGTGGTCGTCAAATGCTCACCGACAAGCCAGTTGTAGTAATCATCGATCCAATGATCGGCACTCGTGCCCACTTTGCGCATGCCGAAGCCATGGCTGCCATGTGCATAGATGTGCAATTCGGCCGACTTGCCGGCCTCCTGCCAGGCGTCAAAGATCGGAACGCTGGCGTGAGCCAGCAACGGGTCATCCGCCGCGACTGCGATGAAGGCGGGTGGGGCGTCCTTCGGAACGGCTCGCTTCGGCATGGCGCCGTAGATGACGCCGACAAAATCTGGTTTCGACTTGGGCTCGTAGGCGGTCGCCACATTCATGGTAGTCATGCCGCCTGCCGAAAATCCGATCAGTCCAATCTTATTGGGGTCGATCGAATAGTCCGCTGCGTGCGAACGAACATAAGCAACGGCGCTTAAACCATCTGTCTGGGCCAAGCTTTGGGCGGGGGCGACAATCTCTCCGTGAGTCATGTTGGGCGGAGCGTGGGCCATCCGGTCCACGATGGTTTTGATGAGGCCCGCAACATCCTTAGGCGTGGGATCAACCCGGTATGTGAGCACAAAGCAGGTGATCCCCCGAGCCGCCAAATACTTGGCCTCTTCCATCCCCTCGGTATCAAACGACAAAGTCAGGAAGGCGCCTCCTGGCGCGATGATCACTGACGTGCCATTGGCCTTCCCCTTGTCAGGCACTACTGGATACAGCGCGGGCTGCGTGACATTGCGGACCGTTAGCCAGCCTTCCATCTTCTCCCATTGCGCCGTGGATGCGGACCCCCCCCTTGGACAATGCGATGGGCTTAATCGTGGGTGCGGCAGTGGGTTGGGGCGGATGGGCCTTGAGCATCGCCTCGAATTCGTTCGGGCCAGGGCTTGGTGGGACCGGGTCAACCGCAAGCACATTGATCGGAGCAGAGATCAGAGCGAGCAGTGCGAGTGTCGCAAGGTGACGTTTCATGGGGCGCAACTCCAAAGCTTTTGTTTGTACATTCACATGCGGGACAGGTATCTCCGTGACGAGTCGCCGCCAGCATGAGTCTTGGACCCGAATAGTAAGCTTTGAAATCAGGGTAGACCGACGATTTGCTCGACGACAGCATTCGGGGGCACAGTACGCTCCGAGTTGCTACCTCAGCTTTGCACATTATCAAGCAGGTAAACGCTGATTTGGGGAGGCGAACATCGTGCGTTTCGGTTCACGTGTGTAGGCCGACCCCGCGACTAGACGCTATTCCGCGCTGGAATCATGCGGGCCTATGTCTTGCCGGAATACCGCTTATTCGTGCGCTGCCCCTTCTGCAAGGATTCGATGCGGCCTAGATTGCTGGCCCACGCCGCCGCGATGTTCGCGGCGTGCGCAACTTACGAGGGCTCAGAAATGGCGAAGCTGGATGGACGAGTGGCGGTGATCACAGGTGGCAGCAGCGGAATCGGTCTGGCCACGGCACGGAAATTCGTGGAAGAGGGCGCGTACGTTTTCATCACGGGACGCCGTCAGGCGGAGCTCGACAAAGCGAAGACGCTCATCGGTCGCAATGTCACCGCTGTGCGGGGCGATGCGGCGTCACTCCAGGATCTCGACGCGCTCTATCGCGTGGTGAAAGAAACCAAAGGGCGACTCGACATCCTGTTTGCAAACGCTGGATTCGTCGAGCATCAGACGATCGACGTAGTTACGCCCGAACATTTCGACAAGACCTTCAACATCAACGTCCGCGGGCTGCTGTTCGCGGTGCAGAAGGCGCTGCCGCTCATGAAGAATGGCGGCTCGATCATCCTCAGCGCGTCGATCGTGGGAGTGAAGGGATTGCCGGCGCACGGAGTCTACGGTGCGACGAAAGCCGCGGTGCGCTCGTTCGCCCGTACATGGACAATGGAGCTGAAGGATCGGGGCATTCGCGTGAACACACTGAGCCCGGGCGCGACGGATACGCCGATCATCGACGGTCAGTTCACGTCGAAGGAGCAAGCCGACAAGGCGCGCGCTTCGTTCGCCGCCGCGACGCCGATGGGCCGCATCGGTCGTCCGGAGGAACTGGCCTCGGCAGCTCTGTTTCTCGCGTCCGACGACAGCAGCTTCATCACCGGAATCGACTTGCAGGTCGATGGCGGGCTCGTTCAAGTCTGAACCGAAGCGGGGCGCTTGGTGCTCGACGGCCACCGAGCGCGACCCCCCGATTTCACGCAGGTTGGCGCGTGATCGTGATCTCTGCGGAGAGTCGTTCTTCGATGAAGGCCGCGAACGCGCGCGCTTTGGCGCTCGCACGTCGGCCTGTGGGAAATATGGCCCAGAGGTCGACGGGCGGTAGCGTCCAGTCGCGCAGCACCGAGCGCACGTTGCCGCTGCGCAGTTCGGGAGCGAACATCCATTCGGAAGCGACGGCAATGCCTAGTCCGGCGAAGACGGCTTCGCGCACGCCTTCGGCTGCATTGACGCGCACGCGGCCCTTCAATGTAACTGGAATTTCAACATCGCCCTGGCGGAACCGCCATTCGGCGCCGCCGCCGCGCTGCTCATAGACGATGGCTTGATGCGACTGCAGATCTTCGGGTCCAGTCGGTTCGCCGGCACGTACGAAATAGGCAGGGGTGCCGACAACGCGCCGCGCGGATTGTCCGAGCTTGCGGGCCGTCAGGGCGGAGTCCGCGAGCGTTCCCATGCGCAAGGCGATGTCGATGCCAGCACCAATGAGGTCGACGTTCCTGTCGTCCAGCAGCACTTCGATCTCCAGCGCGGGATGCTGCGCTAGGAATGCCGCCAGATGGGGCATGACGTGCAGACGGGCGAAGGTGACTGCAGCGCCGATGCGCAATCGCCCCGAGAGCTTCGTTCCGGCGCCGCGTGCCACGCGTTCCGCTTCGTCGGCAGATTCGATGACGATTTTGGCGCGCTCGAAGAACTGCTGTCCCGCTTCCGTCGGCGCGAGTCGATGAGTCGAGCGCAACAACAGTTGCACGCCAAGGCGTTTTTCGAGCTGCGCGATCGTTTTGGAAACAGCCGGTTGGCCCAGCTTGAGGTCGCGGGCGGCCGCGGAGAACGAGCCCGTCTCGACGACGCGCACGAACGTCTCCATCGCTACCAATCGATTCATCGTGGATATTCCTTGAAGGAATGAACCATATCATCGGGTGCCGGTGTCTCTATTGCAACATGGATGTTCCCGGCACTAAGGAAGGTCGCGCCGATCGCTGCCTGACAGCCGAAACCGCGCAGCACCATGTCGGCGCTGGCGTGGCGTCAGTTTGGCGGATAGGCTCGGGTGGCGGGCGAAGCAGGCGATGGCTGTCAAAGCCGGAGGTTGAGGCAATGTTCGAAGATCTCAACTACGACGAGTTGAAACGACGCGCCAACTCGTCCCTGTCGGAACTACTGGTCGCGAAG
>Ga0137415_10007915_pt1 | contig 10542 bp, 11 predicted proteins | sample CZODoug3_1_1_16f_FD_183082 | JGI IMG/M metagenome (GOLD analysis project Ga0137415, IMG submission 183082) | Vadose zone soil fungal communities from Angelo Coast Range Reserve, California, USA - CZODoug3_1_1_16fungal (Hybrid Assembly) | ecosystem: Environmental > Terrestrial > Soil > Vadose... | reverse complement strand
GGCGATGTCCTCCTCAGTCTCGGCCGTCACGACAGCCTTGGGCACGACCTTGTAGATGCTGGCGTCGACCGAGTAGGCCGTGATGGTGGGGAAGTCGTCCTTGACCTTGTCGGCGCCGAGCATCCGCCGGAGGTCGTTGCCGATGGAGCGGGTCTTTTCAGGAAGGATCAGTGCGGGAGTGTCGCTCACGGGGGACAGGCACCTTTTCCTTTTTTCTTGACCTCCAGCGCCAACGCGACGATCCGCTCTTCGGAGAGGCCCAAGGCATAATAGTGGCGGTAGTGGTTCTCAACGGCCTCGGGATAGCCCTTCTCGGGCAGCATCTCCTCGCGGAGCGTCTTCACGCGGTCGAGGACCTGCTTCACGAGGTCCGGGCTGATCTCCACTCCGTGCTCCCGCAGGGTCTTGGTGTATTTGGCCAGGACAGACTCCACCGCGGCGGCCCCGCTGTGCTTGCCGAACACGAACCGCTGCTCGCCCCCGACCGCTTCTTCGGCAATGAACTGGTAGATGGCCGGATGGATCGCGATGGCGGCCGTGTGGATCCCCGATTCGTGCTTGAACACCCCCTCGCCCACGATCGGCTCGTGCGGCTGGAGCGGGATACCGGAGTACAGCTCGATCTTGCGGCGCAGCTCGGTCAGCCGGTCATAGCGGAAGCCGGGCAACGTGACCCCGTAGAGCATCTTGAGGATCATGACGAATTCATGCAGCGGGCAGTTGCCGGCCCGCTCGCCGATGCCGTTCGCCGTCACCCCCGCGTACAAGGCGCCGTGGCTGATGGCCCGCACCGTGTTGATCGCCCCCAGGCCGAAGTCGTTGTGAAAATGCGCCGTCATGGGCACGGGTCCGAGGACTTTCACCAGCCGCGGAATGTAATGATCCACCCCTTCGGGCGTGAACACCCCGCAGGTGTCCGAGAAACACATGCGCGTGCCGCCGGCCGCGACGCAGGCCTTGGCCCAGACCTCGCCGTAGGCCACGTCCGACCGGGACGCATCTTCGGCGGCGAACTCCACGCGCGAGAACCCTCGCTCCCGGGCGTAACGGATCGCGCCGGTGATGAGGTCCAGGTTCTGCTCGCGGTAGTAGTCCACGGGCCGGCTGAGCCACTGGTCTTCCGGCTGCTTCGCCCGCCGCAACAGCGTCTTCCCAAGCTTGTACTTGAGATGCAGGTCGGACAGCGTCGAGAGCACGAGGACGCTCACGTCGTCCGGCTTGGCGCCGACGGCCGTGACCGTGTCCACGACCGCGTCGATGTCCTCCTTGAGGCTCCGGCACATGGCCAGCACCTCGATGTCTCGGCGGATCTCACCCTGCTTCTGCGCCTGCACGATCAGTTGCAAGGCCTTGCGGTCGGATTCGGAGACCGCCGGGAAGGCCGGGTCGATGACGTGCACGCCGATTTCGGAGAGCAGTTCGGCCAGCTCCAGCTTCTGCTCGGGCGAGAAGGCCACGCCGGGCATCTGCTCCCCATCCCTCAGCGTGTCGTCGTAGATGCGGATCTTCGAGGGGTCGGGAAACTTCAGGTGCTTGGTGAAGTGCGTGGGAGGGATCGCCAATTGATTGAGAGGTTCTTTCAGGTCCATAGGCGCTCCGGTGAGAGGTGGTGGCTAGAAGAATTGTAGCGAGTTTTTCCCGCGGGTTCCACAACCTAGCTATTTGACGGTCCCGGCCATCTCAAAGACGGGCAAGTACATGATGATAACGATGGCACCGACGACCAGGCCCATGATCAACAGCAGCACCGGCTCGATCCAGGTCGTGAGCTGGCTGAGCCGCTGGTCTAGATCGCCTTCGTAGAGTTCAGCGACATCCCGCAGCATCGCGTCCAGCGAGCCGGTCTCCTCCCCGACCGCCAGCATCTCCAGGGCCATGCGGGGGAACACCTTCACCCCTTCCAAGGCCGCGGAGAGCGTGGTCCCCTCTCGCACTCGCTCGGTGGCCGTGGCCAGCCTAGAGGCCAGAAACCGGTTGGTCAAAGCCCCGCGAACCGACTGGAGCGCGCTCACCAGCGGCGTTCCACCGGCCAGCACGGTCGCCAAGGTCCGCGAGAATTGAATGGTCTGGTGCTTGACGAGCACGTCGCCGATGAGCGGAAGCGTCAAGGTGGTACGATCCCAGAGCGCTCGGCCGGTTTCGGTGCGGACCCACCATCTGAACGCAACGACCAGGGCCACGATCGCCAGCCCAATCCAGACCAGATGTGACTGAATCGCCTCGACGAAGGTGATCAACACCCTCGTGGCTTCCGGCACATTCGTCCCGGCTTCCCCGTAGATCGCCGAGAACGTCGGCAGCACGTACGTCAGCAAAAAGCCGACCACGGCGACGCCCACGATCACCAGGAACGCCGGATAGGCCAATGCCTTCGTCATCTTCTGGCGAAGGCCCATGACCAGCTTGAGATAGGCGATGTAGCGCTGCAGCACTTCCGGCAGGTTCCCGGCCTGTTCGCCGGCCTTCAGCGAGGCGATGTAGAGCTCCGGGAAAAAGAGGGGGTGGAGCGCGAGGGCCTCCGACACGGCGGTCCCGCCGCGGATGTCCTGCCGCGCGGCGCGCAAGACCGCCTGGAATGCCGGACGCCGTGCCCGCTCGATCAGCAGGTCAAAGATCCTGAGGATCGGAAGCCCGGCCTTCACCAGGGCCAGGAGCTCTTGGTTGAAGACCAGAAACTCCTGCAGGGGGATGCCGCGCTTCCTCCCCCACAGCCCGGACCCCAAGAGCGCCGGCCACGCCCCGAGGGGCCGCAGGCGAAAGACCAGGAATCCCTGTTTTTCGAGCTCAGCCCGGACCGCCTGCTCGTCCTCCCCTTCGGCCTGGCCTTCGAGGGTTGTTCCGTCAGCCCGGGCCGCCCTGTAGAGATACGAAGGCATGGAAACGGTTACGGCTCAGGAAGGAGGAGCTCCTGCCCCGGGCGAATGAGGTCGGACGTGAGATCGTTCACCGCGATCAGCTCAGACAACCGCACGCGATGTTTGCGGGCCAAGCCCCACAGGGTGTCCCCCCGCTCCACGATCACCGTGCGTGAGGCAGACTCGACGGACTCGCCGGAGAGCGCAGGCTGGTCGGACACGTCCTTGTACATCGGCACCGCCAACCTCGCACTCGTAGGTTTCTGCTTCGCCCGCGTGGAGAGTTTCTGCATCGCGGACTTGAGCTCGGCCAATTCCTTGGTTTGCCGTTCAATGGCCTGCTCGATCGCCTGGAGGCGCGACTGGTCGCGACCGGCCTCGCCGACTTGCTGGCGCAGGCGTCCCAGTTCGACCAATTGTGCCTGCAGTTCGCGGCTGATCGCAGCCAGACGGTCGCGCTCCTCCCGCGTACGCACCAGCTCCTCGCGCTGCGCCTCCAGCGCCCGCTGCGCCTCCTGCACGCGGCGCTGGGCCTCCCGCAGCTCGCCTTCCAAGCGAGCCTGCGCGGCGCGGGCGGCGCCAAGGTCCCGCTGAACTCCCTGCATCTCCGCGCGCAGATCCGTGATGGTGCGTTGGGCCTGCGCGGACTCCGCCTTGAGCGCGGCCTGCGTAATTTGGAAGTCACGGACTGAAGGGCCGGCGCAGCCGGCGACCATCCAGAGACCGCACCACAGCGCAGCGTGGAGTGCGTAGAGATTCCTCATCCCACCATCACCACTGGTTATACGGCACGCCGTCGGTCCCAACGAGGTCGGAACCGGAGTGGATATCAAAGACGCCGCCCTCTGTAGTCTCATAAATTTCCTGCCAGGTGGACGTGGATCGCGTGAAGGGATCCATCGGGATGGTCTTCAGATATCCGACCGTGACCAAATCCTTGAGCGAGTCCGGGTACTTCCCCTTGTCGGCCCGGTGCTGGTCGAGCAGGTCCCGGATCGTAAAGAGATCGCGCATGAGGACCGCTTCGCGGGCCTTCACAACGGACTGTCGGTAGGAGGGCACGGCCATGGTCACAAGAATCCCCACAATCGTGACGATGCTCATCAACTCGAGGAGCGTGAAGCCTCGCTCACCAGTCCCGATACTTCGTCCCATCCAACGCGACCTCCGGGCTGGCCGAGGCCAGATCATACACATCGTCACCGCACCAGGACGACGCATCCGGGGGATCCGTGTAGCACCGCAACAGCCAGTCGGCCTTTCCGGTCAGCGGGTCCACCGCGATCCTCCGCAGGTAGCGCTTGATCGTCGCTCCTTTTACGGTGGCTTCTTCGCCCGTCAGCTTCACTTCCAACAAGGTCTGCAGCGTCTTGGGATACCCGGACACGCTGGACGCCTCCTTGCACGTGAGCTTGTTCTTGACGCACAGGAGACCGAGCGACACATCGCCTTCCCGGTTCCAGTCTAGTTTGAAGGCATCAATGGCCGCCCGGACCGTCCGGAGCTCCTGGCGCAGCTCGATCTCACGCGCCCGCTTTCCCGAGACCTTGGACAAGGGCATGGCCACCGACGCCAGCACCATGATGATGGTGATCGTGACCATCAGTTCGAGAAGCGTGACACCCGACTGTCTCATTGGACCCTCACGTTGCCCTGCCCGCCCGTGGCCGGAAGCGGGGCCTTCGCCGCGCTCAGCAACCGTGACGTCTGGATCGCCACCGGAGATGAGCCGGGCTCTTTCGCGACAAACGCCAGCGTGGCCAGGACACCGGCGCCGCTCACGCCCTTGGCGCCCTCCCCCCGCGTGAGCTGGACGACCACCGTCCCTGTCGCCGGATTCGCAGCCGTCACGACGGTGGCCGTCCCCTCTCGCTTTAAAAATTCACCTTCGAACGCCTGGCGGAACTCCAAGACCTTCGGATCGTAACTGACCGTCAGCGTGCCTTCAGCAAGGTCCTCGATGTTGGTCACCGTCACATCCAGCCTGATCTCCTCGCCCACCGATGCCGTTCTGTCCGGTGGGAGAACGGAAAGCACCCCCAAGGGGGGCGGTCGCGGGACTTGGCCACCAGGAGGGGCCGGCGCTTCGGGCACCGGGGATGGGGCGCCGGGAAGCGCAGGCGCCGGACTTGCGGGCACGGCGCCCAAAATCCCCCTGCCTATACCTCCGTCAGGGAAGAGCTGCTTCAGCCCATAGGCCTCCTCCGTTCCTGACCAGAAGGCCTGATCATCCATAGAAGGAAGTTCCATGGCCCGGACGATGTGCGGCGTGATGGTCAGGATCACGTCGGTGGTGACCACATCGCGGGTCGTGGACTTGAACATTTCTCCCAGCACCGGGATGTCGCCCAGCCCCCGCACCTTCGTGACGGTCGTCTGGTCCTCGGGCTGAATCAGGCCGGCGAGCACCACACTCTCCCCGTCCTTCAACGAGAGCGAGGTCTCTGCGGTGCGAGTCCCGAATCTGAATTGCTGAATCAGCGGATTGGCCTGAAGGGTCACCAGATCCCCCAGCCGCGTCACTTCGAGCTGAAGCTTGAGGGTCACGTCCTGGTTCAGATGGATGACGGGCTCCACCGTGAGCTTGACTCCGGTGTCCTTGAATTCAATCGAGGTGATGGTGGATTGAGTAGGTATCGTTCCAGGTGTTACACCTGGAATCGTGCTGCTGGAGGACAGCAGGATGGGCACCTTGTCGCCGATGTTGATCTTGGCCTGTTTGTTGTTCACCACCCGTACCCGCGGATTGGCCAGAGTCTTGGTGTTGGATTCCGACCTGAGAAAATCCAGCAGTATGCTGGTGGGCAATGTGAAGAGGTAGCTGGTCGGGTTCAAGGACGTAAGCTGCCGATACGTAAAGAGGGTGGTTGAACTGGCGGCCGGGAACGTCGGGGTGTCGGATGCGGGGCCGACTGCTGCGCCGGCTTGCTTGGCAATGTTCACGCCAAACTTGTCGGACAGGGTCTTGTCCACCTCCAGGACCTCGATCTCGAACACGACCTCGCCCTGCTTCCGATCATTGGCCAGGATGATGCGCTCGGCCAGCTTGACCTTGTCCGCGGTGTCCCGCATGACGATCGCGTTGACATCTTCATTGACGAAGATCCGCTTGGTCTCCAACATGGTCCTCAACAGGTTCACCACGTCCTTGGCCTTCGCATTGGAGAGATAGAAGGTACGGATCATGAGATCCTGATACTGATCCAGCTTCTGCTTCGTCCTCGGAATGACAATGATCGTGTCGTACGCCAGCCGCCGCATGAAGAGGCCTTGCGTTGTCAAGATGAGGTTCAGCGCGTCTTCGAACGTGGCGTCCTTGACGAAGATCGTGATGGGATCGTCCTTCATGTCCTTGTCGAACAGGATGTTGATTCCGCCTGCGCGCGCCAGGACTTCGAACACCTCCTTGGTCCGGGCGTTCTGGAACTTGAGCGTAATCGGTTGCCTGGAGCCGGTGAGCGGCAACGCAACGCTCTTTTGCTTCTCGGCGAGCTGGACAAGGCCGTCTTGCGCGGCCTTCAGGTCCGGATCCAGTTCCAGCGCGCGCTCGAAGGCCTCGGCGGCATCATCCAGCCGGCCCCCCTTCAGCATCTTCTGCCCGACTATCAGCCGGTCCTGGGCTTCCTTGTATCGCAGCGCTTGAGCCAGCGCGGACTGGTGTTCCTGATTCGGTGGTTCCAGGCTCAAGGCCCGTTTGAACGCCTCGATCGCCTGCGGGAGATTACGCTCTTTGAGCGCAGCTTGGCCCCGTTCTTGGTACGCCGCCGCGACCCGCCCTTTGGCGGCGTTCAACTTGGCCTGAATGGCGGGATTGAACGGATCGTCTTTGAGGGCGTCCTGGTAGGCCGCCATGGCCTCCTCCCAGTTGCCCTCTTGCATGAGTCGGTCGGCAAGCGTGGTGTCCGGGACATAGAAGGAGAAGCACCCGGCCAGCAGGACCGACGCCATCAGGAAGCAGAGACCCGATCTGTATCCCAAGCTCGCCTCCTCTAAAAGTCTCAATCGAAGCTGCTTAAGGACCTATTATTATACCTAAAACGGAAACTCCATGCACGTGTCATCGGACCTGTTGCCCCCAGGCCACCTGAAAGTCTGAATAGGAAAGATAAAAGTGGCGCTCGAAGGCCGCTGCGAAGTCTTGCCCTTGGGCCAGGTCTTGGAGCAACGAAGCCAGCGCCAGGGCCTCGCCCCGTTCGATCAGCATCCGCACGGCCAGCGCGCTTTCGGCGTAGGCAAGCGGGACTTGATCCGCAGGCAAGCTCAGAAAGCCGTCGTGAAGTCGCGGGAGCGGGACCAGGGATGGCGCCCGCCGGGCCAGGCGCTCGGCCCACTTTAAATCACCCATTTCAAACACCACTGCCAGTCCCTCATCCACCCAGGTCGGGACTCCACGCGGCGCCAGACTCTTGACCAGCGCATGGGTAAACTCGTGCGCCAGGACCCTTTCCAGTTGCCGGGGGTCATTGAGCGCCCCCCGCATCGGGACTCGAATTTTGCCGTCAAAGACACCACCCGCCCACGTCGGGCTTCGCGTAATATCACGGAACTGTTCATCGGTATACAAGACGACAGTAATGATCCCAGATGGGTAAGCCAGCAGAGTAGTCCCGATGCGCCAGTACGCTGCCTCCAGTGCATCCACTGCGGCCGCTGCGAGACGTTGCTCCGCCGGCCCTTCAAAGAGCACGGTGAAGTGCGGGCTCAGGCTTCACTGAAATCTGCTGTGCAGGGCGGCTTCTTTGCGCCAACTCTCCAACCGCCCCTGGATTTGCGCGTTGTTCGGTTCAACCTCGAGCGCCGCCTCATACGTCCGGACCGCCGTCTCAAGATCGCCCATGCGATAGGTGATGTCGCCCAGCAACAGCGCCGCCGCCGTCAGCTTGGGGTTGAGTCGCACGGCTTCTTGAAGCGCCGTGCGGGCCTCCATCTCCTGCCCCTGCAGGTGCGCGGCAAGCCCCGCTCCCAGGAACAACGTGGCATCGCGAGCATTATCGGCGATGGCGTCATGAAACAAGCGCGACGCCTCCGAGATCTGACCGGCCCGGATCGCCTCCCATCCCAGCCGCCCCAGCACAGCTCCGGAAGACTCCGCCAGCCCTTGGGCAACGGCTCCGGAGATGACCCAGAGCAGGACGAAACCGGTCGCCACGATTCGGGGCACGCGCGTTTCGATCGTCATGGTCGTCTATTTTACTACGACAAGACTCTACTTGGCAGCGGCGCCGGGCTGGTCTATCGGGAGACGGATATGGAAGGTGATCGACTCAGAGCACGAACTTCATCCCGACGAAATACAAAGCGTCCCGTCCCAAGGGGACAGGCCGCTTCCAACACACCTCAGCCAGCGTCGGCGTCTTAGCCAGTGTGGCCGGCATGGGCACATGCACCCGCAACACATCCTGGATGTTCGGCTCCCAATCCATCAGCAGACACATGCCGCCATTGCTCACGTTGATGGAAAGGGCCGTTTCATTCCGACCTTCGCGACCTTCAAGTCCCCCTGCTTCGCTAAATGCTTCGGTTCGTTCGTAGCTCACCGGACGCATCAACGGGATGCGGTTTCGGCGGGGCAGTTCGTCACCGGAAATCTGGCGATTCCACTCGAACTCTAACGACATGCCCCAAGATCCTGATTCAGACAGAAAAACGACAGCCAACTACAGGAAAACGAGGAAAACCGCAAGAAAACAAAAGTAGGGTATACCTACGAACGTAGGTATTGGTGCCGGTAAGGTGGCTGATTATATGGGAAATGCGGCCGGGACGGCAGGACCGGTGTTCATCCACTAAGCTGGCGCCCACTCTATTACTTTTTAAGAAGGAGTCGCGCCAGCAATCCCGTGCGCGTTGTGGTCTCGGTTTTGCGCATGAGGCGTTGGATGTGTTCTTTTACGGTTTGCTCGGTAATCCCAAGCTGTTCCGCGATCTCTTTGTTGGTGAGACCCTGGACCAGCCACTTGACCACCGCCCGACCGCGAATCGTCAGCTGAAACCGCCCGAAAGCCTGGGAGATTGACACCGGCTCCCGGGAGACGACCCGATCCAGGAGGATAAGAACGCGTGCCTGATGGAGATCATTGGGACCAGGGATTCCGAATCCGCGAAGGAGCATCGGAGGAGCCATGTCGGCTATCATGAGGCGGATATGAGTACCCTCCCAGGCCTTGACGTCCTGGACTACGGTGATCTGTTCAGCTATGGCATGACACATGTTGACCACTTCGATCGGGAGGACGCCACGAGCCACCTGTCCCAGTCGAGCCTGGTTTATCTCAGCACAGAGCTCAGTTGCTTCATGATTCAAATACAGCAGTTGCCCTGGTGTGTGAGGACAATGACACCCGGGTTCGTGCGTTTTTCGCTGGCGGCCTGAGCGACATCTGGAGGTAGTAATGACCGTATGGGGAGCATGATACCCTCCGACTTCGGCTTCAACTTCCAGGCATCTCAAGCCTGCCCCCTAAGGCAGTCCGAGCCCTTATTTTCCTTGTGCGGAGTGCAGATCGCAAATTTTCCAACGCTATACGCCAGTTCACACAACCTGTCAAGTATTACCTGAACTCGCGAAATAGCTAACAAATACAGCCACGAGTAGCCGTTGTGTGAATTCTCCGTAATGTTATGTAAAATAAGGAGATGGGGCCCATGCTTAGGAGCAAGCGAATCGCCATGGGAAGGTTGTGCCAAGAGGAGCGCGGGGTGACCTACCTCCTCGTGATGTTGGCCGTGGTGTTGATGGGGATCTCCGTATCCGTCGCGGCCAAACAGTGGAAGGCCGTGGTACAGCGTGAACAAGAAGCTGAACTTCTGGCTCGGGGGATTGAGATTCAGACCGCGTTGGCGGTCTATTCAGCCCAGCAGAAGAAAGGGCGCGTCGGCTTCTCCGGTGAGATCTATCCGCTTACGTTAGAGGAACTCACCAAGCAACCAAAGCCTGCTCTGCGAAAGGCGTACAAGGACCCGATTACCGGCAACGACTGGGAGTATGTGCGCGATCCCACAAGCCGCATCAAGGGCGTAAGGAGTAAGAGTAAGGCGGAGCCGTTCAAGCAGAAAGAATTCCCACCCGTGGTCCGACACTTCGACGGACTAACCAGTTACAACGACTGGGTGTTCCAGCACCCGAACGCTTCGACCCCGCAAGTCCCGGTGGCACAACCCCCACCGGCACAACCGGCCACTCCGGGCCAACCGACACCGCCGGGCCAACCAACACCACCGGCTCCCGGCACCCCTGGTCTCCAGACACTGCCACCGGGAACCAGTCCCCCACAGACACCTTTAGCGCCTGGCGGCCCTGCCATTCCATGATTACAATTACTTTCCTTCGACCAGCGGGACAGTCCGTTCCACCTGAGATCGAGGTTCCTGCAGGGTCACGCCGGTCGGCGTGACAGTTTTGACAAGCAACCTTTGCTCGATCGTCTCATTACTCCGAACGATGTACAGCTCTTTGCCCTTCGAGAGAAACGCTTGATGTCTGCCATCCCGGCTGAGATACCCGAGGTAGCGGAACTGGGCCAACTCCTGACGGGCAGCCTCCGCGGCCAGTTCTTCCGGCGAAGGCGGCGGAGGGACCGCGGGAGCGGCCACAGCCGGCGCCGTCGTAGGCCCCGGTGCAGGCCGTTTGGCGTGGGTTGACGCTATCTTCTCTGTTAGCAGTGGCGCGAAGATGTTCTTCGGCGAG
>Ga0137415_10007914_pt1 | contig 10542 bp, 7 predicted proteins | sample CZODoug3_1_1_16f_FD_183082 | JGI IMG/M metagenome (GOLD analysis project Ga0137415, IMG submission 183082) | Vadose zone soil fungal communities from Angelo Coast Range Reserve, California, USA - CZODoug3_1_1_16fungal (Hybrid Assembly) | ecosystem: Environmental > Terrestrial > Soil > Vadose... | reverse complement strand
CCTTGCGGCTCATACCCTGCTTCATCTTTTCTTCGGCTGCCATATCCAGGAAACCACGCAGTTCTTCGTCCAACTCCGCTTCGACCCGTTCCTTTCGGAACAGCGATCGCAATCCGTCTGAGAGGCTTCGCAGCAGTGACATGGGCCCTCACTCGTAACGCAAGGCCACGATGGGATCGACGCGCATCGCTCGCCGCGCGGGAAGGAAACACGCTGCGAGAGACACCGCAACGAGCAGCAACACTACGCTCCCAAATGTCAGCAGATCTGTGGGCTGCACGTCGAAAAGCATGCTGGCCAAAAATCGCGTGAGCGCAAGGGACGCAATTACGCCGGCAATTACGCCGCAAGCCACCAACAGCATTCCCTGGCGGAGCAACAATCTGAGGAGTTCCCCGCGCTGTGCACCGAGGGCAATTCGGATGCCGATTTCACGTGTACGCTGCGCAACGCTATACGCCGTAACACCATAGATCCCGACCAACGAAAGCGTCAGCGCAGTCGTAGCGAAGGCACCGATCAGAATCAAAGCGAATTTCCGGCTTTGCACAGAAAGGCCCACATAGGTTTCGAGCGGCATGATGCGTGAAATCGGCTGCGTCGCATCGATGGAGTGAATGGCTTGTTGCGCGGCAGAGGAAATCGCAGCGGGACTGCTTGCGGCGCGAATGACAAAGACCATCAGGCCGTCGGGAAATGGCCACTGCTGGTGCGGGATGTACATCTGCATGTCGGGATCGGCCTCGAGCCCAGCGTGGTGCACATCTCCGGTGACGCCGACGACTGTCCACCAGGGCTGATCCACGCCGCCGAGCTTGACGCGCTTGCCGATTGGATCTTCACCGGGCCACATACGGCGCGCCGTGGTTTCGCCGATGAGAAGGACTTGCGGCGCAGTCGCAGTGTCGGCCCGAGAAATGTCGCGGCCACGAAGCAAGGGAATTCGCATCGTTTCGAGGAATCCCGGAGTGATGCAGTAGCGTTCGGCGCTGGGGTCTTCTTCGGGATTGGCGTGTATTTTGCCTTCGACATGGAAACCGTACTTGTCCATATTTCCAGCCAGCGGAATCTGACTCGCGGCAGCGGCAGATTGCACGCCGGGAAGCGCACGAAGACGTTCGATGGCATCGGCAAAATATTGACGCACGACGGCGTTGTCATTGAATCGTTGGCCGAGAGCGGAGGTTTGCATGGACAATACGTTCGTTGGATCGAATCCCGGTGAAACTACCAACAACCGGCTCAAGCTGCGTAGCAGAAGGCCCGCGCCGATCAGAAGCGTCAGGGAAAGCGCAACTTCGGAGACGATCAGCAGCCCGCGCAAGCGGCGGCTCGCCACACTTCCGCTGCCGCGCAGGCCCTCCTTCAAAGAATCGTGCATATTGTTTTTCGAGAGGCGATACCCAGGCGCAAGACCCGCGGCGATGCCGGTGAGCAGCGCAACTCCAACGGTGAATAACAAGACCCGCCAGTCGAGATGCACTTGATCGAGACGCGGCAGATCGCCCGCGCCCATACTGGCCAGAACTTTAGGCGTCCAGTAGGCGGGGATGAGTCCCGCTGCGGCGCCCAGCAGGCCGAGAACGCAGTTTTCCGCGAGCAGTTGGCGAATGATCCTGCCGCGCGTCGCGCCCAGCACGGTGCGTACGGCAACTTCACGTTCGCGGTCGGTGGCGCGCGAGAGAAGCAGATTGGCAAGATTCGCACACGCCACCAGCAAGACGAAAGAGACGGCCCCGAGCAGGACGTAGAGCGGCGTACTGGCCGGGCCGAGTAGTTGCTCGCGGATCGGGGTGAGAATTACACCGATATCGTCATATTCCTTGGGATATGCTTTGCTCAGGGCGGCGGAAATTGTGTCCATCTCGGCGTTGGCTTGGGTAATGGCTACACCGTCGCGCAGTCGACCAATGGCCACCAGGTGATGGCAGGTGCGGCAAGCCCAGGGCTGCGAAACGTCGTAGCCGAGCACGCGCCAGATCTCCACGACGCCCCCGCGCGGATCTTGGTTCATCAGGGATTGATACCTTGCAGGCAAAACGCCGGCCACGATGTACTGGGTTGCGTTCATATTGATGGGTTTGCCGACGATGTTGGAGTCGGAGTTGAATTTGCGCTGCCACAACGAGTGACTGAGCATCACCACTTTGTTGCCAGTGGGAGCATCTTCTTCGGGCAGGAAATCGCGTCCGATTTCCGGACGGATGCCGAGGGTGCGAAAATAATTGCTGGTGACGCGAAGGCCGTTGAGCTGTTCGGGCTCCCCAACTTGCAGCACGGGCTGCCAGGAACTGTAAATGGCAATTTCCTCGAAGCTCTTATTCTGAGATTTCCAATCGAGGTACGTCGCGTAGCCGACGTTTTCTCGGGAGCCGTCGCGGCTTTTCTCCCATACCATCGTAAGGCGGTTTGGGTCGCGATACGGGAGCGGCCGCAGCAGGACTCCGTTGACCAAGCTGAAGATAGCAGTGTTCGCGCCGATGCCGAGAGCGAGGGTAAGGACGGCAACGGCGGTGAAGCCGGGAGACTTGCGCAGCATGCGGAGGGCGAAACGCAAATCCTGCCAGCAGGTTTCCACAAAAGTTTCCCAGCCGGCAGAGCGGACGACTTCCTTCGTAACTTCGAGACTCCCCCGCTCCAGGCGCACGGCGCGAAGCGCATCCTTGCGGTTCATCCCCTCCTTCATCTTTTCCTCGGCTGCCATCTCCAAGAAGCCGTTGAGTTCCTCGTCCAGTTCTCGGCGGACGCGTTCCTTTCGGAACAGTGATCGGAGCCCGCCCGCCATGTTTCGCAGCAGTGACATGGAACCTCCCTACGACGTCTCCAAGATTCTGGCGATCGCCGCCACTTGCCTTCCCCATTCCCGCGTTTCGCTGTTGAGCCTCTTTCGTCCCTGGTCTGTTAGGGCGTAATACTTTGCGCGCCTGCTATTCTCGGTGGCTTTCCATTCGCTTCTGATCAGTCCATCTCGTTGCAGCCGCTGAAAGGCGACAAACAGCGAACCTGCATTGAGGCGGAAAACGCCTTTGCTCATCTGTTCGAGCCGGACGGCAATCCCATATCCGTGCATGGGTTCAAGCGCCAGCGTTTTAAGGATGAGCATGTCCAGAGTGCCTTGGACGAGATCACTCGGCTTGTCCGCCATAGGCGCATTCCTCCTGAGGATCAAGAGGAAGAATACACCTCTCCTACTGATTGTCAAGAGGAGGATCACGACAGTCTTCACTTTGAAGCTGCCGGACGCAGGAATTAGCCTGAAGCTGTGCCCAATGGAGAGGGTAGGAACAGAAGCAATGCACCTAAACCAGCCTCACCGGTAAATGACAAAACCTTAGCCACAGGCACAGGGAAAGTGTGAGACAACACAGACAGTGCCTAATCGCTGGGACGCTCAGTGTCGAAGAGAATGAACTGGCGATATGCACTTACGACGTAGGGCACGAGGAATGCTGCGGAAGGAGAGACGTTCGCGGAGTTAGAACCCGCAGGCTTTGGGTTAGCATTGGCTGAGTAATCGCATATGTCCGAGAAAACAGAGTCGGAAAAAACGTTTGAGCGATACCTGGAAAGCCAGAATCTAGTGTGGGGCAGATTTGCGGATTCTCGGGAAAAGCATCCAGACTACAAAGTTGAACACTGTGGACTGACTTGCCTGTTCGAGATTAAGGAGTTCGAGGATCCTGCAAGAAGACCTGAAGGCGAATTCAGCCCGTGTCCCGCGATACAGGAGAAACTCACCCAGGCAAGAAAGCAATTCAAAGAATACCGGAATCAATGTTGCATTTTGGTGTTGTGGAACAGCAAGAGCATCTATCGAAGCGTCATGCCTGATGTGGTTGCATCGGCGGCGTTCGGAAAATACGTACACATTGAGACTGGTTCCACGGGGAATCTGCGGGCCGATCCTCCACGCTACCGATTTTCAGGGCCTGCCGAACTGAGTCCAGCGCAGAACACCACGTTCAGTGCGATTGTGATCTTGGGTCCGTTTAGATTGAATCACCTGTGGCTTGAAATGTGGGACATTCTGGCCGCGAAGCAGCGGCAGGGAGAGGAAATCACTCCGTGGGTCCAATTTGATGTGTTGGAACAGCTCTCAGCTGAGAAACAACCTAAGTTCTCGTACGAGGGAACAATACGCACAATAGTCCTCGAAAATCCGTATGCTCGGATTGCCTTTCCATCTGACCTGTTTGTCGGCCCCTTTGATCAGAAATGGAGGTTTGAATCGGGCCACCTCCGTTTGGCCTTCCTCGGTGCAGAACTACAGAGACTAAAGGGCACCGGCGTGCCATTCATCTTCCTTTAGGGCAAGTGGATTTCGGACCAAAGCGGGAAGCCAGCGGAGCTGGCTTCCCGCTAAAAATATTCAATCGGTTGGCATGATAGCGGCGAGAATATCAGCACTGGCGCGTTGAATATGCTCAAGCGATTCCGCCAGGGTTTCTTTGTCTCCGGAATAGAGCTGAATATAGTCAGCGGAGTTCTGTGCCTTTATGCCGATGGCTTCACAGAGGACAAAAGCGACGGCCTCCGCCTCGGTCTCACGGACGCGCTTCGTTGTCTCGGCACGGCGTTCCTGCATGTGGAGAAGGCTGTGCGCCACTTCGTGGGCTAAGGTGGCGTACTCTTCTGCTGCGGACTGGCCGGGCAGGAGCACGATCTTTCCGGGCGAGCACTGCCCCTGCGCGGGATAGATAGTGTCTGAGTATTCGAGTTGAATGCCGCGTCCCGCGATGAATTGCTTCAGTTTTTCCGTATATCCAGACGGGTCACCCTGCGCAGAGCCAAGCTCACAAAGCGGTTTCCCTTCAGTGTCAAGCTGATCAAAGACGTAAACCACACGAAAGCCTAACGCGGCCGTGCTTTGGTCTTCACCGGAAGTGGCTTCTTCCTTGCTTTTGCGAAGCCCCACTGGCGCAAGGATCATGATGCCCTTCGCGCCCTTCTTGATGTTTCTGCCAAGCTGCTTCCAAGTATGGAAGCCAGCTACACGGGTCGCGTTCGGTCTCTGCGATACGATGAGAATCAGATTATGCAACGAATAGCGATGGAACCTCGCCATCGCTGCAAGATAATTTCTCAACGTCTCACTGTGGCCCCTTTCCAGAGCGTCACTAAGCTGTTGGATGGCTTTGCTGGCGATTTGTTTTGCTTGCTCGACTTTCATGATTGTCCTCCTGTTTCGGGGAGTTCTTGCTCCCTTCACCCCACAGAGAGGGAGCAAGGACGCGAAACAGGGGACCAGAGCGAAGAAATTGGCGCGTCCAGGTCAGAACGGGTCGCACCCTTGAGTGACACAGACTGTCGTGGCGCGAAAGATGCTAGTGGAGACCGGTGGCGTGAGGATTTACGCGCCAGGACGCGGCAATTTCGAAGCGGCAAAAACAGAGAGTAAGCAGTACGTCGCCAGGTGGAAAATGCTGAAACCTTAGCCAGGAGCGCACCAAGACTTCGGTGCGCTTCAAGAAGATTTGTCGGGGAGGAACCGGGAAAGCAGAAGACGCGAAGCTGCGGGACGCAGGAATTGGCCCGAAGCAGTGCCCAGAAAAATGCGCGGCAGAAAAAGGCTACTTACCGAAATCAGGCAGCATCATGGGCAAAGGCAGATTCGAGCCAGCGAAGTGCGAAAATTGCGGTAGGGACGCCGGTTGCCCGGCGCCCCCCGCGCGGATCCGTGCGAGCGCTCTTTAGCGCACACGGCTCTTACCGCAGATACTTAGCGTCGAAACGCAAAAAGGGATGCGGATGAAGAATCTTGGGTTCAGGGAGCCACTCAGACGCGAATCGATCCATGAGCTCCCACGTCATCCCGCTCCGCTGGCTGCGACGTCGAATCACCCGCAACCAGCGTTTGCGAACCTCGAGCCGAAAACTCCGGAGACTGGGGAGATTGCCGGGTACGGCGTGATAGTTGAAGTAGCCTTGAACCACACGCCTCAACCATTTCCCGACTTCCGCCAGCGACTGATGCATCCGCTTCCGAAGCGCGATCTTCACCTGTTTCAACTTGGCGATGAGTCGCTTTCGGATGGTTTTGCGCAGCACGGAGAACTTGCCGTTCTTCCAGGATTGTCCACATATATGCGTGAATCCCAGGAAGTTAAACGTCTCCGGCTTGCCTTCGCCCCGTTGCTTACGGTTTATGGCCGCAAACCGCCCAAACTCAATCAGGCGGGTCTTGTCCGGATGAAGTTCCAACTCAAACTTCTGCAGTCGTTCCCGCCAATCCTGTAGGAAACGTTCCGCTTCCGCTCGATGCTGAAACCCCAGCACCATATCGTCCGCATACCGAACCACAATAACCTCACCCTTGGCTCGATGCGTCCGCCAGTGCTGTACCCAAAGGTCGAAAACGTAGTGTAGGTAAACATTTGCAAGCAACGGCGAAATCACCGAACCTTGCGGAGTTCCCTTTTCCGTCTCCGACCATTTCCCATCCTCAAGTACGCCGGCCCTCAGCCATTTCTTGATCAGGCGGAGGATCCGTCGGTCCCCGATGCGATGCTGGAGAAACTTGACCATCCAGTCGTGCGAAAAAGAACCAAAGCAGTCCCGGATGTCAGCATCCAGCACCCAATTCACCTTCTTCCTCATGATCCCGACGCTGAGTGCATCTAACGCGTCGTGCGCGCTGCGCCCAGGTCGAAACCCATACGAGAAGCCCAGGAAGTCCTCCTCATAAATCTGATTGAGGACTGTTCCCACTGCGTGCTGGACGATTTTGTCCTCCAGGGCTGCTATACCCAGGGGTCTTTCTCGTCCATCCTGCTTAGGGATATAGGCTCTCTTGGAAGGTAGCGCTCGATACGTACCCCGGTGCACGCGGCTGTGCAAATCTTCCAGCCGCTTGTCCAGGTCCGCTTCGTATTGCTGCCACGTTAACCCATCCACTCCCGGGGCAGCTCCTCGCTTGAGGCCATAGAAGCTGTTTTCCAGAAGCACGACGGATACATGGTGCAGTAGCGCGGTGAATCGTAGTTGCTTCTCCCTCTTTGCTGCTTCCCGCACACGGTGAAGCCCAGCTAACGCGTTCTCCCAGCTTTGTATCTGGGACGCGGCCGTCTGCCCCGTGTTTTCCTTGGTCGGTCGTCTTCCCTCCGTGCTCTCCGCTGGCGTGGAACTACCGCCTTTGTTCGGGCACTTCGTAGGTAGTACACGACCGTCTGACTCCCTACCAACGTTCCTGTCGAGATTGTGGCTCATCACCTTCCTCGACCGGCCCGCTCACAGCTTCGTGTTGGGCGCTGGTAGGGCCTCCCGGTTCTCGCGCGTGGAGGTTCCATGCATGTCGGGGGTCTTTGACCTCGCAGGTCCAGTGGGTGCTCGCGATATCGCACCCACCAGTGTTGCCTTCCCGCCGAATAGACAGCGTCGGCATCCTGATTTCCCGTTATTTCGCGGCTCGATACCCCGCCTACATGTGCCCCTGTCAACGCTTCGTGCCCAGCCTCACGACTGACCACGCATGACTCGGGGTCGGTGTGGCTCGCTAGGCCTTCACCGTACGGCTTTTTCATCCGCACCTCCACGCCGGTTTATCCCGGCGCCCCTACTCGTAACGCAGTGCCACCATGGGATCGACGCGGGTTGCGCGGCGGGCGGGCACGTAGCAGGCGGCGAGGGCGATCAGTAGCAATAGGACGGCTACGCTAACGAAAGTTGCAGGATCGAAGGGTTGGACGCCGAATAGCTGGCTGGACAGAAAGCGGGTTAAACCGAGGGCCATGGCGGTTCCGATAGCTACACCAGCGATTGCCAGCACGAGTCCCTGGCGCAGGATAAGGGTCAGGACTTGTGATTGCTGGGCGCCGAGGGCGACGCGAATGCCAATCTCGTTCGTTCGATGGAGAACATCGTAGGACATTAGTCCGTAGATGCCGATGCAGGCGAGAAATACCGCAACCAGGCTGAAGAAGCCGGAGAGTTGCGCGGTCAACCTTTGGTCCACCACGGAATGATCAACCTGTCCGGCGAGCGTACCCACGCTGGAGACTGGGAGACGCGGATCGATTTCGCGGATGGCCTGCCGGACCGCCGCAACGGTTGACCCGGCATCGCCGGAGAAGCGCACCTCGAAATCCCAAAGATAGCCAGCGTCCTGAGAGTAAGGCAAGTACGCGGCGGGCCATGCCCTTTCCTTCAGGGCCATGTACCTGGCGTCCTTCACAACTCCGATGACCGTACGGTCGTTTTCGGGTTTTGCGTCCGGCCCACCAAATCGGAACGTGCGGCCGAGCGGGGACTCGTTAGGAAAGAAGCGGCGCGCCATCGTTTCATTGATCAAAGCCACTTTCGGCGAATTCTCCGTATCTTGGGAATTGAATATGCGCCCGGCCACGAGCTGCAGACCCATGGTCGAGAAAAATCGCGAGCCAACTTTGTTGTACAGAATCTCGCGATTTCTTTTTGCCTCTGGAGACTCTTCGCGCGACCAAGCGTCCTCGGACCACGAACCTTGATTGAACGTGAACATGGAGAAGCTGGCCGCAGTGACGCCGGGAACGGCGCTAACGCGCTCCTCAATCTGTTCGTAAAGCCTTGTGAGGCGGGCGTCTTCCTTGTAGCCGACCGATGCCGGTTCGACTCCAAAAAGGAGCACGTTATTTTTATTGAAGCCGGTATCCACCCTGCTCAGATTGACAAGCGTGCGGAGGAATAGTCCGGCGCCTATTAGAAGGACGAGGCAAAGCGCAACTTGGGAAACGACGAGCGCCTTGGCAAGCGGAGTGTGCACGGCGGCGGTGGTTCGTCCTTGTTTAAGGCATGAGTTGAGCTCGACACGCGTGGCGCGCCAGGCGGGAGCGATGCCAAATAGGAGAGGAGTGGCGAGCGAGAGAAGCAGCGTGAACAGCAGAACATGCGTGTCCGGAGCGATGTCAATCGGAGGCGCTTGTGGACCGGCGGAGACCATAAGGACGAGCAGTTTGATGGTCCAGGTTGCGAGCGCGATACCGAGGATTGCACCGGAAATCGCGAGCAGAAAGCTTTCCGTCAAGAGTTGGCGAATGACGCGTGAACGTCCGGCGCCGATGGACATGCGGACGGCGATTTCGCGCTGCCGGTTGGTGGCGCGCGCCAATAGCAGATTGGCGATGTTGGTGCAGGCGATCAGCAAAACCAGTCCAACCGCGGCCATGAGAATGCGAAGAGGCTTCGAGAATTGTGCGCGGAGCTGCGAGATTCCTGCTGCTGCGGAAGTCAGCTCGATGGAAGCGTGCTGGATGTCATCGAGTTGTTTGTTGGTCGGCTGAGAGCCCACTAGTTCGCGCACCGCTTGCTTGAACAGCAGGTTCACGTTGGCTTGTGCCTGCTCGACCCTCACACCTGGTTTGCAACGGGCAATGATGTAAAGCGATTGGAAGAGTTTGTCGTGCAAGCCCTTCCAGCCGGGCGGAAGCTGTTCCTCCATGGAGAGCGGGATCCACACGTCCGGCGACTCGCCTACGTTGGTGCCAAAGAATTTTTCGGGAGCGACGCCGATGATGGTGTAGACGGTCGCGCCGATGCTCATTTTCTTGCCGATGATGGATGGGTCACCGCCGAAGCGACGTTTCCACCAGGAATAACTGGCCACGGCTATGGGGCTGCCGCCCGGGATGCGATCGTCGTCTTCGCTGAAGGCTCGGCCCAGGACGGGGTTTACTCCGAGCGTCGCGAAATATGTGCCAGAAACCAGGCGCGCGTCGATCGCTTCTGCTTCCGAGGCTTCGCCGATTGTGCCGTGGACTCCGTTGGGCATACTGGAAACCGCGGTGACACCGGAGAAGACACGGCCATCCTGCTGAACCTGTCGATAGAAGGGATAGGAGAAGAGCTGCCACGCGCGACTCGGCACTTCGTCCATAATGCCGCCCCACTTGCCCGCACCGAAGAGAACCAGTTGGGAGGGATTTTGAACGGGAAGGGAGCGCAGCAGGACGGCATTCATCAAGCTGAAGATCGCGGTATTCGCGCCGATGCCGAGGGCAAGCGTAAGGACTGCGACAGCCGTGAAACCGGGATTCTTGCGCAGCATGCGGGCGGCGAAGCGCAGATCCTGCCAACACGTCTCCACAAGCGATTCCCAGCCGGCAGAGCGGACGACTTCCTTCGTAACTTCAAGATTCCCCCGCTCCAGTCGCACGGCACGAAGCGCATCCTTGCGATTCATCCCCTGCTTCATCTTCTCTTCGGCTGCCATCTCCAGGAAGCTGTTTAGTTCCTCTTCCAACTCTTGGCTGACCTGCTCCTTTCGGAGCAGTGATCGGAGTCCGCCCGCGATGTTTCGAAGTAGTGACATGGGCCTCACTCGTAACGCAACGCAACCATCGGATCGACGCGCGTGGCCCGCCGTGCGGGCAGGTAGCCCGCCAAAAGTGCGGTCGTGCACATCACGAGAATGGCCGTGGAAATCGTTGCCGCGTCCATCGTTTTTACGCCGAACAGCATGCTCGAAAGCAAACGCGCGGCCGCCAGGGCCACCGGCACTCCGATCGCCACGCCGATTGCCGCCAGCGACATCGTTTCGCGCAGCACCATCCTCAGCACTTCGCCTCTCTG
>Ga0137415_10007913_pt1 | contig 10543 bp, 7 predicted proteins | sample CZODoug3_1_1_16f_FD_183082 | JGI IMG/M metagenome (GOLD analysis project Ga0137415, IMG submission 183082) | Vadose zone soil fungal communities from Angelo Coast Range Reserve, California, USA - CZODoug3_1_1_16fungal (Hybrid Assembly) | ecosystem: Environmental > Terrestrial > Soil > Vadose... | reverse complement strand
CGGATCGAGCGGTAGAACCATGCCCGTTTGAGCGGGCTGTAGAGGCGGCCGTGTCGGCTGCGCTTAGTAGATTTGCAGGCGGCGCGCCTGCCACTACAGTCGAGGCGCCCGGTAGTTGCGCCTTATCACTATTCACTTTTCACTTCTCACTGTTCACTTCTTAGAAAAGGGCGGTTAGCTCAGTGGTAGAGCATCTCGTTTACACCGAGAGGGTCGGGGGTTCGAACCCCTCACCGCCCATTTTACTGATCAGTGAATCGTGATTCGTGATTGGTGATCAGTGATTCGTATTTGCGGGCTACTTCTTCAGCAACTCTAGCGCAGCGGGAAAAATAATTTTCTCCCACTCGGCGTAGGCTTTCGCGGATGGGTGCAAGCCGTCAGCTGCGACTAAGGTTGGATCGTTATCCATTCGTTTGGTGAGCTGGAAAACATCGACAACGCGCAGGCCGCGTTTCATCACTTCCTCGGCGATGATTTTGTTGAACGACAGAATCCCGTCTGAAATGTTGCGACCGCGTGCATAGCGCGGGCCGGTCGGCGTGACTCCGAAATCAGGAATCGTTACGATAAGTAATCGGTTTTTGTTTGGGAGGACTTCGAGCATTCGATCGACAAGTGCTACGAAACGTTTGCGAAATGTCTCGGCGTCGACACCTTGGACCCAATCGTTCACGCCGATCTGGAGCGTGGCGAAGTTTGGTTTTGCTGCGACAAAGATCGGCAACTCATGATCAATGGCTTGCTGCGTCGTCCAACCGGTGCGCGATGGATTTGCGACCAGATCGACATGCAGACCTTCCGCATTTAAATCGCGCGTCAAAACTGCCGGCCACGATTCGTTAGGCGACGCCCCCTCACCGATTGAGTACGAATCGCCAATCGCAGCGTAACGGATTCGCTCAGCTTGCTGGTCGATCTTTTCCTGTGCGCTGGCCATTGCCATAGCAAACGTCGGCAGCAGGAGCAGCACCAGCGTTTTCATCCGCGCCGCAGGGGAACAGCTTTCCAGCACGCGAACAGATCGAACATGAGTAGAAACTGTCTAGAAGTCATCAGCCCGCCTTTGAAATGACGAATGCCTAATGACGAAGGAGCGACAAGTCCGAATCAAGAACGGAACACCCCGCTCGTTTTATCGCCATTCGAGCATTCGGACTTCCTTTGTCATTCGTCATTCGTGCTTCGTCATTTATGATATCGCTTCGCTTCTGCTCATGCGGCACCACACGCATGTCGCTTATTGCGAGATCGGGTTTAGGACAACATCTCCGTCACGGCTGCTTCGGCATGGATTTTCATGGTGTTCAGAAACGGAACGCCATTATGCGTCGCGTCGCGCAAAATGAGCGGGAGTTCCGTTCCGGCCAGGATCACGCCGTCGATGTCGATCTTGTTTTTCAAACGATCGACAATCGCCAGTAAGCCGGCACGCGTTTCCGGCAGAAAATTTCCCGGCACCAATTCGTTCATGTATTTGTCGTGCATGTAATCCTGATCGGCTGAATCGGGAGTAACGAGCTCGATTCCCTCGCGCGAGAAAACCTTGGGATAAAAACTTCCCTGCATGGTGAAGCGCGTTCCGAATAGCGCGATGCGTCTCATTTCCCGCGACTTGGCGGCCGCACACGTTGCTTCGACAATACTGATCAAAGGAATTGGCGACTTGGGTGCGACGTCGTCGAAGACAATATGTGGCGTGTTTGCCGAGATCAGGCCGAAGTCTGCACCGGCCCGTGCGAGTTTGCCGATTTCCTCAAGCAGGTAATTGGCCATGCCGGTGAGATCATTCGCGGCGATGAAATCGATTCCCTTCTTCAGATCGACGCTATTAATAATGAATTGCGGATAACTGCCGTCGCGCCGCCGCGCGCGGTAGAGCTCGATGATGTTCTCGTAATATTCGATCGTGCTCTCCGGGCCGAGGCCGCCGATGATTCCGAGGGTCTTCACTGTTTTCGATTGCACTTCCTCATTAAGAGACAGCGATTAGAATCGCGGTTGTGAAATTCATTGCTCCATCCATGGCCGCAATACTGATCGCGAGTGGCTATGATGTCGATGCGCAGATGGGCGGCGCAAGTCCAAGCAACCGGAGCGAGATTACGAACAAAGCATTAATTACAAAATCGAGCAGCGAGGAAGTCTTGGGCGTGGCGGCGTTGCGCAAAATGGCTGCCGATTACTACGCCTGGCGGAACGAGAATTATCCGGTGCGGAGCAGCGATATCGGGCTGCACACCTGGGACAACAAGCTGACCGATTATTCGCCGGCAAAAATCGCGGCGCGCGCGCAGCATGTGCGTTCGTTGCTGGAAAAAGTCCGCGCGATGAAGATCAACAGCCCCGAAACAATCGGGGCTCGCGAAGCCTTTCGGAGTTGGCCAAAGGACGAATGGATTGACGCGATTCTTTTCCGTGCCCAGCTCGAGCGCGTCGATTTCGAAGATCGCGTTCTCAAATTCGAGCGCACGAATCCGCAGGTGTACGTGGGCGAATGCACGAACGCGATTTTCTCGCTGCTAAAAAAAGAATACGATACGCCGCGTAATCGCGCGGTTGCGGCCACGGCGCGATTGAAAGAGATGCCGGCGTTGCTCAAGCAAGGCCTGAGCAATTTGCAAAGCCCGGTAAAACTTTACGCGCAGCTCGCGATGCAATCAGCGCGCTCGATTGATCCACTCTTGAACAAGAGTTTGATGGCGCTCGATGCCGATCTTGCGCCTAACGAGCACAACGAGCTGGTGACCGCGCGCGATGCGGCGCTCGCCGCGCTCCACAGTTACGCCGACGAGCTGGAGAAACGTTTGCCGAAGATGAAAGACTTCGCGCCAATGGGCGAATGGAATTACAATTACTATCTCAAACACGTTCTGCTGTTGCCCGTCGATGCGCGGGAAATCGAAACAATCGGTCGCGCGGAGCTGGCGCGTTACCGCGCACTCGAAGCGCTCCTACCCGATCCGAAGCTGGCCGATCCCGATCCATCGCGCAGCGCGAACATTCCGCCGGACCAGGCGTCGTTCTTGAAAGCGTACGAAAGTCGCGAACAGGAGATGATCAATTTCCTGGGGGAACACAACCTCGTCACGTTGCCCGATTATCTCGGCGCGTTTCAGATTCGGCAATTGCCAGAAGCGTTCAAGCCGACGAGTCCGGGCGGTTTCATGAATCCGCCCGGTGTTTACGACAAAGACCCGACCGGCTTCTATTTCATTCCGACTTACAATCCGCAATCGAAGAACTTTTACATTCGCGCGGCGATCGAAGATCCGCGGCCAATTCTCGGACACGAAGGAATCCCTGGACATTTCCTGCAACTTTCCATCGCGAACCACTTGAGCGACGAAATCCGCCGTCAGCATGAGGACGGCGTGTTCGTGGAAGGCTGGGCGCTTTACGGCGAAGAGATGTTGATGCGCACGGGGCTTTATCCAAACAATTCGCCGGCGCAGGGACAAATCTTGCGCTTGTCGCGTTATCGCTCTGCGCGAATCGGCGTCGATGTAAACCTGCACACCGGCCGATGGAGTTTTGAACAAGCCGTCAAATATTTCATGGAAGCCGGCGGGCTTGATCGCGAAGCGGCAGAAGGCGAAGCGGCCGGCGCGGCGTCAAGTCCACATCAAAAGATCAGCTACATCATCGGCAAATGGCAGATCATGAATTTGCTCGGCCGCTACAAAGATCGACAGGGCGAAAATTTCCGGATCGGTCAGTTCCATGACGATCTGATCAAGAACGGCAGCCTGCCGGTTGCGATCATTGAATGGATCCTGCTGGATGATCCAACAACAATGCAAAAAGTGATGAGTGAAAAAAAGTGACGAGCCTTCGGCTGCGCAGGCGACGTCTAAGATCAAATTTCAGACAAGCTCCAAAACCCAGGCCACGCTTTGGACGCTTTGGGGCTTGGGTGATTGATATTTCTTTGGAGCTTGGACGTTGGTGCTTGGACCTTTATTGCAGCGCGAAAGCTTTGCTCCAGTAGGCAACGGCGACATCGCGCCCGGTGGCGCATCTTGTGCTGACAAAAGAGCATGCGGTTTTTGTTGGTCACATTCCTTTTGGGAGCGAGCGTTTGTCGCGCGATCTGCGGTCCCATGCCGCTCACGGCAAAAGAGATCGGCCTCATGCTCCGCTCCGGCTATTCCAGCGAAGTGGTCATGCGCGAACTTTCCGCGCGGCATTTTGCCGATTCCTTCGATTCCACAGTGGAAAAACAACTCGTCCAATCCGGCGCGGACCAATCCCTTATCGACGCACTCCGGAGTGGCACGTATAAGTTGTCGTCTTCGGAAATGGCGGCCGCAAAGGAAAAGCTGGCCGACAAGGAACAACGTGAAGTTCTGGCCGCCGAACAATCGAGAGCATCCGGGCCGCCTCAACGGAGCGCACCCGCGCCGGAGCGTTCAGCCCCGAAAGCTTTCGAGGTCGGAGCGCCGGGGGCGACCTACCAGCTTCTTAAAGGCGACCTGGTCTATTGGCACCAAGGAACCCTGAGTCATTTCGACGATGAGGGACTTGAGAATAAAAAACTCTACCTCTTCTTTTTCTCGGCGAACTGGTCCCCGCAGGCCCGCAAGTTCACGCCGCAACTGGTGGAGTATTACAATCGGGTCGCACCGCAGCATCCGGAGTTTGAAGTGATCTTCTTCAGCGCGGATCGCTCACCGTTCGGGATGGAAACTTATATGGGACAGGCCAACATGCCGTGGCCGGCGGTGGATTACGAGAAGCTCGGGAGCAAAGCCGCGATTCAAAACAATTTCGTGCGTGGCCTTCCTTGTCTCATTTTGGTGGATGGCAGCGGACAGGTCCTCTCCAACAGCTATGGCACCGAAAGAAATCTCGGTCCGGAGACAGTCCTCGCTGATCTCGACAAAATCTTCAGCGGCAAGAGCGAAAGCGCGGTTGCGCAACGGCCGTAACTCTGGAGTGCGACAACACGTTGCCGCTTTGCCACGAGGCGACGCGTCGCCTCGGTTCCCAAGCGCCGACATGTCGGCGCACTCCAAAATCGGTCGCCTGTAGGGCGACCCGCCTGAGGCGGGTTGCGAACTACCGCGTCGATCGTCCCGCAGTTGCGGGGGAAGCTTGCGCCATTGTTTCCGCGGGAATTCGGATTTTCGCGCTTTATCGCGCAGATATTTCTTCGACTGTAACGCGCTCACTGGATGAAAACCGAGTTATCGACCCTGCCTGGCACAGTCGCGTCGCCGGCGCGTTTTTCTCTGGGAGTGGTCGGGGCGTGGCTGGCGCTGTGCGTGATCTGGAGTTCCACCTGGCTGGCAATCAAGGTCGGGCTCAGAGATTTGCCACCAATCTCCTTTGTGGCGCTTCGTTTTATTATTTCGGCAGGCGTGCTCGCCGGGATTTGCGCAGGACGCCTTCGCTTTTTTCCGCGGCATCTCGCGGATTACTCGTTCCTGGCGTTCACTGGTATCCTCATTTTCGCGATCAATTACGGATTGGTCTTTTGGGGTGAGCAGTACGTTTCCTCGGGGCTGGCCGCGATTTTGCAGGCGACCATCCCAACGTTCGGCCTCGTCTTCGCGCACTTCTGTCTCCCCAGCGAACCGATGAAATGGGAAAGAGTGCTCGGCGCAATCCTCGCGCTCGGCGGCGTGGCGATCATTTGCGCGAAGCTGCTCGATTTCCAAGGCATCATGGCGTTCTGGGGCGGCGTCGCGATCGTGGTGGGCGCGGCGAGCACGGCTTACGCAAACGTGGTGGTCAAAGCGCGCGCAACGCAGTTTGTGCCCGCGGTGATGGCGGCGTGGCAGATGATTTTCGCGCTCGCGCCGCTCATCCTCGTCGGTCTTTGGAGCGAAGGGAATCCGGTGCGCTTTCACTGGAGCAAAGTCGCGGTGGGCTGCCTGCTTTATCTCGCGTTGTTTGGGTCGGTGCTGGCGTTTCTTTTGTTCTACTGGTTGATGCAGCGAATCGCGGTCACGAATCTGCTCACGATCTCGCTGATCACGCCGCCGCTGGCGGTGCTGTTCGGCTGGTTTGTGGCCGGGGAAACGCTTTCCCGATGGGCATTGCTCGGTGCGGCCTTCGTTTTGTTGGGCGTGGCGCTGATCGTTTGGAAAAGCACCAGAAGCGAAGCACGCCAGAGTCTGAACATCGAACCGGCATGAATGCGGCGTAAACAGAAATGAGAAGTGAGAAGTTCCCGGTGTAGGGCAAGCGCTTCGCTCGCCAACCGAAAGAATGGCAGGCGATGCGCCCGCCCTACAATTCCGCCGAGGTTGCACGTTTGGACGGCTGCTATTGCACTTTGTAAACTTCAACCAGACCGACACCGGTTGTGTTGTTTTTTCCGCGGACGATGGCGGTGTAGTTGCCCTGTACGAGTATCGCGAGGATGGCTGATTCGCGATCGTCGCTGGGGGCGAGGCCAGTCGCCTGGATTTCCGATTGCTGTGTGTCTTTCCAGTTATCGTTCGAGGCGATAATGGCGCCATTGCCATCGTGAAGATCGAGCGTCGGATCCTGGAGCGCGTTTGGAACGCCGCGTTGCGTTAAGGACGGACCGATTGCGCGCACCAACACTTCCTCGCTGCCGGCGCCATCCACCCCGAGTCCTCCACCGATGATGAAGCCGCCGATCATAACGTTGTCACCGGTGTCAACAAAGCCGCGGGTGCTGATATTGGCCAGTTTGGAGTTTGCGTTGGGATCGAGATCGTAAGCTTCGATCAACGCAACTCCGCTGGTACCACCGCTACCGCGCACTATGGCTGTGTAAGCGGCGGGGGCCAAAGTTTGGACGATGGCGGATTCCCGGTCGTCTCCCGGCGCAAGCCCTGTCGCCTGAATGACGGACTGCTGCGTATCTTTCCAATTATCGTCGAATGCAATCATTGCGCCGGTATTATCATGCAGCTCCAAAGTCGGATCCTGCAACGCGCCGGGAACTCCGTACGCAGTCAGCGACGGACCGATGGCCCGCAGGATGACTCTCTTCGGGTCAGTGCCGTTGATGATAAAACCGCCGATGCCAACGTTGTCCGCAGTTTGCACGAGCAGTCGGGTGGAGATGTTTAATTGCTTGCCGGTGCGAACAACAGAGCTGGGATCATTTGGATCGGTGCCGGATATGAACTCAGACAGATTGTCTTCACCATCGCCATCGGCATCGCCGCTTTGGCCGCCAAGCGCGGGATTATTGATTTGGTGCAAAGACAAACGGGCCGCCTCCCAACTGATGAAATCAACTTGGGGCGCGATGCCGACGCGCGTCACGAACGGATCAGGATTTCCCGCGCGTGTGTCGATCCAAACCGGAACGGCTGGCACATTCACATTCGTCGGTTCAGCAACTCCCTGGTAATCGCCTAGCATGTAACCCTCAGACGTGAGCGGCGCGAGACTCGCATCGGTCGAGACGGAAGTGAGCCTGATGTTTGGCTGCCACGTCGCGCCGCCATCGAAGGACTGCGCCAGGTAAAGATCGACCAGCGTAGTGGAACCGGGATTGTTGCGATGATCGTAAAAGATCGCCGTTACCGTTTGGCCATCGGCCGAAACATTGATCGCGGGATTGAACACGCCGGAGCCAGCCGGATTGTCGCTAATCGCAATGGGCGTGCTCCAATTGTTGCCGCCGTTGGTGGATTTCGCGAACGCGATCTTCGGATTGCCAGACAAGAGCGTCTGATAAACCACGAATAAATCCCCGTTCGTGCGATCACTCACTGCGGATGGTAAAAAACTGCCGGTGCGAATGCTCGGCTCGTTGTATTCGGTGGCAAAGGCAATCAGTTGGGGCGATCCGAACGTTACGCCGCCATCGGTCGAAATGACTGTTTCCAATCGCTCACCCGGGCTCCCGCTTGAGCCGAAATTCCAATACACGATGACGAGATTGCCATTCGGCAGAAACACCGGCTGCGACCCTTGTAAATTCGCGTCCGACCCGTTTACGTTGGCGATCGAGCTCCACGTCGCGCCGCCATTTGTGCTGTAGGCGCGATAAATCGGTGCTCCCTCGGAATTAACATTACTAAACAACGTGAACGTCACCACGATCCGGCCGGTGGTGGCAGTGCCGGGAAACGTATTGATCGCCATCCAATTCTTATCTGGAAAAACATTATTATTCGGCGGCTGGTAAACGACGACTGGCGAGCCAAACGTTGCGCCGCCGGTAGTGGAACGGCTCACGACCACTGCGCCGTTGTTAAAGTTAACATCGGTTGCAACGAGCGTGTTGATATAAATGTTTCCGCTCAAATTGATCCCCGCAACCGGATCAGTCGCACGCGGATAAGGGCCACCCGAAACCGTCGTCAGATTCGGAATCAACCCGCGCGTCCAAGTCAATCCGCCATCGTGACTGATCGAATACCCGCAGTCCACCGCGCCGCCACCGGTCGTGAATCGGCCTTCCTGAAACGTCGCCACGAGCGAATCGGCATCTGCAATCGAACGCGCGATGTGTGGCTCGGCTTGCGCGCGCATGTTTGGCGGGAGCTCCGGCGGATCATCGCCGAGCCGAATGTTCGCGCCAACTCGCAGATCGAGAGCGACGCTCGGAGCCTGAGCTCTCGCAGATGGAACCTTACCGCCTTGAGCAGACCACGCCGGAGATGGCCGAACCAGATTATTATTCTGATTCAAGAGCATCAGAGCGCCTGACGACAGGTGTCTGAGATCGATTCCACGCAGAGCTGGCGGGAGCGAATTGCGATCAACCACAAAAGACTGCGGACTCGGACTGCTTGCGTTTGCAGCGGGAGCGCCAGCGTAGAGCCCAGGTCCCAACCAGATGCCCGCCGCGCACAACGCGTGGCAGAGCAGGAATTTCGAAAACCTCACCGCGCAACTAATGACCTAAAATGCGTGGATCGACAACTTGGCCGTCATTAGCGAAGGCGATGGTATTTCCTCAATAACTTGCGAACGCGATCGTGCGGCAGCGCATCGACGTGATGATTGTCTCGGCCGGTCATACTTCGATTGTCGATGAGCGCGTTGACAACCGCTTCTTCGGTAGCTTCAACGACACCGATGAAGATCGGATCCATCCGATCGTTAGGCACGGTCTCAACCGAACGCGTGACCTGATCGGGATTTGCCGCGCCGGGGTTCGCCGTTGAAAACGCGATGAACAAATCGCCCGAGCCATTGCCGGAAATAGCGCCGGTGCGCGCGAGCCCGAGCGACACGCGGCGCGCGAGTCGTTTCAATTGATGCGGCAGAAGCGGCGCATCCGTCGCCACGACGGCGATGCATGAGCCGGCCTCTTTCTTGTAAACTTCGCCCGGAATTTCTTGGCCGATTGGTACGCCCGCGATAACGAGCTGCGGACGCCGACCGAAATTTGCTTGCACGAATACGCCGACCGTAAAACTGCGAAGAGCTTCCTTGTCATCTTTCATATCGATTTTGCGCGAGGCGGTACCGCTTCCGCCTTTGAACTCGTAACAGATCATGCCTGTCCCACCGCCGACGCTCCCCTCTTCGATCGCGCCGCCAAGCGCGGTATCGAGAGCGTGAAAGACGTGCTCCGGCTTTATATGAAAGCCGTTTACATCATTGAGCCAGCCGTCCCACGTCTCGGCCACAACCGGCAAACTCCACGAAAAACCTTGTGCATCAGCGCCACCATGCGCGTTGCGCCATGCGATCACCGCATCGCGCGCAACGCCGACACTGTGCGTGTTTGTGATCGCGATCGGTCCTTCGAGAGATCCGCCTTCTTCGACCCACGCCGTGCCGGTCATCTCGCCATTTCCATTGAGTGAAAAGACGCCGGCGTAAACCGGATCGTTCGCCGCGGCGTGTCCACGCGGCAAGACCGCGGTCACGCCAGTGCGCACCGGACCCTGCCCGACAATGAGTTTACCATCGCCACTGATCAGTGTCGTGTAACCGACTTCCACGCCGGCAACGTCCGTGATCGCGTTGAATTTGCCGGGTGTGCCCTCAAACGGAATACCGAGATCGCGCGCGCGAACGACTTTGTTTTCGATTGTCGATCTCGCCACAGGACGAGTCCGTCCGACTGGCGGACTTGCCGGTGGAGATTTCTGCGGCTCGCGCGCAGCGGCATCGATTACGAGCAGGAGCACGATTAAGAGAAACAGTGAAGATGTCGATCGTCGTGGCATTGAAACGTCCAACTCTCAACGCTCAACGTTCAACGCTCAATGAAATTCAAAATGCGAGTCGTCCTAAGCGGACGTTGGCACCAGCTGCGACCTGGTCAGAAGCCTTGACATTGGCATCCAAATTTCTGACCATCGGCGCGATTCAGCCGCCCTCTTTAGTCACTATGAAAAAACGCTCTCCGCTTCTCGTAACGCTTCTGGTTTTTGTAATCTGCGGCTCTCTGCTGCACGCCGCCGAGGTCTTGACTCAACAAGACGTGGTCAAGCTCCTTGAGTTGAAAATTCCGGAGCAAACCATCATCGACAAAGTGAAAAGCTCCGGCACATCGTTTGTGCTGGGAACCGCGGATATCGATCGCCTGAAGAAAGCAGGTGCCAGCGACGTATTGATCGCGGCAATGCAGGCGACGGCTGCTGCGCCT
>Ga0137415_10007912_pt1 | contig 10543 bp, 8 predicted proteins | sample CZODoug3_1_1_16f_FD_183082 | JGI IMG/M metagenome (GOLD analysis project Ga0137415, IMG submission 183082) | Vadose zone soil fungal communities from Angelo Coast Range Reserve, California, USA - CZODoug3_1_1_16fungal (Hybrid Assembly) | ecosystem: Environmental > Terrestrial > Soil > Vadose... | reverse complement strand
CCATGCAACTGAACACGGCGAAACGAGCCTCGTTCGACGAGGGATCGCTCGACCAGTACCTGCGGGAGATCAGCCAGTATCCGTTGATCACCCGCGAGGAAGAGGTGACGCTGGCCCAGCGGATCAAGCAGAGCGACGCGGAGGCGCTGGACAAGCTGGTGCGCTCGAACCTCCGGTTCGTCGTCTCGGTGGCCAAGAAATACCAGAACCAGGGAGTATCGCTCTCCGACCTGATCAACGAGGGCAACCTCGGCCTGATTCGGGCCGCCCACAAGTTCGACGAGACCAAGGGCATCAAGTTCATCTCGTACGCCGTCTGGTGGATCCGGCAGGCGATTCTCCAGGCGCTGGCCGAGCAATCGCGCATCGTGCGCGTTCCGCTGAACCGGGCGGGCACGCTGCACCGCATCGGCAAGCGATCGGCCTCGCTCCTGCAGGAGCTCGGGCGCGAGCCGACGGTGGAAGAGATCGCCGAGGGGATGGACATCTCCGAGGAAGAGGTGGCGAAGACGCTGTCCATCTCGCAGGCCCACCTCTCGCTCGACGCCCCCCTCACCCCCGGCGAGGACAACAAACTCCTCGACTACCTCCCGGACACGACCAACCCCGGGCCCGACGACGAGATCTTCGAGCACGCCCTGACCGAATCGATCGAGGGAGTGCTGGCGACCCTCAAGGAGCGCGAGGCGAAGATCCTCCGCCTGTATTTCGGGCTCGAGGGCCAGGAGCCGATGACCCTGGAGGAGATCGGCTCGCTGCTCGGCATTACCCGGGAACGCGTGCGCCAAATCAAGGAAAAGGCGCTGGCGCGCCTCCGCCACGTCTCGAGAGCCAGAGCGCTGGAAAGCTTCCTGTTCTAGGTCTGGGGCGGGTACATTACCGCCCTATGGCCGCCTTAGCCTCGTTCGACATCTCCACCGGTGCCGACCTCCAAGAGGTCGACAACGCGGTGAATCAAGCCACCAAAGAGGTGGCTCAGCGCTACGACTTCAAAGGCTCGAAAGCCTCGATCGCGTTCGACCGCGCCAAGGCCGTTCTGACGCTCGTCGCCGACGACGACTTCAAGATGAAAGCGCTGTTCGACGTGCTGCAGTCGAAGCTCATCAAGCGTAACGTGCCGGTGAAGAACCTCGAGCTCGGACCCGTCACCCCGGCGGCGAACGACACCGTGCGGCGCGAGATCAAGCTCACGCAGGGCATCCCGCAGGAAAAAGCGAAGGCTATCGTCAAAGCGATCAAGGACAAGAAATTCAAGAAGGCCCAGGCGTCGATTCAGGGCGAGGAGATCCGCGTCCAGGCGCCGGCCAAGGACGAGCTCCAGGAAGTGATTGCGTTCCTGCGCACGCAGGACTTCGGAATCGAGCTCCGGTTCGGGAATTACCGCGGATGAAGCTCGGTGTCATCTCGCTCGGCTGCGACAAGGCGACCGTCGACTCCGAGCGGCTGGTCGGCCAGCTCGTGGGCCATGGTGCCGTCGTGACGCCGAGCTTGCCCGACGCCGACGTGATCCTCGTGAACACCTGCGGCTTCATCGACGCCGCCAAGCAGGAGTCGATCGACGCTATCCTGTCAGCCGCACGCCTCAAGACACAAGGCGGCGTGAAGGCGGTCGTAGCGGTCGGATGCCTCGTCCAGCGATACAAGCGGGAGTTACAGCAGGAGATCCCGGAGGTCGACCTGTTTCTCGGGTTCTCCGACCTCCACCACCTGGTGCCGGCGCTCGCCGAGCGCGGGTTGATTGACGACCCCCTCGCGAGCCACCCGGGCGTCCGCCAGTTCCTCGGTGACGCGACCCACGTCCGCTACCTCAAGATCTCCGAGGGTTGCGACCACACCTGCGCGTTCTGCGCCATCCCGCTGATGCGCGGGAAGCACCGCTCCGAGCCGCTCGAGCGCCTGGTGCGCGAAGCGCAGGTGCTCGAGGCGCAGGGCGCGCAGGAGATCAACCTGGTGGCCCAGGATCTGGGCCACTACGGCCGGGACCTGGGAGCGGGCGGACCCAAGCTCCCCGAGCTGCTCGAGGCACTACTCGCCCAGACCTCCGTACCGTGGTATCGCTTGTTGTACGTCTACTCAGCGGGTCTCACCGAGCGGCTGGTCGAGGTCGTAGCACGGAGCCCGCGGATTGTCCCGTACCTCGACATCCCGATTCAGCATGCCGCCGACCGGATGCTCGAGCGGATGCGCCGCCCGGAGCGTCAGCGCTCGCTACGAGAGAAGCTCGGCTGGCTGCGGGGCGCAATCCCGGACTTGGCGGTTCGCACGACCTGCCTCGTGGGCTTCCCCGGCGAAACGGACGACGATTTCCGGGAGCTGTTGACGTTTCTCGAGGAGGCCCAGTTCGATCGGCTCGGCGCCTTCTCCTACTCGCCCCAGGACGGCACCCGCGCCACGCAGTACCCCGACGACGTCCCCGACGCGGTGAAGCGCGAGCGTCTCGAGGAGCTGCTCGAGGTGCAGCGCGCGATCTCGGCCGAGCGGCTCGCGCGGTTTGTGGGGCGGGAGGTCCGGGTGCTGGTGGATCGTGTGGCCGACCCCGACGAAGCCGGCGCTACGCACGTGGGGCGCGTGGCGTGGCAGGCGGACGACGTGGACGGCATCACATACCTGGAGCGGGGCGGCTGGGCTGAAGCCGGAAGCTTCGTGGGAGCCCGGCTGACGGCGAGCGAGGACTACGACTTCCGGGCGGTCGCCCTGACGTGAGCCGGTCGGAGGAGCTCTTCGAGCGGGGAAAAGCGGTGCTGCCGGGCGGTGTGAATTCGCCGGTGCGGGCGTTCCGGGCGGTGGGCGGAACGCCCTTTTTCGTGGCTCGCGGGGCCGGGGCGCGGCTCACCGACGTGGATGGTCGGACGTACCTCGATTATGTGTGCTCGTGGGGTCCGCTGATCCTGGGACACGCGCACCCGGCGGTGTTGGACGCGATCCGCGCGGCGGCGGCCGCGGGGTGGAGCTACGGCGCGCCGTGCGAGGCCGAGGTAGAGCTGGCCGAACAGGTGCGGCGGCGGATGCCGGCCGTCGAAATGGTGCGTTTCGTGAATTCGGGGACCGAAGCGACCATGGCCGCCGTGCGGGTCGCGCGCGCGGCCACCAGGCGCAACGTCCTCCTCAAGTTCGCGGGTTGCTACCACGGGCACGCCGACGGCTTCCTCGTGAAGGCGGGGAGCGGCGTCGCGACGCTGGGCCTCCCCGATAGCCCGGGCGTGCCGGCCGCCCTGGCCGAGCTGACCGTCACGGTCCCGTTCAACGACGCGGGCGCGGTCGAGGATCTGTTTCGGCGGCGCGGTGACGAGCTCGCGGCCGTGATCGTCGAGCCGTACGTGGGGAATGCCGGATTCATTGCTCCCGAGGCGGGCTTCCACGAGATGCTGCGAGCGCTGTGCGATCGCCATGGCGCGCTGCTGATCTTCGACGAAGTGATGACGGGGTTCCGCGTCGCAACCGGCGGGGCGCAGGAGCGGCTGCGGGTGCGGCCCGATCTCACCACCCTCGGCAAGATTATCGGCGGCGGGATGCCGGTGGGAGCGTACGGTGGGCGCGCGGACCTGATGCGGCTGGTCGCGCCCGAAGGGCCGGTCTACCAGGCTGGCACGCTCGCGGGGAATCCGGTGGCGATGGCCGCCGGCCTCGCCACGCTGCGCGAGACGGAGCGGCCGGGGTTCTACGAGGCGCTCGAGCGGCGAACCGCCCGGCTGATCGCGGGTATAGGGGACGCCGCGCGCCGGCACGGGATCCCGGTCACGACAGGGCACGCGGGCTCGATGTGGGGGATTTACTTCGCGCCCGGCCCGGTCCGCAACTTCGCCGAGGCCAAGGCTGCGGACACGGCACTGTTCGCGCGCTGGCACCGGGCCGCGCTGGCGCGTGGTGTCTTCCTCGCGCCCTCGGCGTTCGAGGCAGGATTCGTCTCCAGCGCGCATACCGATGCCGACATCGACTCCACCATCACACACCTCGACGCGGCGCTGGGCGAAGCGCGGGCTCGCTAGCGCCCTCGCCCTCGCCGGGGCTTGTGGGCGGCCGCAACCCGCTCCGCTCACCCCCGGGGCCGAGCCCGAGCTGCGCGTCGGTCTCGTCACCGGGGCGCCCAGCGTCGCGCTGGGGGGCGATGGCGAGCTGTTCATCACCGACGACTCGAATGGCGAGCCGGTGGGGTCGATCCCGGCGGGTGCGGCATGGACGGTCGTCGTCGACACGGCGGGTCTCCGACTCGTGAAGCCGGACGGCTCCCGGAGCGAGCGGCGCGGCGGCATCTCCGCGGTGAACGTCACGGAGAGCCGCTTCGCCATGGCGAACGGTCGCCGGTATCGCGGGCGGTTGAACGTGCTGCGCGATCCCGCCGGACTCACCTTGATGAACCGCGTGCCGGTCGAGAGTTACCTCGCGGGTGTCATCGGCGGGGAGCTGGGACCACGACGAGCCGACGAACGCCAGGCGATGCTCGCGCAAGCCGTGGTGTCGCGGACGTTCGCGCTCAAGAACCGGGGCCGCTGGGAACCGCAGGGCTTCGACGCTTGGGCCGATGTACGGGACCAGGTCTACACCGGGATCGGGGGCGAGACGGCCGACGTGTGGGGCGCCCTGCGTGCCACCCGGGGGGAGGTGCTGCGCTATCGCGGCGATCTCATCTACGCCTACTTCCACTCGACCTGCGGATTCTCGACCGCCGGTGCGGACGAGGCATTCAAGACCGCCCAGACCCAGCCCTACTTGCGCCCGATCTCGGACGCGTCCGGGGGCGGCCACTACTACTGCGAGCTCTCCCCGCGGTTCCGCTGGCGCGAGGAATGGGATGGCGCCAAGCTGCGCGCTATATTGTCGCGGACGCTTCCCGCGATGATGAACGCGGACGGTGGCGGGCTGCAACGCATCACGGATATCGCAGTGACCCGCAAGACGGCCTCGGGTCGGGTCGGCGAGCTGCGCATCGTGTTCGAACACGGCGACGTGCGGGTGCCTGGCCCCGACGTGCGCGGGGTGCTGCGGCCGCAACCCGATCAGCTGCTCGGCAGTACGTCCTTCGCGCTGTCGGTGACGAAGGATGGCGGCCAGGTCAGCCGGCTCATCGCAACGGGCGCGGGGTGGGGCCACGGCGTGGGGTTTTGCCAGTGGGGCGCGGTGGGCCGGGCCCGGGCGGGTCAGGACTACCGCACGATCGTCACCACCTACTTTCCGGGGACCAATGTTGAGCGCCTTTACTGAGGCGGTCAGGCGGTCAGGCGGACGGGCGGTCTGTCTGGCCACGATCCTTCTGGCCGTTGGACGACCGGACCGCGTGTCCGCCCAGGGCTTCCTCTCGAAGTTCTCGTACGACAACCTAAAGCCGAGCGCCCTGCAGCTCGATCTCGGGCCGGTCGGTGGGAACAACATCCGGGGCACGCTCACCGGCGGCGTGCGGCTCGACTACGGGTTCATTGCGCCACACGTGCGCGTGCTGCTCGGCGTCTCGTATTTCAAGGCCGACTTCAGCTCGGCGGCGCGCGCCCGCTTCGAGCAGCGGCTCAGGAGCGTCGTGATCGACCCGTCGGCGGACGACACGATCCGCCTGGGCCGCATCACCTGGAGCGACGTCACGGGGGACGTGGACCTGCAATACGTCCTGCCCCAGGGTCGCGCCGTGACGGTCTACCTGGGGATCGGGCTCGGAGCCCACATCCGGCACGGCAGCGGTCCGGCCATCAACGGCACCTTCGTGCAGGACGCGCTGAACTCGATCACGGCGGGCCTGAACGGCACGATCGGCGCCGAGGTGGGGGCCAAGCGGTGGCGGTTCACCCTCGAGGCCCGCGGCGTGCTGTCGAGCGGCCTCTCGACCGCCTCGTTGCGCAGCGGGGTGATGTACCGCTGGGCGGGAACGGCAGGCAAGGGACGGGGGACGGGACAGTGAGCGACCCGGTCCGCGTCGCGGTGATCGGCGCAGGCGCCATTGCCCAGGTGGCGCACATTCCGGTCCTGCGGCGCCTACCGGGGGTGGAGGTCGCCGCCATCTGCGACTCGGACCTCAGCAAGGCCCAGGCGCTAGCGGCGCGCTTCGACGTCAAAGAGACCTTCGACGACATCGAGGAAGTGCTCAAGTATACCCGCCCCACGGCGGTCGCTATCTGCACGCCGAATCACCTGCACGAGATCCACATCGTCTCCGCCCTCGCGGCCGGCGCGCACGTGTTGTGCGAGCGGCCGCTCGCGCTCACCATCGCCGGGGTGGAGCGGGTGCTCCAGGCGAGCGAGAAATACGGCCGGCGAGTGATGGTCGGGATGAACCACCGCTTCCGGTCCGATGTGCAGGCGGTGCGCGGCTTCCTCGCGGGCGGGGACATCGGCGTGCTGCAGGCGATTCGCTGCGGCTGGTACACGTTCCAGCCGAGCCGCAACCTCGTGGCGTGGCGGCTGCGACGGCAGGAGGCGGGCGGCGGCGCCTTCCTCGACCTCGGACTGCAGCTGCTCGACCTCGGGCTCTGGCTCGCGGGGTGGCCGGCGGCCAAACGCATCGCGGCGCACACGATGGGGCAGGGGAAGGACAGCGTGGAGGACATGGCGACGGCGCTGGTGGTGTGCGAGAACGGCGTGTCGCTCTCGATCGACGTGAGCTGGCGTCACATGGGCGAGGCCGAGCGCTTCTGGTTCGACCTGGTCGGGACCAAGGGGTCGGCCCGGGTCCAGCCGTTGCGGGTGTTCAAGGAGATGCACGGGTCGATCACCGACGTGACGCCCACCGGGGCGAGCGGGCGCGAGACGCCGTTCGCGCAGTCGTACCGCGCCGAGTGGACGTATTTCCTCGCCGTGATGAAGGGGGATGTGAACGCCCCGCCGCCGCGCGACCAGCTCGCATTGCACCGCGTGCTGGATGCCGTCTATCGCTCGGCCGACGAAGGGCGCGACGTGCTCCTGTGACGACGCCGACCCGGCAGGCCGCGGCCCTCGTCGCGCTGGGCGCCGCTCTGCTCGCCGCCAGCTACCCCCCGTTCCGTCTCCCCGTCCTGAGCTTCCTCGCCCTCACACCGGCGGTCGTCCTGCTGCGTCGGTTCGAGAGCGACCGCGACCTGCGCGGCGCGATGCGCTGGGGGTTCTGGTACGGCTTCGTGACCCAGGGCGCCGTGCTCTACTGGCTCGTCGTGGCGCTGTGGCACTTCACGCCGCTGTCGGCGCTCGGCTATCTCGCTACCATCGCGCTTTTCGGCCTGTGGCACGCGCTGATCTTCTGGCTGGTCGTCCGCGTGCGTCTCCGCCTGCCCGCGGTGCCGGTCGCGATCGTGTTTCCGGTCGCGTGGACGGCGGTCGAGTGGGCCGTGGGCCATCAAGGGGACATTCGCTTCCCCTGGCTGGGTCTGGGGAGCTCGCTCACGGACGCTTCGGTGCTCGTGCAGTGGGCCGACCTGGCGGGCGCGCGCGGCGTGACCCTGTGGCTCGCCTGGGCCAACGTCATGGTGGTGGACGCGCTGCTCGGGAGCAGGGAGCAGGGAGCAGGGAGGAGAACGGTCCGGTGGCGACCGATCGCCGCCGTCGTGGTCACGATCGTCGCGGCGTGGGGCTACGGCGTGTGGCGAACGCGCACGCTCCCGGTCCGCGAGCTCGGCACCGTCGGACTGATCCAGCCGAACGAAGGCTTCCGGGAGAAGTGGGATTCCCGCCACGCCGATAGCGTGGTGGCGAAGCTCGTGGCGATGTCGCGCGCGCTCGAGGCGCGCGGCCGCGTGGCACTCATGATCTGGCCGGAGGCGGCGGTCCCTGGTTACCTGCAACCGTCCTGGGACTCCAGTATCGCCGGGCTCGCGCGCGAGAGCCGGACGCCCATCCTCACGGGCGGGATCTACGGCGAGTACCATCCCGACGGCTCGTACGACTATTACAACGCCGCGTTCTACTTCGATTCGTCGGGCAGCTGGCGCCGCTATCCGGTCTACGAGAAGCACTATCTCGTCCCGATCGTCGAGCGGGTGCCGTTCGTTCCCGCACGGCTGATGCAGAGCGTGCCCGGAGTAGGGCGCTGGTCCGGTGGCTTCGGGCGGGGTCGGGGCCTGCCGCTGTACTCGAGCCCTCTGGGTCGCGTCGGTGTGGTGATCTGCTACGAGTCGGCCTTCGAAGAGCTGGCGCGCGGGTACCGGCGCACCGGCGCGGAGTTCCTCGCGAACATCACGAACGACGCATGGTACGGGCGCACGGCCGGTCCGTACCAGCACGCGGCGCATCTCGTCATGCGCGCCATCGAAACGCGCATGGGCATCGCCCGCGCGGCGAATGACGGCATCTCCGAGTTCGTCGATCCGTTGGGGCACAGCTACGCGGAGACTGGTCTGGAGCAGGAAGCGAGCGTGTCGGGCCCGCTGCGCACCAGCGACGTGATCCCGCTGTACGTGCGACTGGGGGACTGGGTGGGGGCGCTGTGTGTGCTCGCCACGTTGGGGTTCGCCGGCGTCCTGGCGGTGCAGCATTGGAAGCGGAGTGCTTGATGGGAGCGGGGCAGTGGTGAGAGTGGGCGTGGACGTCGGCGGGACCTTCACCGATCTCGTCGCCCTCGCGGAAAACGGGACGATCGACGTCCGGAAGGTCGTGACGACCCCGGCTGACCCCACCCTCGGCCTGTTCAAAGCGCTCGATGCCTTGGCCTCCCTCCCGATCGATGTCCTGATTCACGGAACGACGATCGCCACCAACGCCCTGCTCGAGCGGCGCGGCGCCCGCGTCGCGCTCGTGACGACCAAGGGGTTCGAAGACCTTCTGTGGCTACGGCGCCAGGATCGGGCGGCGCTCTACGACCTCGCCCGTGATCACCCACCGCCGCTCGTCGCGCGGGCCGACGTCGTAGGCGTCGCCGAGCGCACCGGTCCCGAGGGGGTGCTCGAGCCGCTCCACGACGATGAGGTCGCGCGCGTGGTCGCCGCGGTGCGCGCGCTTGAACCCCCTGCCGAAGCCCTGGCCGTCGCCTTGTTGTTTGCCTTCCGCCACGCAGAGCACGAGCGCCGCCTCGTGGCGGCGCTGCGCGACGCGCTGCCCGGCGTCCCGATCGCCGCGAGCCACGAGGTCCTTCCCGTGTTCCGGGAGTTCGAGCGGACCAGCACCACCACCGTCGAAGCCTATCTCCGTCCCAAGGTGTCCGCCTATCTCGGACGGCTCGAGCGCGACGTGCGGGCTCGCGGCATCGGGATGCTGCGCGTCATGACCTCGAGCGGCGGGACGCTCCCCCCGGGCGCGGCGGCGACGCGGGCGGCGTCGCTCGCGCTGTCCGGACCCGCGGGGGGTGTGATCGGCGCCCGGCTGGTCGGCGCGGCGGTGGGCCTGCCGGACCTCCTGACGCTCGACATGGGTGGCACGAGCGCCGACGCGAGCCTTGTCACCGGCGGGAGCCCGCTCGGAGACAGCGGCGGCACCGTCGCGGGGCTCGCCGTCGCCCTGCCGGCCGTCCTGATCGAGACGGTGAGCGCCGGCGGCGGGAGTATCGCGCGTGTCGACGAAGGCGGCGCGCTCAAGGTCGGGCCGGAGAGCGCCGGAGCGGTCCCGGGTCCTGCGTGCTACGGCCGGGGCGGCGACCGACCCACGGTCACCGACGCGTGCCTGGTGCTGCGCTGGCTCGACGCCCAGCATCCGCTGGCGGATGCGGTGCGGCTCGATCGCGACGCCGGGGAGGATGCGCTTCGCTCACTCGGGTCGGTGGGGGGGGCGAGCGACCCCAGCGCGATCGCGGCCGGCATCGTCGCGGTGGCGGCAGCCGTGATGGCGCGCGCGCTCAAGCGGGTCAGCGTCGCCCGCGGGCTGGACCCGCGGCGGATGGCGCTGCTCCCGTTCGGCGGCGCCGGGCCGCTGTTCGGATGCCAGCTGGCCGAGGCTCTGGGAATGCGCACGATCGTGATCCCGCCCCACCCGGGCGCCCTCTCGGCGCTGGGCCTCGCCGCCGCCAGCGAGCGCGTGGATCTGCTCGCATCGCTTCACCGCGCGCTCGACGACCTGTCATCCGGGGACCTTGCGACGGCATTCGCCCCTCTGCTCGAGGAGGGGCGGAGGCAGGTGCCCGAGGGCGCGCTCCTGCGCTACGTCGATTGCCGGTTCGCCGGGCAGGGCTACGAGGTGACGGTGCCGGTGACGGGCGACGATCCGCAAAGGATCCGGGACGCGTTTCTGGTCGAGCACCGGGCGCGGTTCGGCCACGCTGGGAGCGACCAGCGGGTCGAGCTCGTCAACCTGCGTGTCGTCGCGCTGCGCGAGGGGCCGCTGCCGCGGTTCGCGGACGCGCGGCGGGTCGTGCAGCGGCCCGGCGCCAGTCGCCCGATCACGCTGCGGGGGACCCGGGTCAGCGCGTCGGTTTGGGCGCTCGACGAGCTTGCCGCGGGCGTCACTATCGCTGGTCCGGCGATCCTGGCGGGGCGGAACGCGACGGCCCTGGTCGAGCCCGGATGGCGCGGGACGGTGCATCCATCCGGTGCTGTGCTCGTGGAGTGCACGTGACCCTGGACGCCGTCGGGCTCGAGGTGATGGGACATGCCTTCGCGTCGGTGGCGGAGGAGATGGGCCTCGTCCTCATTCACTCGGCGGTGTCCCCCAACATTCGCGAGCG
>Ga0137415_10007909_pt1 | contig 10544 bp, 8 predicted proteins | sample CZODoug3_1_1_16f_FD_183082 | JGI IMG/M metagenome (GOLD analysis project Ga0137415, IMG submission 183082) | Vadose zone soil fungal communities from Angelo Coast Range Reserve, California, USA - CZODoug3_1_1_16fungal (Hybrid Assembly) | ecosystem: Environmental > Terrestrial > Soil > Vadose... | reverse complement strand
ACGATCTTCACGTCGAGGCCCTCGTCGCGATACCAGCCCTTCTCCAGCGCCGTGTAGTGCGGCACGTACTCGCCGGTCGGCACGAAGTCGAGGATCAGCATGTAGGGGCGCAGCGCCTTCTGCGCGGCGCCGGTGACGGGAAGCGCGAGCATGGCGAGTAGGAGCATGAGCAATCTCTGGGCAGCTCGGGTCATCGACGATCCTCCCGGCACGGTTCAGGCTCGAGCGCGGGTATGCATCTCACGCGTGGCCGGACCCTGTCAATTATGTGGGGGGCCCCGACATGGCCCGCCTACTTACATGGGGGCCCCGAGATGGCCCCCAAACCCCCAAACGTTCGGAGCGCCCCGGCAAAGCCGTGCCGCTCCTCGGCCACGTGCGAGCGCCCCGACATGGCAGCGCTCGTCGCGCCGCGAATGAATCGCGGCGCTCCTCGTTCACGCGCTCAATCACGTGAGGGGGCCCGACATGGCCCTCCACGCTTTCTCTCACTCCGCGAGCAGGCGCGCGCAGCGCTCGGGCCGCTGGGCGCCGGCCGGATTGCCGATGATCGAGCCGCTCCGCGGGATGCACTGGCTCGGCGGCGGCGGCGTGCCGCTCTCGACCCAGTCGACGAGCAGCTCGAACGCGCGGTGGGCGTGGGGCTGCAGGAACTCGAGCTGCGTGAAGTTGCAGCACGACTGGCGGTAGCGCTCGATGTGGTTCCCGTTCTGCACTTCGTAGAGCCGGTGGAGCGCGCCACGGCCCGCGGCGACGACGGCGTCCCGGAAGGGGCGTGCGTGCCGCTGAATGGGCAACAGCGTATCCATGGTGCCGTGCACGGTGATGAGGGGGAGCGCGATCGCGCCGGGCGTGGAGATCTGGCCGATGCGCGGCGAGAGGTGATAGGGCTGGCGCCGCGCGCCATAGTCGTACTGCTTCGTATCATTCGTCGAAAGCGGGTTGACCTGGTCCAGCGCGTAGAGCGGGTCGAGGTCGCGCACGAACGCGCAGGTCGTGACGTCCCAGTAGTTGTTGGCGTGCGTCTCCCACAGAGAACCGACGATCGGGCTGAAGGTGTTCGCAGGCGTCGGCGGCTGGGCGAAAACGTCGGGCGGGTACCCGGCATCGAGCATGGCCTGGAACGCCGCGCTCGACCGGCGGTAACCGGAGGCGAGATACGGATCCCATTGGCGCAGCGCGATCGGCAGATCGATGAGGATGTTCGGACCGGGCGGCGTCCAGTACACGCCCTCCCAGTCGACGCCTCCATCGAAGCGTACCGGCGACTCCGCGAGCAGCCGCCGCACGACGTGGCCGCCGTTCGAGATGCCGAACAGGTAGATGCGCTGCGCGGGCTGGCCGTAGTGGGCCTCGAGCGCCACCTCCGCGAGGTCGGTCGCCTCCAACGTGCGCCGGAACCACTCGCGGATCGAGTTGGCGGGCTCGTCGACGTAGAAGTGCGTGAAGGCCGCGCCGGTCGCGGCCGCGCGGGGCGACAGCCGGCAGGCAGCCGCGTCCGTCACGGGATCGGTGAAGAAGAAGTTCAGCATGCCCTTGTTCGTCGACACGTACGCGTAGCCGCGCTGCACGACGAAGTCGCTGAAGATGTAATCGCCCATGAACTCACTGCGAAAGCCGCCCGGCACGCCGACGACGAGGCGCCCGTTCCACTGTCCGGGGGCGGGCAGGCGTAGCAGCCAGCGCGCGTTGGTGTCGTCCGCCATGGCGCCCGTGATTTGCAGCCCCGGGAACATCCGCGCCGGATCGATGGCCGTGCGGGCCGGCGCATCGGGCGAGACGGCCTGGGCGTCGGTTCGCGGCGTGAACGCCGAGGGTGGCAGGCCGACGCGCGAATTGTCGGGCGGCGTCGTGTCCGCGTTGCGCGTCGTGAGGTCGGCGCTTTCCGCGCAGCGCATGTCGGCGACGACCCGGGCGAGGGCGCGCTCCACGGCCGCGCAGTCGGCCCGGGCGGCGCCCGGGAAGGCCAGTGTGAGCACGGCGAGAACGGCGAGAAGGGGAACGACCAGATGCGCGAGATGCATGGGGAAGCCTCCTCGAATCAGCGTTGGCGCTCCCCCATGTGCAGTGTACCCTACGTGCCGATCAGGGAATGGCGATCTCCTTCGTGCCGTCGCGCGGCGCACGTGTCGTCAGCGCGCGATCGCCGGCCGCCGATCGAACCACGGCTGCGCGGCCTCGAGCTGCGAGGCCAGCCGGAACAGCGTCGCCTCGTCGCCGTAGCGCGCGACGAGCTGCGTGGCCACGGGCAGGTCGCCGGCCACGCCGAGAGGCAGCATCATCGCCGGCTGGCCGGTGATGTTGAACCAGACGGTGAACGGCGAGAAGTGGAAGACGCGGCGCCAGTACTCGTCGACGTCGTCGAGCATCATGTCGATCCAGCCGAGCTTCGGCGGCAGCGTGGCCAGGCCGGGCGTCAGCACGATGTCCCAGCGCTCGTGGAACGCGGCCATCTGCCGGCCGAGCCGATGCGCCGTCTGCGTGGCGCGGACGTAGTCCGCGCCGCTCACGCGCTGGCCCATCTGGCCGGTCGCCCACGTGACCTTCTCCACCTCGTCCTGGCGCGCGGGGCGGCCCTTGGCCGGGTTGCCCGCGAGATTCACCACGGTGTTGGCGGCGGCGAGCGTGAGGAACGTCGGCACGACCGCGTCGCCGTCGATGGCGGGATTCGCTTGCTCCACGTGATGGCCGAGGTCCGCGCACAGCTTCGCCGTCTCGGCCAGCGCGCGGAGGCTCTCGGCCTCGACCTTGGCGCCGTTGGGGGCGACGCTCGTGAACGCGATCCGCAGGCGCCCCGGGTCGGCGCCGATTTCCTTCGCGAGCGGGCGCGCCAGCGGCGGCGCCACGTAGGGATCGCCGGGACCGGTGCCCGCGGTGGCGTCGAGCAGCGCCGCCGAGTCGCGCACGCTGAGCGTCACCGCGTGCTCCGCCGACAGGCCGCCGAGGCCCTCGCCGAGATACGGCGCCTGCGTGTTGCGGCCGCGCGTGGGCTTGAGCCCGACGAGGCCGCAGCACGCGGCGGGCGCGCGGATGCTGCCGAATCCGTCGGTGGCGTGGGCCATCGGCAGCATGCGCGCACCCACGGCGGCCGCGGCACCGCCGCTGCTGCCGCCCGAGATCCGCGTCAAATCCCAGGGGTTCTTCGTCGCGCCGTGCAGTTGCGGCTCACACGTCAGCGACAGCCCGAGCTCGCACGTGTTGGTGCGGCCGAAGATCACGAGGCCCGCGCGCTTGAGCCGGCGCACGTGCTCGCTGTCGGCGGTGGGCGGCGGGGCGTCGGCGTAATAGCGGCTCGAGCGCGTCATGGGCACGCCGGCGATCGAGGCCGTGAGGTCCTTCATCAGATAGGGCACGCCGCGGAACGGGCCGTCGGGCAGGCCGGCCGCGATGGCCTGCCGCCCGTAGTCGTAGAGCTTCATGGTGACGGCGTTGACCGCGGGATTGCGCGCCTCGACGCGCGCGATCGCGGCCTCCAGCAGCTCTTCCGGCTTCACCTCGCGCCGCGCGACCAGCGCCGCGAGTCCCAGCCCGTCGTGGCGCTCGTACTCGGCGAATCCGCCCATCGGATCCTCCTTTGTCGCGGCCACTCTACAGTAGAATCGGCTCGGGCTCGCATGGGGTGGCACCTTCCGTTCGACCGCACCGAACGCTGCCTCACGCGAGGGCAGTGCGCGCTCGCGCGCCGGGACTTCGCGACGGCCGAGGCGCTCCTGCGCGAGGCGCTCGCGCAGGATCCGCAATATTCGCATATTCAAATGTATCTGGCCCACGCGCTGGCCGAGCAGGAGCGCCGCGCCGAGGCCGAGGCCGCGCTCGAGCGGGCGATGGCGCTGGCGCCGGACAACTTCGTGTTCCCGCTGCACCTCGGGATCATCCGACTCGATGCCGACGACGCCGCCGGCGCGCGCGAGGCGCTCCCGCGCGCGGCGCGGCTCGCCTCCGACAACGCGCTGGTGGCCGGCTATCTCGACCTCGTGGCCTGGGACACCGCGGGCCGTCGCGACACCCTCGCCGCGCTCGGTCGCCGCGCGCGCGATCTGCCGGAATCGTTTCGCGCCCGGCTCCTGCTGCGGCTTGCCGCCACGACGCTGGCCGCGCGCGGACCGAAGGCCGCCCTCGCGCTGCTCGAGCCGCCGCCCGAGCGTCCGTTCGAGATTCCGCTGCCCGCGTCGTTGCGGCGACGCCGGCGGCGCCGCCGGCTCGCGCGTGCGCGGCGGCTCGCCGACGCGGGCCGGTTCGAGGAGGCCGCCGACACGCTGGCCGTGCAGCCGGACGTCCTCGACGAGCCCGGCGCGCGGGAGCTGCTCGCGCGCGCGCGGCGCCGCGCGGTGGAGGCGGTCACCGCCGCGCTGGAGCGCGCCGAGCCGCGGGAGCGCCGGGCCCTGCTGCTGCGCCGCTACGAGTACGAGAACGATCTGGCCGACCGCGACGCGGCCTACCGGACGCTGGAGGCGTGGCTGGCCGCCCATGCCGAGGCCGGCTCGCCGTCGTCGGAGACCCCGGTGGCCGAGGCCGCGGCGCGGCGCCTGGCCGAGATCGACGTCGAGCGTGGCGACTACGAGCGCGCCCTGCAACACTGTGCAGCCTCGCGGGCGGTGCGCCCGGCGCGCGAGACCCACGGCGTGGAGGCCGTCGCGCTGCTGGGCCTGGGGCGGAAGCGCCCGGCCCGCCACCGGTTCGAGGACTTCCTGGCCGACGCGCTGTTTCCGATCGACGCCAGCGTCGTCCGGGCGCTGGAGTCGTCGGCATGAGCGGTGCATCGCGAGCCTCTAAATGGCCTCGGATGCCTCGCCCTGGAAGCTCGGCGGCCTCACGGTGCACGAGCTCGCCCGGCGCGTCTGGCACGAGATCGACAAGGACGAGGTCGTCGATCGAGCGGCCGGCTTGGCCTACTACTTCCTGTTTGCGCTGTTCCCCGCGCTCCTGTTCCTGACCGCCCTCATCGGCCTCCTGCCGATCCCGCACCTTCTGGACCGCCTCATGGAGTACGTCTCGCAGGCGCTGCCGACGGACGCGGCATCCGTCACCCAGAAGACGCTGCGCGAGATCATCGGCGGCGCCCACGGCGGCCTGCTCTCGATCGGCGTGCTCGGCGCGCTCTGGGCGGCATCCAACGGGATGTCGTCGATCATCACCGCGCTCAACGCCGTGTACGACGTCCCCGAGATGCGACCCTTCTGGAAGCGCAAGGCGCTGGCGCTGGGGCTCACGCTGCTGTTCTCGCTCTTCATCCTGACCGCGCTCATCCTGATGGTCTTCGGACCGAAAATCGGTGAGACCGTCGCGAGCTGGGTGGGGCTGGGCGGGCTCTTCACCGTCGTGTGGAACGTCGTCAGCATCCCGGTCGTCGTCGTGCTCGTGACGATCGGCGTCACCGTCGTCTACTACCTGGCGCCCGACGCCAAGCAGAAGTTCCGCTGGGTGACGCCGGGCGCGACCCTCGCGGTTCTCCTCTGGCTGGCGATGTCGTACGCGCTGCGCCTCTACGTCAGTCACTTCGCCGACTACAACGCCACCTACGGCTCGATCGGCGGCGTGATCCTCCTGATGCTCTGGCTCTATCTGAGCGGCGCGGCGCTGCTCCTCGGCGCCGAGATCAACGCGGTGATCGAGCAGGCCGCCGCGGAGCGCGGCGCCGCCGACGCCAAGGCGGAGGGCGAGGCCGTGCCCGGCGAGGCCGCGCTGCCCGCCAACGTCTTCCGGTTGCCCGTGCGGCCCACCGTGCGCGCGGCCGCGTCCGTCACCGAGGGCGTCGCGCGGCTGGCGCGGCTGGAGGTCGAGCTGGCGGTCAGCGAGACCAAGCGCGTCGCGTTCGATCTCGTCCTCGCGTTCGGGGTGGCGATCGTGGCCGCCGTCGTTCTCGTGACGGGGCTCACCGTGACCCTCGCCGCCGCGCTGGCGCCGACCTTCGGCGCCGACTGGCGTCCGCTGCTGAGCGCGGGCGGCGGCGGCGCGTTGCTGGCGGCCGGCGCGCTCGCGTGGTCCGTCTACCGCGTGCGGCACCTCGGCCTGCTGCGGCACACCTTCGCATCCATCAAGGAGACCTGGCAATGGGCCGAACGGCGACTGAAGTCCGGAACGACGTAGCCCTCGCGGGGCGTCTCGTGGGAGACGCCCTGGAGGCCGCGCGCCGCCGCGGCTGGCTGCCGTGGATCCCGGTCGCGGCGGCGGTGGTGGCGGGCCTCGTGATGTGGCGGCGGCCGGTGGCCGACGTCGCGGAGAAGGCGGGCGCGACGGCCGAGCGCGCGCTGCAGGTGGCCGGCGCGCTCGCGGCGATCGAACGCTTCCGCGAGGCGACCGGCCGGCGGAAGGCCGCGTAACGGCCGTGATCACTGTGTAACAGAGAAGTAACTCTCTGCCTGCGCTCCGAGCCGAGGCCGACCTCCTGTGAGAGCGAGTTCGGCGTGCAGATCATGGTCGACGCGGCGTAGTACAGCCTGCCGACCGGCGTCGAGTTCTCGCCGAGGCTGTTGCCGGCAAAGGGCTCGACGAGCATGACCGTGCCATCGTCCTTGAGCGCCTGTCTTGGGTGACGGGCGGCACCGACCGGATCACCCATGTCATGCGGACAGTCGAAGAAGCAGACGAGATCAAAGTCGCGCTCAGTGTGGTTCTGCGCCGTCGCGGTGATGAAGTTTACGCGCGCCCCGAGCCCGGTCTCGGCCGCGCGCTTGCCCGCGATCTCGGTCGACGGCGCGTGGAAAGCGATTCCGACGAATCGTGAGTTCGGACAGGCTCTCGCCATGATGATGGTCGAGGCTCCGTGGCCGCAGCCAACATCGGCGACCTTGCCGCCCCGCTTCAATTTCTCAACGACGCCGTCGAGCGCGGGCAGCCATCCGGTCGTGAGGGTTCGCCTGACTCTCGCTTACGCGCCCCCGTCCGCGGAACGTATTGGACGTTGGTCTAATAGCCGAGTCCTAAGGGCGAGGCCATCATGTCGACACCGTCCCGACAGTTTGCCCTCCCGGGCCAAAGTAGGACACCGTCATGCCAAAGTACTTGTTCGAGGCCTCTTATTCTTCAGATGGAACAAAGGGACTGCTGAAGGAAGGTGGAAGCCAACGGGTAGCGAACCTGGAGAAAACACTCCAAGCGATCGGAGGAAAGTTAGAGGCGTTCTACTTTGCCTTCGGCGATAAGGATGTCGTCGGTATCGTTGACCTGCCTGACAACGCGAGCGCGGCTGCTCTGTCATTGAGCATCAATGCGAGCGGACTCGTGAACCTGAAGACCAATGTACTCATGACGCCCGCCGAGATGGATCAGGCGGCCCAAAAGACCGTGAGTTACCGCGGGCCAGGTCGCTAGCCTCGCGGAGGCACGGCCGAGGGCGCCCGGTCATTTCGACAGGTCTTCCCAAATCGCCATGCGCGGTGAAGGAGGACCCGATGGGCCAGCTCTACATATAGCGGTTTGAGAACCTCAGCTCGATGAGCAAGGGTGAGTTCGACCAAGCTTGGGCCGTGGCGCTCCAGACGTTCGCAACGACTGGGAACTGGGGGTGGCGTGCCGAAGGGCGTTCCAACGTTCCAACCACCAACCACGGAGAACATGGCCATGAGTAGGACTACGCGTCGCATAGTCGGCCTTGCTGCCTTGGCAGGCGTGGCGCTGGCTTCAGCCACCCCTGGTGCCGCCGTCGGGCAGGAAAAGGTGGTACGCATGGGCTATCAGAGGGTCGGCGCTTTCGCGTTTCTGAAGGCGGGGGGAATGCTGGAAGAACGGCTGAAGCCGCTCGGTTACACGGTCAGCTGGAAGGACTTTCTTAGCGGCCCGCAGCTTCTCGAGGCGCTCAAGGTCGGCGCGGTCGATTTCGCCCACAGCGGCGAAGCGCCGCCGATCTTTGCGCAAGCTGCCGGCGCGCCCCTTCTCTATATCGCGCACGAGCCTGCCGCGCCGAAGACGGAGGCGATTCTCGTGCCGAAGGACAGCCCGATCGAGACGGTCGGCGATCTGAAGGGCAAGAAGATTGGGCTGAACAAGGGTTCGAACGTGCATTACCTGCTCGTGCGCGCGCTCGAGAAAGCAGGCCTGAAATACACCGATGTCGAGGTCGTCTATCTGCCGGCGGCCGACGGACGCGCAGCCTTCGAAAAGCGCGCCATCGATGCCTGGGTAATCTGGGAGCCCTACCGCACTGCCGCCGAGATGTCATTGGGCGCGCGCACCCTCGCCGATGGTACCGGCCTCGTCTCCAACCATGACTTCTTCTTCGCGAGCAGGCAGTTTGCTGAGGCGCATCCGCACGTGATTGAGGTGGTGCTCGGCGCGGCGCGCGACGTCTATGCCGAAGTGGTGAAGGACATTCCGGGCACCGCCAAGACGTTCAGCGCCGCGGCCGGCTTTCCAGCTTCGGTGCTCGAAGTCGCGTTTTCGCGTAGGGGTTTCGGCGTCCAGCCGATCAGCGGCCAGGTGATCGCTGAACAACAGAAGATCGCCGACACCTTCAAGGATCTCGGGCTCATCCCCGCGGCGATCAATGTATCCGATGCGGTGCGCAAGCCGGGCTCCTGATGCGATCACCAAGCGTGGGCAGCCTAACTCACGATTAGAGCAGGCGGGCTTCGCCCGGAGCTCAATCGCGCGTTCGGCGCACAAGGGAGTCATGAATCTTAGATCTGTTGGCCTCGCGGATCTCGACTACCGGAAAGTGCTCCGGATTTTCCACAAACGGCCTCGAGCCGCGGAAGACCCGGGGACGCGCCTGACCAAGCGACTCGAAAGGAAGTATCAAGCCCAGCCGAGTTCCCTCGGTGGTGTCCCGAAGCATGGACGGGTTGCGGAAGCTCCTGAAGGAGGCGCTCCCATGGCGCCGAACTGTTCGGAGGCGGTTTTGCCTTCAACACCACCGAGGAAGGTCTGCACGCGTTCTTTGCGCAGGCCGGCGGTGACATCGGCCGCGATCGTGACGGATCGGGACACTGGACACTGGCGAGGCTTCGGCTTCGTCAAAATGACGAGTATCGCGGGGGGTGTGAGTACGCCGTCTGGGGGTACGGGTGCTTGGGTCGTCCCTCGCCGCGGGCACACAACGACTAAGCGTTGATCGTTGGGCTGGCCGCGCTGCTGTCGGTGCCGTTCTCCGCGAGCACGGAGAGCGGAGCCGCCGTCCGCGTTGCCGTGAGCCAGAGTATCCAGTAGGTCCACTAGCGTCACCGGTGATCCCCGCGCAACCTACCGATGATGATGGCAAGCGCCCCGCTTCTCTTCGAGGAGGCCACCAACGCAGACGGAGTCTGGACGCTTGTCGTCCGGTCGAGTGATGGCGTCGTCGGCCATATGGTCTGGACGATGTCCGCGGCGGACTACTATACGCTGCGCGCGGCAGCAGTTGATCCTCGTAAGGACGCAGTACTGGGCACAGCACGCTGGACGATTGGCGGCAAGATCATGGAAGAGACGCCATCGCTCGGTTGGTGGGTCGACATCGACGTCGTCCTTGATCATGTCGGTAAGCCAGTCGATCCTGTTCGTGAATCGCGGCCGAGCTACAGCCTTGTCACGTGGGATATGCTTCAGCGCAGTACTCCCGGGCTCTTCCCGATGAAGCCAGACAGCCTCATTGGTTTGCAGCCGCGCCAGCGTTAGCTGCGCTAGAAACGCGCTTGAACTCCACGGTGAAGGTGCCTCGGCCATCCGACCTCCGTGGAAACTCCCCCATGGGGCCCTCCGTCCTGCCGTCGCAAGATAGCCCGATCGGTGTCTAGTTCAATTGGGCAGAGCAGTTTGACGCTTGCCTCATCCACGCTTCGGTGCAGGCGCGATGCCGGCGAATCCGGCGACCGTCCGCGAAATCGAATTCGTCCCCGATCTCGTGCGCGTAGATCCGCAGCTCGCAGCCGTCGCATTTCCGTGAGCTTCTGTATCCCGCCCATCGCTTCGTGGGCAACTGTTTCGGGAGCACCCCTGAGGCGAGGCGGGCGGCGATGCGTGGGGCGATATCCATGGCGCCCTCCGCGGTTCCGAAGGTGTTAGCCCTGGAGCCTCGTCACCGGAGTCGTGACGCCCGAGATTGGCGCCAACCCTAAAGGCTGAGGTGGCGGCGCGCGAACGATAGGCGATTCGGCTGGGGCCCGCCATAGGGTGTTCCTAGGCTTTGTCCACCGACCGCGCGTCTGTCACAAATCGGCTCGCTGAATCGGATGACTATCTCGATGGCGGAACTCTGCCGCCACGGCGGCGCCCCACGGTGAAGCGGCCCGGGTCGGGACTCGAGCCGGGCCGCAACGAAAGCTCCCACGAGAGGGTGACCGCCCTCCTCGCTAATACATGTCACCGTGCGGCATCGCAGGCGCGGCTGCCGACTTGTCCTCCGGGATGTCCGTGACGAGCGCCTCGGTGGTGAGCAGCAGCGAGGCGATCGATGCCGCGTTCTCGAGCGCCACGCGCTCGACCTTGGTCGGGTCGATGATCCCCGCCTGGAGCATGTCTACGAACTCCATGCTGTCGGCGTCGAACCCCCGGGTGGCCACCGTCTCGTGCTTCACCTTCTCGACGATGACGCTCCCCTCGGCGCCGGCGTTCTCGACGATCTGGCGGAT
>Ga0137415_10007908_pt1 | contig 10545 bp, 11 predicted proteins | sample CZODoug3_1_1_16f_FD_183082 | JGI IMG/M metagenome (GOLD analysis project Ga0137415, IMG submission 183082) | Vadose zone soil fungal communities from Angelo Coast Range Reserve, California, USA - CZODoug3_1_1_16fungal (Hybrid Assembly) | ecosystem: Environmental > Terrestrial > Soil > Vadose... | reverse complement strand
CGCTGGAGCAGCACGATCTTTGCGATCGCCAGTTGCTTATCGTCGACCAGACCCACTGGCGACTGCCGTCCGTTCGACAAAGTTCGAGAGCCATCTCGCCAGCATTCCGGAAGATTCTGAGTACGGTCATTGATCTTAATGGCGTTGTCCGCCCACTTGATCAGGTAACGTGATGGGATGAGGAAGGTCCCCCACAAGATACTTGATCAAACGTACCTGTTGGGGGAGTCTCTCGTTTGCGAAGACTCGAGACGATCGAAGTGTGCCATATCCTCCTGAACGACCCTCAATTCATTTCAATGCTGCTGCTGATCGACCGGGATCTGGCCGAACAGAGGCGGTCTCACGGATGTCCCTGCGGCGGAGTTCTCCACAGAGCTGACTATCCGCGCAAACCGCGCGGTTGCCCGCCCGAAGCGCGGGCCGATTGCAACTCGCGTTTCAGCTTCTGTTGCAATCAGTGCCGCAAGCGCGTGACCGTGGAGTCGGTCCGCTTCATGGGGCGTCGGGTGTACCTGTCATTGGCGGTGGTGCTGCTGTCGGGCCGGCGAGCCGGCCCGACAGCAGCACAGGTACAAGTTGCCGAGGCGTTAGCAGTTCCGGTACGCACCGTGGCGCGCTGGCGACATTGGTGGGCCCAGGTATTCCCGGCAACCCCACTCTGGCAGGCGTACTGCGCCCGCTTCATGCCACCGGTCGCGGTGGCCGACCTGCCATGCGGTCTGATTGCGCGCTTCACTGGCACGGCGGTGGAATCCATGCGGCGACTGCTGGCCTTTCTCTGCCCTCTGTCAGTCCCGCAATGATCACGCTATTCGATGCCCGCCCATGACCCGCAGAGGATGCCGATAGCCACCCCAGGCGAGGATTCGTAAGCTCCGTTCCCGTCAGCGCTGCCACCGGCGGCGCGTCAATGGGAGAGCTCCTTGAATGCAATAACCGATCCGGTTCAACGCGATCGCTGGGCGCGCCTGCGCTTCTCGATCATCGGCCCCTTGTTGGCGGCACCACCCGCACCGCGCGAACTGCACAGCGCCTTGCGACTGCTCGCCAGCAAGACCTGGCGTCATCCGGTCTCTGGGCTCGACGTCACTTTCGGCGTCTCGACCCTCGAGCGCTGGTACTACGCCGCGCGCCATGCCAACGATCCGGTCGCGGCCTTAAAGGATCGCTTGCGCGGCGACGGCACGCGTTTCCCAAGTATGGCGCCTCAGGTCATCGACATCCTGACCACCCAATACCGCGAACATCCGGGCTGGACCATCCAACTGCACGTCGACAATCTTCGCGCTGCCCTCAAGGGGCGCGACACCAGCATGCCGTCCTACCCCACGATCCGGCGCTACCTGAAGGCGCAAGGCATGTTCCGCCAGGCCAGGCCCCGGCGCGCCAGCGCCGGCGCACTGGCCGCGCGCGACCGACTGGAACGGCTCGAAGTACGCAGTTTCGAACTCGATCATGTGAGTGCCCTGTGGCATCTCGATTTCCACCACGGTTCGCGCAAGGTACTCACCCGCCAGGGGGTCTGGGCGACGCCGATGCTGCTGGGAGTGATCGATGATCGCTCGCGCCTAGTCTGCCATCTGCAATGGTATCTCGACGAAACGGCCGAGAGCCTGATTCACGGTCTGAACCAGGCCTTCATGAAACGCGGTCTGCCGCGCGCCCTGATGACCGACAATGGCGCCGCCATGCTGGCCGAGGAAACCACGGCCGGACTGGCTAGACTGGGGGTGCTGCACCAGACGACCCTGCCTTATTCCCCATATCAAAACGCGAAGCAGGAGTCCCTCTGGGGCCGGGTTGAAGGACGCCTGATGGCCATGCTTGAGGGCCAGGACAGCCTGAGCCTGGACACGCTCAACCTTGCCACCCAGGCCTGGGTCGAACAGGAATACCACCGCACGCGTCATTCGGAGCTCGACGCCACGCCGCTGGCGCGCTATCTGGACGGGCCGAGCGTGGCTCGACCATGCCCTGACAGTGCCACACTCGCCGCCAGCTTCCGCATTGAGGTGGTGCGCCGCCAGCGGCGCTCCGATGGCACGGTCAGCCTCGATGGCAAGCGCTTCGAGATACCGTCACGCTACCGCCACCTGGAACAGGTCCACCTGCGCTATGCGCGCTGGGACCTGTCGCGCATCGATCTGGTCGATCCGCGTACCGGCGCCATCCTGTGCCCGGTCAAGCCGCTAGACAAGTCGGCCAATGCGAATGGCGTGCGCAAGCGTCTGACTCCGGCGGCGACCGACCTGTCGCCGCTGCCGCCCAAAGGCATGCCTGCCCTGATGACCGAATTGCTGGCCGACTATGCCGCCACCGGCGTGCCACCCGCTTATCTCCCGACCCACGACGAAGGTGCCACATGAATCAGAAATTACTCGCCCTCTACGGACTCAAATGGAATCCTTTCTCCCCGGAATTGCCGAGCGAGGCCATCTATGTGCCGCCGAAGATCGAGAACTTCTGCTGGCGCATCGAGCATGCGCAGATCCGGGAAGGCGGTTTCGCGATGATCCACGGCGAGCCGGGCAGCGGCAAGAGCATCGTCCTGCGCCTGCTGGCTGAACGCCTGAACAGACTGGCGGACATTACCGTCGGCGCCATCAACCACCCGCAGAGCAACCTGGCCGATTTCTATCGCGAGTTGGGTGACATCTTTGGGGTACCGCTGCGGCCAAGCAATCGTTGGGGCGGCTTCAAGGCCCTGCGCGAACGTTGGTTCGCTCATCTCGAATCGAGCCGCTGCCGGCCGGTGCTACTGATCGACGAAGCGCAAGAAATGACGCCACAAGTGCTGTCGGAACTGCGCTTGCTGGCCAGTGCGCGTTTCGATTCACAGCCGCTGCTATGCGTCGTCATCGCCGGTGACGCCAGGCTCACCGAAAAGCTGCGGCGCGAAGAACTCATTCCCTTGGGCAGTCGCATCCGCACCCGACTCGCCACCGAGTTTGCCAGCCGCGACGAGCTACTGGCCTGTCTCGATCATCTCACCGCCGGTGCCGGCAACGCCAGCCTGATGACGCCTCAGCTACGCCATACCCTGTGCGATCACGCCGCCGGCAACTACCGGATACTCACCACGCTGGCTGCCGAATTGCTCGCCGCCGCTGCGCAGCGAGACCTGCCCGTACTCGACGAGAAGCTCTATATGGACGTCTTTACGCCATCTACCCAGCCAACACAGCGCCGTGCTACGCCAGGCCGCTGATCCTCATTGAGAAACCCATGTGCGAAAAACCTGATTCCGATTGCATGCCCATGCGGCAGTTATCCGACGAGGCGGCAGTCGAAATCCTCAACTTCCTGCAGGTCTTTACGTTGGACTTCGAGATCCGATACAGCAACCAGATTCGGCGCTATTACGACTACCGTTCTAAACACAACATCGTTCAGAGGACTCCCCAGGCAACGACCGATGAGCCGCCATTCTGATCATCGGACCCATCAATGACGAAACGGCGCCACTGGCGCCGTTTCGTCTGAAATTCGTTGCCGCGATGGCCATCGCACCAGGTGAACATCGGGCCATCAAGTTACGTGATCACACTCAGCTTCGCCCGCGGTATGCGAAAGTGGGTAAGACTGCTGGCGTTTCGACTTGGGCCGAGTTACACAAATCAACTCCTTCTCCCAATTCAAGTCTTCGAGTCTTAGCGCGCGGACTTCACCAACGCGCATCCCGTAGACGGCGAACAGCATGATGATGGCACGATCACGGATGTTCTTCGGTGTATCGCCTTCCGTGCTGGTCAGCAAGCGCTGCACAACGTCCCACGACGGCCCTTTCGGTAGTCCCTCGTCCGCAAATAGGCGCGGAGACATAATCGCCGCCGCCAATCCGTGAGCACACCACCCGCGTTGTTCGGCGTAGCGGAAGAAAACGCGCAGTGTGGCGACATAATGTGCGATCGATGTCCGGGCGTAGCCGTCCTGTTCACCTTTGCGGGCAATGGCGGCGTCAATGTCGCGGATGGAGACATCGCCGAAGGGGCGCTGCTGCTGCCAAAAACGCTCCAGAAACTGCCTCAGGTGCCAACAGTGAATGCGGACCGTTTCTCGCGCCAAGCCCCTGTCCCGGATCATATAGGCGGAAAACTCTTCAATTAGGTATGCGTATGGACGAGGCCGTACTTCCGGCAGTCTGAGACGACCGAGGAAGCCGAGCCATTGTTTGGCGTCGGAAATGAGACGCATTCGCCCATACCAGCAATCAGTCATGTTGTGAGCGTAAGGTTGGCTGCCAACCCACTTGATCGCAGCCTTCTGGATCTGCTCAAGACTCACCTCGTCGCCTGCTTCAAGGTCTAGCAAATCGATGAACACGAGCAGGTGCTGTGCAATGTGGCGGAGCGAACTTCGGGTGCTCCCCTGCTCGGCACAATGAGCAAGGTACCGTAGTCGTTCTTCCAGGAGTGGGCTCCCGGAATGGCGATCGATTGCCCGGGGAGATTTGAAAAGTTGATCGAACATGGCAACTCTCCTGTTGATGAGGTTGCCCAGTATCCCAAGGCGACGTATTTTTTATGTAGCGCTCGCGGTGAACAATCCCATCAAATACGGGCGACGGTGGCCGTTGGCCACATATGTGACAGCACAACATTTATACCCAAATGTGGCTGACCACATTTGTTGATGGAAAGATACGCTTAACTTAAGAGATAGGCGTGTACGTGAGTACTGCGGGTTGCGGCGAGGAAATATGAAGTCGACAACTTGGTTGACTGCCGCGTGGCTGCGAGCGATCCTAGCAATGCCTGTCGGTAGCAACAATCCCTCGTTTGGAGGTGTCGGCAACTGCGAGGGACTCTTCCCAAGGCCGTTTGCTGCTAGCGTCAGGAGGCACCCCAACGCGCGGCCAGTTCGCGTACTTACAACAAGAGGAAATTGCATGCGTGAATACCTGATGCCGATTTTCGTGGTGGCTGCTCTGGCGCTTGCCGGCTGCAACAAGTCGAAGTCGCCGGAAGATGTGTCAAAGGACGTAGCCAAGGCCGAGCAGAAGGCGAACAACGAGGTGACGAAGAGCGAAGAACGCGCGCAGAGGGCGCTGGATAAATCGTACGAGAAGGTCAATGACCAGGAGATTAAATTCAACAACGACGCCGCACACCACACCTACAATGTGACCATCGCAAAAGCCGATGGCAACCGCAAAGTGGCTCTGGCGACTTGCGAATCGCAGAACGGCGATGCTCAAAAGGCGTGCAAGGACCAAGCGGAAGCCGACTACAAGACGGCGCGCGCAGATGCCAAGGCCAGCGCCGAGGCGGCCGTGCAGCAGAAGTAACACATCGACCGTACGGCCCGCGATGCTGTCGGTGGCTTAGGCAAATGGGCAGTACTTTACGCGCACCATGACCCTGCTCTCGACGTGTCGCGGAGGATTGGGATTCCGATCCTCCACATCGCCGATGCCACGGGTCTTGCGATTCACCAGGTTGGCTTAACGAAGGTAGGTCTGATTGGTACATTGGCGCCGTCCTCCTTCCCGCCAGCGGGCGGCCGATTTACTGCCGAATTGCTGCCTTGCGCAGTTCGTCGAAGCATGGGGCGACGGGCATTCGTCTGCGTTCCAGTGGTGGCCGGTGGAAGAACGGTGTAGCTTTGCACCCTCGCCCGAGCTGCGGCTGGAAGTGCTCTAGCACAGTGGCGGGACAAATAAAGAGAAACCAACTTGGGAGACAACCTATGCGTTTAATTCAAGTTATCTGCGGCACCGCCGCGCTCGTTGCTGCGTCAGCGCTGACGACCCCCGTATACGCTGACGGTCGGGACTGGAACGACGGACCGGTGATCAATGTCTCTTCCATCCGCACGGTCGATGGTCATTTCGACGACTACATGCATTGGCTTGCGACCACCTACAAGAAACAGCAGGAAGCGGCCAAGAAGGCCGGACTCATTACGAGCTATCGTGTCATCGTGATCGAGCCGCGTGGACCGAACGAGCCAGATATCCTGTTGGTCACCGAGTTCAAGAATTGGGCTGCGCTCGACCACCTCGGCAGCAAGCTCGATCAGATCAGCGCCCAAATCGAAGGCTCGGTAGATGCCGCTGCCAAGTCCGAAGTGGACCGCGCCAAGATTCGCACAGTTCTTGGCTCGCGCACCCAACAAGAAGCTATCCTCAAGTAGACGACTGCGCGGGTGGGCGGCCCGGCATCGGCCGCCCACCGATTCTCCTCAACCGCCTGACTCTTCCCAGTTTACGCCGCACGACCGCAATCGATGTACCGGGTCGCAGAGTTCGCCGGCGCCCCTCGATGCATCGGCGTTTGCGATGACCGCGACGAATCTTCCGCGAGTTCGCACCCCTCTACCGTCGCGGTCCGGCTCAATACCTGCCGCTGACGGACCGAAATCGATCGCTCCGAAGCTGCCATTTGCGACCCATCGCATGGGCGATCTGGCATAATAATCGTAACCATGGATGACCCAGGCCCGCCGGCTATCAGCACGGAAGAGCTATACACCGCCGCTGTGGGCGAGCGTGCCGCTCGCTACTACGTAACGAAGTTCCTGGCGTTCGACAATGGCACGAAGCACTTTTCCTTCAACGTCTGGGCACTCCTCTTTGGCGCATTCTGGTTCTGCTACCGCCGCATGTGGATTTCTGCGCTGGTGTTGTGGATCGGTGGCACGTGGCTGCTCGGATTCCTACTGAGTACGACTCTTCTCAGCATAGGACTTGCGCAGCCCTCAACCCCCGTCGTGTCGATCGCTTCGGCCCTCTACGTAGGGGTCATCCTGCCAATCTTTGCAGACTACCTGTATTACAGCAGCGTTGGACAGCGCATCACCCACCTCCGCGAGAAATTCGTGGACGACGCCGATGCCTTGACAGCATTGAAGTCGCGATCACCAGTGAGTTGGGTAGCCCCAGCAGTCCTGGCATTATTGATTGTGGTATGGCGTCTGTTGCCGATTAGCCTCTCGCAGAACCAAGTATCTGATTCCTATGTCCACACCGCGATCGAGCAAACCTCGACGTTGCGAACGGCCGTGGTCAAAAGCTATCTCAACCGGCATGTCTGGCCGGAGGATCTCCAAGATCTCGCACAAGAAGGCGAACTCCCGCGATTCATTCCGGATGCACAAAACCTGCGCATTGACTTAGGGACCATCACGCTCCGGTTCACTACGATGGACGGCCTTCGCGGGCGGTTGCTTAGCTTCCGGCCCTCGTTATCGAGTACAGGTGCGGTGGTTTGGACCTGTGGTTACCACACCCCTGCCGGAGTCGATATGCCCAAGGCCGGGGCAGGCCCCGACTTGACCAACATCGCGCCCAAATATCTGCCAATCGAGTGCAAAAAGCATTTTTGGGACAGGGACTAGAGCCCGGAACCATCGCGCAGGGTTCCCCGAATGCGGTCAGAGCTGACCGGCAGCAACGGGTCGAAGGCGTCCGTATCAGATAGGTGGCTGAATATGAGCACACGAGAAATTCAACGCATGGTGAACGACGATGGCAAAGTCGTTGCGACGTTTGAATACTTAGAGGGAGTGCTCGATGGCGTAACGCGTGTGTACACTCCTGGTGGCACTTTAGTTCAGGAATTGCATTACGTCGCCGGCCAGCTCCATGGCCCGTACGATACGTGGTGGGAGACTGGCCTGCCAAAGGAGTCTGGCGAGTATTCTAACGGCCGGCGAATTGGTGAATATCGCTGGCACAACATAGACGGAACGTTGTCCCAGTCACACAATTACTTGCCCCCAGATGTTGATGGACTGCAGTCGTAAAGCAGACGGTCGTCACCGGCAGGTAGGGGTCGCGAAGCGACTGTCGGCGAATGTGTTTGAGTTGAGTCGCTGACAGGCGGCCAGTTTCGGTCATTCGCCCGTTTTAAATTTGCGGCCCGCCAAGCGGTCGATTGTTACCGAACATCTTACGTTTGTTGCTAATGCCAAGATCATCCGCGACCATGCCGGACGTTCAGGTTCGCCAAAAAGCCTTGCGGCACTTCGACCCATGCAGATCTTGATTCTCTTCTACGCCGTTGTATGCATCTTCGGGGCCGCCGTCGTCCGAGGCTACAGCGGATTCGGCTTCTCGCTGCTCGCCGTAACATCACTCTCCCTCCTTCTGCCGCCGACGGAGATCGTGCCGTCAATCTTTATCATGGAGGTCGCGGCAAGCCTGCATCTCCTGCCCAGCGTTTGGCGTGATATCCACTGGCGGGCGCTTCTTTGGCTCGCTGTTGGCTGCCTCGTGGGCACTCCCTTTGGTGTCTATGCCCTTGCTCATGTACCAGCTGCCCCCATGACCCTGGCGCTCGCTGTCTTCGTGCTTGTCGCTGCGATCCTCTTAGCCCGAGGCTACGCCCTAAAGTCACTGCCCGGACCCGCTGTCACCTTCGCCACGGGCACGGCATCAGGCCTTTTCAACGGCAGTTTTGGAATCGGCGGCCCGCCGGTGATCCTATTCTTCTTCAGTTCCCCCGCCGGCGCGGCGGCGGGTCGTGCCTCGATGATCGCCTTCTTCCTGATGACCGACGTGACCGGACTTGCGTGGCAGGGCTGGAGCGGATTGCTCAGCGTGACGACGCTCTGGCGCGCCCTGCTCTTTCTGCCGGCGTTGACTGGCGGAATCTGGCTAGGCAATCGCGGCTTCATGAACGCGGACCCAGTGGACTTTCGACGCTGGGTCTTGCGCCTGTTGATGCTGCTGGCGGTGCTGGCCGGCGGAAGGGCCTTGACCCAACTTCTGTGACGCCTGCAAGCAGTCACTCGGCGGCTGCGTACCAGTTGGCAGGAATGCTCGGGGGCGCGCCGGCGCTCACTACATGTCGAGCGCGGCCAGCGACTCCGGCAGGATCTGACCGCCATCGACGACCAGACTCTGGCCCGTGATGTAGGCAGCCTCCAGGCTCGCAAAAAACAGCGCCGCATTGGCGATGTCGGTGATCGAACCCAGGCGCCGCATCGGCACCGAGGCCTCCATCGCGCGAATGTAATCCTCGCCCAAACCGGCCAGCCCCTCGGTGGCAATGTTGCCCGGCAATACCGCGTTGACAGTGATGCCGTCGCGCGCCAGCTCGATCGCCGCGGTGCGCATGAATCCCAGCTGCCCCGCCTTGCTCGCACCGTAATGCGACCAGCCGGGATAGCCGGTCACCGGCCCGGTGATGGACGAGGTCAGAATGATGCGGCCGAATTTTTTTGCCTTCATCGCCGGCAGGCACGCCGACACCGATAGAAACATGCCCTTGAGATTGGTGTCCATCACCGCGTCGAAATCAGCTTCGGTCATCACCCCAAGTTTCGCGGCCGGGAAAATACCGGCATTGGCGCAGAGGACGTCGATCCCGCCGAACGCTTCGATCGCCGCCCCGGCCATGTCCTGCATGTCGGCGCGCCGGCTCACATCGGCAGCCCAGGCCAAGGCGCTTCCGCCCGCCGCGGCAATCTCGGCGGCGACCGCTTCGGCCTCGCGCAATTGGCGCGACACCACGAGCACGCGGCAGCCGGCCAACCCGAATCGCAGGGCGATGCCGCGGCCGATGCCCTTGCTGGCCCCCGTCACGATGACACTGCGTCCCTCGAGCGAAGCGAACATGGGGCAACTCCTTAAGATCAGTGCAAATTAAAAAGATCAGGGCAAATTGAAAGATCGGGGCAAGTTAAAGTTCGGGGCCAGTTTAAGCATCGGAAGCCGAGTTCAAGTACCGCCCGCGCATAAACTCCCGCGCCAGCCGCACCGTGCCTTCAGTGTAGGCCGCGCCCAACTGCTGAGCGAGCGGAACTTCGCTGTGCGACGCAAGCCAGGCCGTCAGCAGAATGCGCCGCAGGACCACGAAGGTGGGAATTTCCGCCCTCTCCTCGGCCGACAGCGGCGCCGCCTTGCAATAGCCCGCGACCCACGCCCGCAGGAGGTCCGACACCATCGCTTCGTGCTCGATGAAACTGACGGCGGCGGCGAAGTCGTACATGAACCAACTGAACCCGCAATCATCGAAGTCGATGATGCGCAGATGCGGATCGTGCACCAGCAAATTGGCCAGGCGCAGATCGGCATGCACCAGGCCAAACCGCTCAGGATTCATTCCGAAGCGGTCGATCCGCTGCCTGATGAGCGACACGGCCTGCTCGAGCGCAGTCTCCCCGGGACCATCCAATCCGATCGCATCCCGCCACGACCCCCAATAGCCCTTGTCTCCCACCATGGCATCGACGTCCCACCGCTTGCGGACGAATCCCTTAGGCTCGACCCACGACCTTGCATGCACATGCATTCGAGCGGTCAGTTCGCCCAGCCGCTCGAACCACCGCGGAGCATCCGCGCCGGCCTCGGGCTCCTTGCCCGGCAGGCGCTCGAAGGCCACGGCATGCCGGGACGGCCGCCCCGAGGGCGACGTCAAGGTCTGCACCAGCTCGCCGTTGCTTCCGGGCAGGGGCGACGCCGTGTCGATCACGCCGTCGCGGCGCAACGCCTTCATCCACGCAAGCTCCGAGCGAATCTCCTCCGCCGAGGAATATCCGACGCGATGCACGCGCAGCACCAGCTCCTGCGGAACCTTGGGATCGCTCAGCGCGAAG
>Ga0137415_10007907_pt1 | contig 10545 bp, 8 predicted proteins | sample CZODoug3_1_1_16f_FD_183082 | JGI IMG/M metagenome (GOLD analysis project Ga0137415, IMG submission 183082) | Vadose zone soil fungal communities from Angelo Coast Range Reserve, California, USA - CZODoug3_1_1_16fungal (Hybrid Assembly) | ecosystem: Environmental > Terrestrial > Soil > Vadose... | reverse complement strand
GAAGGGATCGTGTTGCGGTCCGGCAGCACCCATTCCGGATCGTCCAGATTGAAGTGAATGAGGCTGGCCATGTAATCCCAGCGCCCCAGGTTCAGACCGAGAATGTGATCGCGCAGGTTGTAGAGAAACTCTTCCATCTGAAAAGCCAGCGGATGCGATTCCACCAGCGCCATGCATTTGATGTAATTGCGCGGCCAGCCCCGCGCCTCAGCCAGCCCCTGAAACAGATCGCGCCACCACAGCGCCTCTTCAGCCGATTCAGATTTGGGAATATAAAACGACAGCGGATGCTTCAGTTCCGCCGGATCGATCCGGTACACAATCCGCGCGAGATCGAACAGCGATGCGGAAGTGAACTCCTCGCCGAAAATCCCGCCCTGCTGAATGTGCAAACCACGCGGCCGGATCCAGATCACCGTCGGCCCAGGTCCCGGCTTGGACTCGATGCCGACCAGCTGGTCCCGCTTCTTATCGAAGTAGGTCAGGGTCCCGCGCAGCGCCTGCAGGATGTTTTCCACCCCGACCCGCTGGTGCTCCCATTCGTTTACGGTGGAATCTTCCAGGTCAAGCATCACGCCGGGCGCGCCGGAGTTCAGCATCTTCACCACCAGGTCGGCATCGTCGGCGGGTCCCGTCATCTGGTTGCGCTGGTCCTGGCACCACTCGGGCAACTCGATTCGCCAGCCCCGGCGGACTGCGTCTCCCGGAAAACGGTGCGTCGGTTTTTCCCCTTGATGGGACTCCGCCAAAATTTGCTTGCGTTCCTCGATCAGCGACCGCTGCCAGGGAGCAAAGCGGCGATGCAGAGGCACCAGGAACTCCAGAAATCTCTGCGGCAGGTCATGCTCGAGATCAAATGTCGCGGGCGGGCGATTCACCTGAAAGCCTTCCCTAGGGACGACGCTTGCCGGAATTGTGGCCATATCGAGTTTCGCTCCTGAAGACCCAGATTGGCGAGGAAGTAAGTTTCCTCTCTGGAGCAACAATTTTGCACACTTCGCAGATCACTCCTGGCCACCGGAACGGCCCCGTTCAAGTCGGCCACGGAGGCTGATTCTGTGCAGTTTCGGGCATTTCGTCAAACGGAATGTTTGAATCATCGTGATAAATATATGTTATCGATGGCTGCGATTATGATAACAATATGTTGTCAGTCGGGTCGTTCGGCCCGAAAATCGAGGGGGAGCCGCAAGCGATGGAGATCGACCAGATCAAAACTTTTCTCGCCGTGGCCACCTTCGGCGGTTTTCATCGCGCGGCCGACGCTCTGCACATAAGCCAGCCCGCCGTGAGTGCACGCATCAAGGCCCTGGAGGAATCGCTGGCGGCCTCGCTATTTGCCCGCTCCCGCAGCGGCCTCACGCTGTCCGAGGCTGGCAGAATCCTCCGCCCTTACGCCGAAGAGCTGTTGCATACCGCATCGCTCGCCGCACAGGCCGTGCATGAGCTCAAACCGACCGGGGCCGGCCCGCTGCAAATCGCGGCCGCGCATTCGATTTCGGTCTACTTGTTGCCCGATTTTATGAAACGCTTTCAGCGCGCCTATCCCAAAGTTGTCATTTCCATTCGCGCCGGGCATTCCAAGGAAGTGCTGGACATGGTGTTGAATCAAGAAGCCGAAATCGGACTGGCTCGGTCCCTCAATCATCCCGAGGTTGAGACTCTAAGCCTTCGCGACGATCCACTGTTGCTGGTCGTACCTCCGAAGCAGGGCCCAATCCGCACCCGGCGCGCGCGCCTAGAGCAGGTGGCGGGCTGGCCGCTGATTTTCTACGAACGCGGATCGAGCGACTGGACCCTCACCCACAGCCTTTTCCGCCGGGCTGGCCTAGTGCCAAACGTAGCTTTGGAAGTCGACACCATCGAGACCGCCAAGCGCATGGTGGACCGCGGTCTGGGCCTGGCCTTCCTTCCTCAGTTAGCCGTAGGCCAGGAACTCCGGTCGGGAAAACTGGTGACAATCAAGCTTCTGGACGCCGAACCCTTGGGCCGGAGCCTCGACGTTATCCACTCTCGTCACCGTCCCCTGCGCAAGGAGGCTCAGGCATTTCTCCAGGTCATCAAGGAGGCTGTGAAAGCATCCTCTACCATTGCGAAAGGTCGCGCCGGGGCCGGCGGCTGGCATAAATTATGATCACAGCGATGACCGGACTCTATTTCCTCAGATCTCCACAGCTCGGTCCGCAACTTCACAGGATGTGCACAGGCAAACCGTCTTTGCCACTTGCACAAAATGCACCGACGAGTGCAAAGTTTAAGCAAAGGCAAGAGCCCCGATTGTGGAACCCAGGTTATGAAGGTTTCGGCAGAAGTTTGTTCGCTGTGTGAAGGTACTGGATGGAAATCGGTCTCCCTCGGCTCCGAGCGTCGGGTCACGCGATGCGATTGCCGCCTGCGGGTCCGCACCCAGGCTCTGCTCGCTGCGGCCCGCATTCCCAGGCGTTACGAACACTGCGAGCTCTCGAATTTTGAGTCCGACGGCCCTCACCAACAGCTGGCTTCGTCCCGCCTCGCCGCCGGCAAGTTTGTCGAGGAATACCCAATCGATAGCACTGGCCTTCTCCTCATCGGCGACATCGGCGTGGGCAAAACACACCTGGCTGTCGGTATCATCAAGGAACTGATCCTGAGCAAGGGTATTGCCTGCCTGTTCTATGACTATCGCGAATTGCTGAAGCAGATCCAGAACTCCTACAACGATTCGGTGAAGGCCACGGAACTGGAAGTCCTCCGCCCCGTCTTCGAAACCGAAGTGCTGGTGCTCGACGAACTGGGCGCCGTCAAGCCCACCGAATGGGTTTGGGACACGGTAAGCCTGATCCTGAATGCGCGCTACAACGACAATCGCACAACCATTATTACCACCAACTTCGATGATCGACCGGCCGGAGCCGTCGCCGGACCACGCGGCGCCGCCCGCGAGGAAACCTTAGGCGACCGCATCGGCGAACGCATGCGCTCCCGCCTGCACGAGATGTGCCGCATCATCAAAATGGAAGGCGAAGACTTCCGCCAAAAATTCCGCAGCGCCAGCTTCCGCTAAATTCTTTGCTGCGGATTTCACGGTTTGGCACGGATCAGAACCCAATATTCAACATTCGCGCGCAGTGGCTGTTTTCTCCGTCAGATCCATGCTATCCGCGTTGATCCGTGGCGATCTTCCTGCCTGCCCTCTGTGTCCTCCGTGGTTAATTCCAACTAAAATGAACCCATGCTGACCGAGCGCCTCGAGTTCGTTACCGCCCGCGACTCCGAAGCCTTGGCCGGGGTCCCAGCCGCTCCCGCAGTCTTCCTCCTCCGCGGAGACGATCCCCAAGCCGAGCCCTACGTCAGCAAAACCGCTAATCTGCGCCGCCGTCTGCACCGTCTCCTCGGTCCTCCTGAACACAACCGCAGGCTCAACCTCCGCGATCGCGTGCGCTGGATTGAGTTCACTGCGACTGGCTCCGATTTCGAGTCCGGATTTCTGTTGTACCGCTTGCTGCGTTCGACTTTTCCGAAAAGCTACAGCGACCGTCTCCGCCTGCGCTTTGCCCCGCTGCTCAAGCTGCACATGGAAAATGAATACCCGCGCGCCTCGATCACCACCCGTCTTGGTCGCTTAGGCGGCAAATCCCTCTACTACGGTCCGTTCCCCTCGCGTGCCGCGGCAGAAAAGTTCGCCAACGATTCTCTGGATTTTTTCAAGATGCGCCGCTGCGTGGACGATCTTCACCCCGACCCCAACTTTCCCGGCTGCATCTATTCGGAAATGAAAATGTGCCTCGCCCCCTGCTTCAAAGGCTGCTCCGACGACGACTATCACGCCGAGGTAGCGCGTGTGCGGACATACTTCGACAGCGCCGGCGATTCCTTGGTGCGGGAGATAGTCCAGCAACGCGATCAGGCCTCCACCAATCTCGAATTTGAAAACGCCGCAACCCTGCACGCTACGGCCGAGAAGTTGAAACCCGTGCTCAGCCAGCTTTCTGAGATCGTCCGCCGGATCGACCAGCTCACCGCCATCATGGTGCAGCCATCCGCCATTCCCGAATCAGTTACGTTTTTCTCCATCGACGCCGGCCTGATCGCCGACCCGCTCTCATTTCCCATTCAGGCGACGGAGCACACCAAATCCCAGTCCATGGAGTCCCGCGTGCAAGCAACGCTCGCCACGCTTTCGCCCCCCCACTCGAAAAGCGCATTGGAAACGATGGAACACCTGGCCCTGCTGAAACGCTGGTTTTACCGCAGCACGCGGGCGGGAGAAATTTTCTTTGCCGACATCAAGGGCGGCCTGCCATTACGCCGCCTGGTACGAGGAATCGCTCGCGTCTACCGCGGCGAAAAACCGGATGAGGGAACTAAAATGTAGGCGCAAGCGTCCTCGCTCGCCCTGGCAATGGGCGGAAACGCCCGTCGCCACCCGGTTTTAACGGACACGGATGGCAAATATGAAAACCGACCACGACCTTTCCCTGCGCCAGCACCTCGTTGACCTGCTCAAAGGCGGCAACGCCCACGTCAAATTTGACCAAGTCATTGACGGAATCCCGCTCAAATTGCGCGGACAAAAACCGCCAGGCCTCCCCCACTCGCCATGGATGCTGCTCGAACACCTACGCATCGCCCAACGGGACATCCTCGAGTTCAGCCGGGACAAAAAGCATGTCTCCCCCGACTGGCCCTGCGGCTATTGGCCACACGTCGAGGCCCCGCCCAATTCCGCCGCCTGGGCCGCAAGCATCAAGAGTTTCCGCCAAGACTTGAATGCCATGCAGAGCCTGGTGGCCAATCCGAAAATTGATTTACATGCCCACATTCCGTGGGGAGAAGGTCAAACCATCCTGCGCGAAGCCTTGCTGGTAGCCGATCACAACGCGTATCACCTGGCACAGTTGGTGGATGTACGCCGTCTGCTGGGAGCCTGGCCAGAAGAATAAGAACGGGCTGGTTTTCCTGACTCTGAAATCCATGCCTAATTCTGTCATCCCGACTGGAGCGGAGCGAGGGGCTGACCCCATCCCTCCATCTTTCGTCAATCCCGACGACCGTCCACTCAATCTGTGGAGAAATGTAACGCGACAAACTCGGTCGTGGGATGCAGGTGCAAGGCTGGCGCCACCAGAAATAACAACAATGGCGGTTCCTTGCCAATTCCCGCCCCGGAAAATACCCGAAGGGCTGGAACTTGCCACGCGCATGGTGCCGCCACGGGCGAACAGTAGTCCAACCCTTGCAGCGGCAGATGGGTATCTTCATCCGCCTTGAGTTCCACCACCGCCAATCTTCTCTCGCGCGTGGGTCGTCAGCACATCAATCATGGCGCGATCCGAGGCCGAAAATGCCGGCACCTGCGAATACAACCAATCCGCATCCAGCCTCAAGCACCCGCCGAACCAGATTCCGTTCCACCGACAACAGATGAAGCAAACACTTATTGGCTCCCCCGAAGTGGAATACTTTGCATCCCGCGCTCCAGCCGTTCTACGGTCCGCATCAGAGCTTCAGGGCGTCATGATGAGAATGCTTTCATCTTCAAAACGATCTGTCCGTGACGCATGACCATCACCCCAGGCCACGTAGGGGCAGGGGTCAGGATATAAGCAACAGGGTCTCTGACCCGCCAACGCCTCGATCAAACACACCCAACCCCCACCCACCCGTGTGGGATAATGACCTATCCCCGGGAGTCTTTCCCGACCTAAGGACATCTAATTACCGTGGACAAGAATCGCTTCTTCTTCCAGCATTACGGCCTAACCGAGCACGATCTCGAGCGCTATTTGGCAGCGGCCCTCTCAGCCGGCGGAGAATACGCCGACCTTTACTTCGAATATCTGTCGTCCACGTCGCTGATGGTGGACGAGTCCATGGTGAAGTCCGCGTCCCAGGGAATCTCGGCGGGATGCGGCGTGCGCGTGGTCGTCGGCGAACGTACCGGGTACGCCTACACCGATGATCTTTCATCCGAGCGAATCCTTCACGCGGCCCGCACCGCAGCCCTGATCGCCAGCGGCCCGGCCAAGACTCCATCGGTAGGCTTCCAGGAAAAACCTGCCCGCAGCCTTTACCCGGTAACCCTCCCGTCGGTCGACGCCGAAATCACCGCCAAAGTCGAACTCGTAATGCGTGCCGACCAGTCGGCCCGCTCCTATGATCCGCGCATCCAGGAAGTTCGCGCCAGCTATGCCGACGAGTTGCGCAACATCCTGGTGGTAGGTTCGGATGGCACCTTGGCCGAAGACTCGCAGCCCCTGGCTCGCATGAACGTCTCCTGCATCGCGAAGACCGAGGGCAATTCCGCCCGCGGCAGTTCCGGCGGCGGCGGACGCGTCGCTCTAGACTTCTTCTTCGGCGAAAAAACTCCCGAATATTTTGCCAAGGAAGCCGCCCGCCAGGCCATCCTGCAGCTCGACGCTCGCGAAGCTCCGGCCGGCGAAATGGCGGTTGTGCTAGGCCCGGGCTGGCCCGGCGTCCTTCTACACGAAGCCGTAGGCCACGGCCTGGAAGCCGACTTCAATCGCAAGCAGACATCAGCCTTTGCCGGCCTGATCGGCAAGCGGGTAGCTAGCGAAAAATGCACGGTGGTAGACAACGGCACCATGCCCTGGCGCCGGGGCTCGCTCAACGTGGACGACGAAGGCCAGCCCACTCAAAACACCGTACTCATCGAGAACGGCATCCTGAAGGGATACCTGAGCGATAAGCTCTCTTCCCGCCTGATGGGCATGGCCGACACCGGCAACGGTCGTCGCGAAAGCTACGAACACATTCCCATGCCGCGCATGACCAACACCTACATGCTGGCGGGGCAGGACGATCCGGAAGACATCATCCGTTCGGTCAAGCATGGCGTGTACGCCGTAAACTTCGGTGGCGGCCAGGTGGACATCACCAGCGGAAAATTCGTCTTCTCCGCCTCCGAGGCCTATCTCATCGAAGACGGCCACGTCACCGCCCCCATCAAAGGCGCCACGCTGATCGGCAATGGCCCGGACGTGCTCACGCGCGTCTCCATGGTGGGCAACGATCTGAAACTCGACGAAGGCGTCGGGACATGTGGCAAAGACGGACAAGCGGTCCCCGTAGGAGTCGGCATTCCAACCTTGAAGGTGGACCGCCTGACCGTGGGCGGAACGGCAAGGAAAGACCCTGGCGGCTTCATGCAGTAAATAGAGCGCGCGACGGCATTTCACAGTGCAGATTTTAGGTTGCAGACTGAAACCGTTCGCTCTTTTAATCTTAAATCTAGAATTACAAATCTGAAATCATTCATCCATGCCTCAAACCGAACTGGCAACTAAGAACCAGGAACTGAAAACTGATCTTCGTAATCTGGCCGAGGACATCGTCCGCCGCGCCATGGCAGGTGGCGCCACGGCAGCCGAATGCGTAGTCCGCGAGGGCGATGAGTTTTCCACTCTCGTCCGCTTGGGCCAGGTTGAAACGTTAAAGGAAGCCGGCTCCCGCTCCATCGGCGTGCGCGTCTTTCATGGCCAGCGTTCCGCCAGCACCTATTCCAGCGACTTCTCCCGCGAAGCTCTCGACCGCATGTTGAAGTCCGCGCTAGGGCTGGCAAGGATCACTTCCGAAGATCCCTTCAGCAGCATTCCGGAGGCTTCACAACTCGGCTCTCTCCCTGGCGATCTGGATCTCTACTCTGCCGACGTCTACTCGCTTCCCGGCGGAGAGCGCATCAACTACGCTCGCCGCGCTGAGAAGGCGGCTCTCGATTACGACTCCCGGATCAAGAATTCCGAAGGCGGCTCCTTCGACGCGGCCACTGGCCACAAAGTTCTGGCCAATTCGCACGGCTTCGTCGGCGAGTACCGCCGTTCCTATTGTTCGGTCGCCGCGGTTCCTATCGCCCAGGCGGAAAACGGCGGGATGCAGCGCGACTACTGGTTCTCGGTCGCTCGCAATCTGGGCCGCCTGGACTCTCCGGAAGAGGTAGGAAAGATCGCGGCACAGCGTACTTTGAGGCGGTTGGGCGGCCGCAAGGTGAAGACGGCGCGAGTACCCATCGTCTTCGACCCCATGGTCGCCAATTCCATCCTGGGTCACATCTTCGAAGGCATCAACGGAGACTCCGTCTATCGCGGCGCGTCCTTTCTGGCGGGCAAGCTCGGCCAGAAAATCGCCGGCGATCAGGTTACGGTCATTGACGACGGCACCATGGTCGGAGGCTTTGGCACCGCGCCCTTCGACGGCGAGGGCGTCCCCACCCGGCGCACGGTCGTGATCGAAAATGGTGTGCTCAAGTCGTATCTGTTGAACACCTACACCGCGAAGAAACTCGGCCTCCAGACCACCGGCAACGCCGCGCGTGGACTCGCCGGCACGCCGGGGATCGGCCCCGGAAACTACTTCCTGCAGCCGGGAACCAAGACTCCAGAGGAAATTATCGTCGCCATCCCCGAGGGTCTTTACGTCACCGAATTTCTCGGCCACGGCGCGAATCTGGTCACCGGCGACTATTCTCGGGGCGCCTCAGGTTTATGGATCTCCGGCGGGGAACTAGCATATCCGGTCGAAGAAATCACCGTAGCAGGAAACCTGAAAGAACTTTTCTTCAACATCTCCGAGATCGGAAATGATTTGGAATTCCGCGGCGCCATGGCATGCCCGACCATCCGCATCGATGGACTAATGGTAGGCGGCGAGTAACGACGAGTAGGACGATTTCAGGCTGATGATTTCTAATTGCTGATTTCGGCAACCCCTGCCATTGCGATTCTTAAATCCTGAATTCTAGAATCCTAAAAGTCGTAAAATTCGACGATTCTTCATCTCGTGCTTCATCCTCCACTGTCCTGTCGAAGCGTACAATCTCCCCATGGGAAGCCTGCTCCAGCCCGCTCCAGCAACTGATAAGGACAGCTCCAATCTGCGTCCGATTCTGCTGGGCCTGGCGCTGGTTGTCGTCGTGGTCGCCATCGCAGCGCTCCTGTTGCACACTGATTCCAAAATCGCCGCGCCTCCTCATCCATACGCCGCCAATCTCAAGCTCTCCGACATGAAGATGAGCGCGGCGGAGAACTTTATCGGCTCCACGGTCACCTATCTCGACGGCACCGTCGCCAACGCCGGAGACAAAACCGTCAGCCATGCCATCGTCCACGTCAGCTTCAAAGACTCGCTCGGCCAAATCGCCCAAGCCGAAGACGTCCCCCTGCACGTCCTCCAGCCCACAGGCCCCTATTCCGATGCGGTCGACTTGAGCGTCGCGCCTCTCGCGCCCGGCCAGAGCAAACAGTTTCGTCTAACCTTCGAACACGTGACCGCTGACTGGAACCACGAATATCCGGAGCTGCGGGTGACCGAGGTGTCCCTGAAGTGATCGTCGAAATTGAGCACTTTACGAATCGAAGTATCTAAGGCCTTCAGTTCGAAAAATTGACAATTCTTCTACAATGTCCCCATGCCCGAAGTTAAAGCAATTAGACTTACCGAGACCGTCAAGGCAGGAGGCTGCGCCTCCAAGTTGAGCCCCGCGGTTCTCGACAAAGTCCTGGGAAAACTCCCGCGGCAGCACGACCCAAACGTCCTGGTAGGCTTCGATCACGCCGACGACGCCGGCGTCTACAAAATCGACCCCGGCACTGCCCTGGTGCAAACCGTCGACTTTTTCACTCCTATCGTGGACGACCCCTACACCTTCGGCCAAATCGCTGCCACCAATTCCTTGAGCGATGTCTACGCCATGGGAGGCCGCCCCATCACCGCCCTCGCGCTTGTGTGTTTCCCGGCCAATGGCGAATTGGAAATCCTGGAGCAAATTCTGGCCGGTGGCCTCTCGAAAATGATGGAGGCCAGTTGCACGGTGGTAGGCGGCCACAGCATCCGTGACGAAGAAACCAAATTCGGCTATTCTGTCACCGGACTCATCGACCCCAGCCGCATCTTTACCAACGGCGGCGCCCAGCCAGGCGACCGCCTGCTGTTCACCAAGTCTCTTGGCACAGGTGTAATCTCCACCGCAATCAAGAATGGCACCGCTAAGCAGTCATGGATCGACGCCGCCGTCCGCTCCATGACCACGCTCAATAAGACTGCCGCCGAGGTCATCACCGTCTTCTGCGCTACCGCCACGGACCACGTAGCGGCGGGTTCGGAGCCTGCCTTGAGCCCAGCGAAGGGGCCCGCCCAGACCGAGCACAGCTCGGCAGCGCTTGACCTCCCTATCCACTCCCTCACCGACGTCACCGGTTTCGGCCTGATCGGACACGCCCGCGAAATGGCTCTCGCGTCGAAAGTTTCGCTGCGCTTCCGCATCAACCAAATCCCGCTGCTCGAAGGTGCCCTGGATTGCGTCCGCGCCGGCAACCTCCCAGGGGGCTTGAAAAACAACCGAGATTTTGCCGAATGCGTGGTCGGCTACGAAGAAAGCATTCCCGAGGAGTTCAGAACAATCCTGTTCGATCCCCAAACCGCGGGCGGCTTGCTCATCGCCGTCGCGCCGGAGAGTTTGCTGCATTTGATCCGCGCCCTTAATGTTGCCGGCGTCCCCGCCGTCGAGATTGGGGAGGTCACGCCTGTAACAAAACCAGTTATCTCGGTAAC
>Ga0137415_10007906_pt1 | contig 10546 bp, 10 predicted proteins | sample CZODoug3_1_1_16f_FD_183082 | JGI IMG/M metagenome (GOLD analysis project Ga0137415, IMG submission 183082) | Vadose zone soil fungal communities from Angelo Coast Range Reserve, California, USA - CZODoug3_1_1_16fungal (Hybrid Assembly) | ecosystem: Environmental > Terrestrial > Soil > Vadose... | reverse complement strand
GCCGCTGCGAAACTGGGTTGCGGGATGTTACAGCTGCCGGCATCGGCCCGACCTGAGACTGTATACAGGTCTTCAACCCCGCCGTTGGGGGCCCCGGTGTTGACGGTGCCATTCGAATTGAAGAAGAACGGAAAACGGGCCTCCCGGGTGGGCCCCGTGGCCGTGATGAAGGAGGGAATCGAGTTGGTGGCGCCGCTCACGATGCCGGCACTGATCACCGTCGCCTCCGGATTGTTCGCCGCGCCCGAGCCGCCGAACGTGGGCTGTGAATGGCAGCCGGCGCACTGGTTGAAGTTGAAACGCGGCCCCAACCCCTGAGTATCCGGGCTGTTGACGGCATCGATCTCCTGGAACCGGTCGAGGCCGTCCTCGAAAAACTCCAGAACTCCCTGCGGGGTATTGGCGGTGACGGAGGCCAGCGGCAACGGGCTGGTCGCCGTTGCGCCCGTCTGACCATTGACGGCGCCCGCCCGGACTCCCGGGTCGGTTTGCGCGGAAGCGGCTGAAATCATTAATAAACCCACGGCAAACGCCGCCGGCTGTTGGATGCGCGACATGTTGGATACTCCCTGTACCCTCCCGATTGGAGGGGCTCTTAGACTCAGTCAAGGAGCGCGTGCAACGGAATAGTCCGTGAGATCCAGCACTGTTGGGTTCATGGGGGTCTGGATCCTTGGATCTATGGCGCCCGCGCGAAGGGTCGCGAATCGCTCGTCAACGGCTCACCCGCCGAGGTCCGTGCATGGGCGTACAGCAGGGAGATCGCTTCCGTGCGCCGATGGATTCCCAACTTGGCGAGGATGCTGTGGACGTGGTTCTTCACGGTCGGCAGCTCGATCCCCAGCGAGCGGGAAATCATCTTGTTGGACATGCCCTGCTGCAGCAGGCGCAGTATTTGCGATTCACGCCCGGTCAGGGCGTTCGGGGCGCTGCCGGAGGCGCGGTCGGTGGATAGCGCGGCGATCCGCCTGAACAGGGAACCGGCGATTTTGGGGGAGCAGTGGACTTCGCCGCGGGCGGTCGCCTCCACGGCTTCCAGCATGTCAGTAATGGAAGCCTCGCGGGTCACGTAGCCGGCGATCCCGAGTTGGGCGCAGTTCAATACTTCAGCTTCGTTTTCCGCCATGCCGAGCGCTACGATGCGGCTCGCGCCCGCAAAGCGTCCCAGTTGCCGGGCCACCGAGAATGCATCGCTCATGGCCATATCCAGCAACGCGATGTCGGGCGCCAGCCGGTGCACCTGCTCGACTGCGTCGGCAGCCGAGTCGGCCACACCAACAAGTGTCATTTTCTCTTTAGCTTGCTCGAGGACCCGTCCGAGGGCCTCCCGGTACAGGCGTATGTGGCTCGCGATCAGGACGCGAATCCCCATGATGTGACCTCCCCAATGCGCGCTATTCCATGCGCCGGCGCAGTAGATCACGCCGATCGGGCGAGTTGTCAATAGACCTTACGTCAGTCCAACATGTAAGTGCCCGGAATCCTAACGGTTAGTGACGGTTCCTGTCGTTTGATTGTTGTAATTGCGAGACGCACGGCAGATACTTCCCGCCTGTCGCTTTCATTTGACACCCGGCATGAGACGTTTCAGCCATGGGGTCAACAGCAACATCAGACCGCCGCCGATGGCGCCCCACCAGAATATCTTCAAAAACAAGGCCGGCAGCGATTCGAGGTTGCTGGCGTCATAATCCCCTGATAAACGGCCGGCCAGGTTGGTGCCGAGGGCCGTGGCCATGAACCACACTCCCAACACCTGGCCCACGAATCGTGTCGGAACGAGCTTGGTCATGGAGGACAGCCCGACGGGCGACAGGCACAACTCACCCCACGAATGCAGCAGGTAGGTGGCCACCAGCCAGGTCATCGCAACCTTCTGACCCCCGAGCACGTAGCCCGCGGCCACGTACATGACCAGGAAACCCAGGCCCAGGAATATGAGTCCGGCCGCGAATTTGGCCGGCGCGGACAAATCCCGGTTGTGTCGCCCGAGAATCAGCCAAAGACCCGCCAGTACCGGCGCGAAGATGATGATGAAGAGCGGATTGACGGCCTGGAGCACGCCCGCCGGGACTTCCCATCCGAACAGATGCCGTTCGGTGTAGCGCTGTGCGAACAGGTTGAACGACGCACCCATCTGCTCATAGCCGGCGAAGAAAATGGCGCAGCCGATGAACAGAGCAATTAAAACGTAGGCGCGGTTGCGCTCTTCATGGGTCAGGCCGGCGAAGAAGATCAGGTAGATGAAGTAGGCGCACGCCAGGATTCCGATCAACCCACTGGTCGCGGCGGAGATTGCATTGGCGTTCAGGCTGATTGTGCCTGTGACGGCCAACGCAGCGACGGCCCCGATGGCGGCGAGAAAGACCACGACGGGTGGCCAGGAGCCGCGCTTGGCATCCGGTGCCAGCGCCACGCCACAAGTACCCAGGTACCGGCGCGTCTTCAGGAATTGCACCAGTCCCAACAGCATGCCCACGGCGGGCAACGCGAAGCCCCAGTGCCAACCGAATTTCGCGGCAAACAGCGGCACGAGCAAGGAGCCGAGAAACGAGCCCAGGTTGATTCCCATGTAGAAGATCGAGAACCCGGCATCGCGCCGTGAGCCCCCTTCGGGATACAGCTGGGCCACGATGGCACTGATGTTGGGTTTCAGCAGGCCGACGCCGAACACGTTGATCAGCAGGCCCAGAAAGAAGACCTGGGGCGTACCCGAGATCAACGTCGCATTGCCGATCATGATGAGCACGCCACCGGCCAGCACGGCGCGCTGTTGGCCGATCAGGCGGTCGGCAATGTAGCCACCGAGCAGTGCGAGCAGGTAGCCGCAGCCCAGATACAGTCCATAAATGGAGCTTGCGGTCCGGTCGTCTATTCCCAGACCCCCATGGGAAATGGCATCGACCATGAAGAGGATCAGCATCGCCCGCATGCCGTAGTAGGTGAAGCGCTCCCACATCTCGGTGAAGAACAGTGTGTAGAGGCCGCGCGGCTGGCCAAAAAGCTCGCGCTCGGCGGGTGCGACGAGAACGACGGACTCGAGGACTCGGCTCATTTGACATTCACTGGTGTACGAGCAGGGTGGGGCAGATTACCCCATCCCGCACTGCAGCCGAGTGTCTGCGCGCAGCCGGCCAGGGCGCCGAAGGCGCAGCCCGCCGTGCAGCCGGCCCAGGTTGACAATGAAGAAGGCCGCGCTTTTTGCGGGGGCGCCCAGCCCGGCGGGAAAGAACCCGGGCTCCGCGCGAACTTTTTCGCGCTAATTAACTAGGAAACTTCGATTTCTTTGCTGTCGGAAGTCTCGCGCCGCATCTTCAACATGATGCGGGCCATCACCAGCCCGCCTTCGTACAACAGGTACATCGGCACGGCCATGATGGATTGTGAGACGACATCCGGGGGGGTCAGGAGTGCTGCAACCACGAAGCAGCCGATGAGTACGTAACGACGGCTTTCCCTCAGCTTCTCCAGTCTCACAACACCCGTCAGCACGAGCAGCACAACGGCAACTGGCACTTCGAATGCGGCGCCGAACGCCAGAAACATCGTGATCACGAAGTCGAGATAGGCGTTGATGTCGGTCATCATTGCAACGCCGTGCGGCGTGGAGGCGGCGAAGAACTGGAACATCACGGGGAAAACGAAGAAGTAAGCAAACACAACCCCGACATAGAACAACAATATCGAGGAAATGAGCAGCGGCACCGCAAAGCGCTTCTCGTGCCGGTACAGGCCGGGAGCCACGAAGGCCCACAGCTGGTAGATGATGATCGGCATGGCCACAAACGCGGCCACGAACAGTGAGAGTTTGAATGGCGTGGTGAAGGGCGACATGACCGTCGTCGCAATCAACTGCGTGCCCTTCGGCAGTTTTTCCTTCAGCGGCGTGGCAACGAACGTAAAGATCCGGTTCGAATAGAACATGCACGGCAGGAACACCAAGCCCACCGCGACCATCGCACGGATCAGCCGGTCTCGCAGCTCCAGCAGGTGCGAGATCAGCGTCCCTTCTGCCAGCTTCTCAGGTTCCTCGCTCATGGGAGGGAGCATACGCCGCGGCGGTGGGTGTCTGAGCTGACTCGTTTGTCGGGATTACACCGCCGACCCAGTCCTGTTGGCCGGATTCAACTGCCGGGGGTTCATTGGTGGGTGGCGGGAGGGGCCGCCCTTGCGAATCGGTCGGATGAGCATGGGAATAGTGATCCGGGTACACCGGTTGCTCAGCCTGTGCCAGCGGTTCCTGCGGTGCATCGGCTACCGGGGGCGGGTCGGCCACCAGCGGCGGTGAGACTTCAGCGGTCGATGCGGGAGGCAGCGGTACTTCTGCAGGGGGTGGTATCGCGGCTGCGGCGGGCGGGGTCACAGCGGGAGGTCTGGCCTTGCGGGCCTCTTCAAAATTGACCTCTTCCTCCAATTGTTCGCGAAACTGCCGCGCCATGCCCCGGGCACGGCCTATCCAGCGGCCCACCTGGGCCGCTACGCGGGGCAGCTTCTCGGGCCCCAGCACCACGAGTGCCAGGCCAAAAATGAGAACAATCTCTCCGAAACCAATGTCGAGCACGCGTCCGCAGTCCCGTAGATCTCAGACGCTCCGGTCGGATTTCTGGCTGGTTTCCGGAGCAGCCTTCCGGGCTTCAGCAAACTCAGCATCCGTACCTTGAGGTGGAATCCGCCGCGGCGGATTGAGCTCCTCCTCCTCACCGTCGCTCATCGATTTCTTGAAGCCGCGTACAGCGGCGCCGAGGTCTGATCCAATCGTGCGCAGCTTCTTGGCGCCAAACACCAAAAGCACGACGAGCAGGATCACTACCAGCTCCCGCATCCCAATACCCATAAGCTTCAACTCCCGCTTGAGGTCCGCAGAAAAAGCCCACGGATCATAGGACAAATGAGCCCCACGGACCCAGAAAGTTCGCGCAATTCGCTAGCTGTCCACATTTGCGGCCATCGTCTCGAGCCAGAACGTCACTGGACCGTCATTGACTAGCGACACTTGCATATTGGCCCCGAATACGCCCGCCGCCACAGGGGCGTGAGAAGCCCTTGCGCGCGCCAGGAGATGGTCGAACAGGCGCCGCGCCTCATCCGGTGCGGCGGCTGTACTGAAGCCGGCCCGGGTTCCTTTATGAGTGTCGGCGGCGAGCGTGAATTGGGGGACCAGCAGCAGGTCGCCTCGGATGTCGCGCAGCGATAGATTCATCTTTCCCTGCTCATCGGGAAAGATGCGATACGTCAGAAGCCGCTCCAGCAGTCGGTCGGCCGAAAGCGCGTCGTCCCCGCGGCGCACACCGATGAGGGCCAGGATTCCGCGGCCAATAGTGCCCACCGTCTCAGAGTCGACCTGAACATCTGCCCGGGCAACGCGCTGAATCAGCCCAATCATCATTCTCCATTGGCGGAAAGTCGCCTACGGCGCTTTCCGCAGATCGGCGCCGCGCTTCGATTGTACGCCGGGCAAAAGGCGTGACTTTTGCCGGGGGCGCCCAGCCCGGGAGTAACTGTTGTGGCATTTGCCGGGGCGAGAACGTAACATTCGGGGCCGTTTTTGACTGGGTTTGGAGTGATAGATGGCGCTTCAGTGGCTTCGTTCCGGGATGTGTTCGGGTGTGCTCGCCGCCGCGGTTGTTTGCTCAGGCGTCGCCAGCACTTCGGTGACGGCCCAGGAGCCGGCGCTGCAAGGCTTAGGCGCCCCCGGGAATCCGCAGAAGGGTAAGGAGCTCTCCTATACCTGCCTCGGATGCCACGGCGTCGATGGCTATAAGAATGCCTACCCGAACTACAGCGTCCCCGAGCTCGAAGGCCAGCACCCTGAATACCTGGCAGCCGCGCTGAAAGAGTATCGCGACGGGGACCGCGCGCATCTGACCATGCACTCGCAAGCGTCGACACTCTCCGACCAGGACATCGCCGACGTGGTTGCTTACTTCTCCGGCAAGCAGCTCACCGCAGAGGCCAAGCCTGTGGGCGAGGTGCCGGAGGCGGCAAAGATCTGCACCTCGTGCCACGGCCCGAACGGCGTTGGAATCACCTCGCAGTATCCAACACTGGCTGGTCAGCACCCGGACTACATCGTCCGCGCGCTGCAGGAATATAAGCACGGTGGCCGTAAGAACCCGATCATGATGGGCATGGCTGCAACCGTGAAGGATGAGGACATGGCGATCATTGCTGACTACTTCAGCAAGCAGCGCCCGTCGCTCGCCACGGAGAGCCGCCCCTACACGACCTTCGGTAAAGAAGCCGCCGGCAAGTAACGCCCTCGGCCAGGCGGCCGGCGCGATGCCGGTCTCGCCTGCTACTTGGCGGTCTTCAGCTTGTTGAGGAACATCGCCACCGTTTCCAGGTAGACGTCCTCATTGGCTTTCTTGCGAAAGCCATGGCCCTCGTCCTTCGCGGCCAGATACCAGACTTCCGAGCCCTTGCTCCGCATCCGCCACACGATCTGCTGTGCCTCCATCGGTGGCACGCGGGGATCGTTCAGGCCTTCAACGACCAGCAACGGCCGTCGGATGAGCGCAACCTTGTTGACCGGTGAGATCTGATTGAGAAAGGCGCGCATCTTCGGGTCGCGTTCGTCACCGTACTCTGCGCGCCGCAAGTCACGACGATAAGGCGCGGTGTTCTCGAGGAAAGAGACGAAGTTGCTGATGCCCACCTCATCAACGCCGCCCTTCAACCTGTCTCCATAGGCAGCGAGAGACGCGAGCGCCATGTAGCCACCGTACGAGCCGCCCATCACGGCCACATGGTCGCGATCAAACATCGGCTGCAGTCCCAGCCACACAATCAACGACCCAATATCCTTCACCGCATCCTCGCGCAGCACACCGTTGTCGAGCTTGAGAAAGGTCTTCCCGTATCCAGACGAGCCGCGCACGTTTGGCTGAATGACCGCGTACCCAAGCTCATTGACGAGGAACTGCACGAAGGGGCTCCAACCCGCGCGCGACTGCGATTCGGGGCCACCGTGGATGTCGATGACCACGGGGTGCGGAGCGTTGCCGCGAGGTCGATACAAATACGCTGAGATCATTCGTTGACCGCCAGCTACGCGGTCCCACGTCGGATAACGAACGAGCTCAGCCGGCACGAAGGAGGCCACATCGACCGGCCCCGTCTCGCTCCGCGTCCAACGCTCAAGCGCGTTGTGGCTCAGATCGTAGACGTACACGTCGCGCGGTGATTGTGCCGATTCCGCCGAAAAAGCGAGGCGGCGCCCCGTCTTGTCGAAGCCGACGTTCATGATGCGGCCATCGGGCACGCCCACCGGGGCCTGCTCGAGCTTGCCGAGTGTGTCGAGAATCGTCAGCCGGCTGCGACCGTCTTCGTTTGCAACGTAGGCGACGTAGCGGCCGTCGACGCTGACATCAAAGTCCTCAATGTCCCATGGAATTTTGTCCGTGAGCTTGCGGACCTCGTGCGATACAGGATCGAGATAACGCAGTTGTGCGAACTCGCCATCTTCGTCCGACGCCATGTAGATACCGCGGCCGTCGGGAGCAAACCTGGCTGATTTGATGCCTATCTTGCGTCCGCTGTCATCTACCGGGGTGATAGTTCCGGTGTAGACGTCAGCGATGTATAGATAGCTCTCGTTGATGGAAACGTATTTCCACAGCAGGAGCTTTCGATCGTCCGCCGACCAGTCCAGCGGATACCAGGTGTCCTGCTGGCCACCCGCGACGAGCCGCGGAGCACTCGTCGAGCCAGGGGCAGACCCGATATCTACGACGTAGACGTCGTAGCTGATCCCGTCCCGCTCGTTTCCGTAGAACGCGAGCCGCTTGCCGTCATGCGACCAGATCGGGCTGCCATGCAGGAATTTTCCCTTGGTCAGCTGCTGGACATTCGAGCTGGAGGAGTAGTAATAGACCTGAGCGTTCTCATCACCGCCCTGGTCCTTCAGGAAGACGAATGCGTTGCCTTGTCCGTTGGCAGGGGCAATGCGTGGGGCCCGGGCCGCGCTGACAGGGTCTGGGTAAAAGGTGAGCTGCTCGCGCATGCCGAGGGGCGCGGCAACCCGATGCATCTGTTCGACGTCGCCGAAGCGCGTCGCCACCAGCATCGTGCCATCAGGCAGCCAATCCATGAAAGTGGCCTGGCGTGATTGTCGATACAGTCCCAGGCGTTCGGCAAGTTGGGCGTCACGCGGTGGAATGCTTTCGAAGATGAGGTTGCCGCGCTGCTCGCGCGCGGGGGCTGTTTGCTGAGCCTGAGTCGGAAGTCCCGCCAGCGTCAGTGCCAGCACGCCAGCGGCAGCCGCTGAAGCGGCCAAAGTCGTGGCCAAAGTTGTGGAATGGGTCGCGGAGAGGTTTGGTTTGGCCATCATCTGATCTGATCGGAGGCAAGAAATGGGTCCGAGGTTGCTATGTTGCCCGAAACGCTCCCGTCCATGAACTCAAAGACTGTGAAGCCGAGAATTACTCGACATCCTGACGGAATTTTTGCGGTGGATGCTGAATATGTGCGGCCTGGATACGCCGCTGTGCACATCATTCAGCACAACGGACGGGCCGCATTCGTCGACACAGGAACGAACTACTCGGTTCCTCATCTGCTCACGGCCCTCGATGAGCTCGGCATCGCGCGCGAATCAGTCGACTACGTGTTGCTGACGCACGTTCACATGGACCACGCCGGTGGGGCAGGTTTGCTGATTCAGGAGTTGCCGACCGCGCGCCTGCTGGTTCACCCACGCGGTTTGCCTCACATGGTCGACCCGTCGAAACTGGTCGCTGCGTCACAAGCTGTGTATGGAGAGGATGAGTTTCGCCGGCTATATGGCGACGTGCTGCCGGTTGCCCACGACAGGATTGTCAGCGTCCCAGATGGATATCGCTGTGATCTGGGCGGCCGCGAGCTGGAACTGATTCATACACCGGGCCACGCGCTGCATCACTACGCCGTTGTTGACCGCGCGCATGCAGTCATTTTTTCCGGCGACACGTTTGGAATTTCATATCGGGCCCTCGACACACCCCAGGGGCCTTTCATTCTGCCGACGAGCTCGCCATCGCAGTTCGATCCGGATCAGCTGATCAGCTCCATCGACCGGATGATGTCGTATGTGCCCGATTCGATGTATCTCATGCATTACAGCCGCGTCACCGGTACACCGCGTCTCGCGGCCATGCTGAAGTCGCAAATCCGCGAGTTCGTGCGGATCGCGCGCGAGTGTGAATCTTTGCCGGACGCGCACAACGCAGTTCGCGCCGCGATGATGGAGTTGTGGTTGAAGCTGTTGCAACAGCAGGGAAGTACACTCGCCGTGGAGGAAGTGTCGAAATGGCTGGAGACGGACCTGGAGCTGAACGCTCAGGGTCTGCTCATCTGGTTTCGGCGACAGCAGAAAGAATCAGGAGTGAGATGATGGAGTCGTTCAAGGCGTTTCGGATTCACGAAGAGAGCAAGAAGATCGTCGCGCGATTCGAGCAGCTGAAGCTCGATGACCTTTCACCTGGCGATGTCGTCGTGCGCGTGACGCATTCCGACATCAACTTCAAGGATGTCCTCGCTGCGACCGGCGCGGGAAAAATCCTTCGCCGCTACCCGTTGGTGGGCGGAATAGATTTCGCGGGTGTCGTCGAATCATCTACTGACTCACGCTACGCCGTGGGCGATCCCGTGCTCGTGACCGGATCCGGCCTGTCAGAAACGCATGACGGCGGATACGCGCAATTCGCTCGCGTCAAGGGTGACTGGGTGATCCCCATTCCACCGGGTCTGAATGCGGCGAGTGCCATGGCATTGGGTACCGCGGGCTTCACGGCCGCGCTCGCAATCCACCGCATGGAACGCAACGGTCAGACTCCAGATAAAGGACCGATTGTTGTAACGGGCGCTTCGGGCGGCGTTGGCAGCGTTGCGATCGACATGCTGGCCGGACGCGGTTACGAAGTCGTAGCGGTGAGTGGCAAGGGCTCCTCCCACGAATATCTGACGACCCTGGGCGCCAAGACCATCCTGCCCCGCCAGGAGCTCGAAATGGGTACGCGCCCTCTCGAGTCGGTACGCTTCGCCGGCGCCATCGACAACGTGGGCGGCGACATTCTCGCGTGGCTGACGCGGACGGTGGACTTCTGGGGCAACATTGCGAGCATTGGGCAGACTGGCGGTGCCAAGCTCGAGACCACCGTGATGCCGTTCATTCTGCGCGGCATCAGCCTGATCGGCATCAATTCAGCGGCGACCTTGCGTCCTATGCGGCTCGAGGTGTGGAACCGAATCGCGACTGACCTGAAGCCCCGTCACCTGGATCGCATTGTCACGCGGACAATTTCATTTGATGATTTGCCGGGCGCCTTCGCTGCCTATCTGGAAGGAGGCGTGACAGGCCGGACCGTGGTAGAAATTTCCGACGCTACGCGCGGGTAGCCATCCTACCGACGAGTTAACTTCGGGCGGTTCTGCGTACTAGAATGGTCGGACTCACGCGAGGTCTACGCCATGTCTGATGCACCAACGACTGCCCCTAAAGCCAAGAAGTCCGTCGCGCTGTCCGGGATCACGGCCGGCAACACGGCGTTGTGTACGGTGGGGGTGACGG
>Ga0137415_10007905_pt1 | contig 10547 bp, 9 predicted proteins | sample CZODoug3_1_1_16f_FD_183082 | JGI IMG/M metagenome (GOLD analysis project Ga0137415, IMG submission 183082) | Vadose zone soil fungal communities from Angelo Coast Range Reserve, California, USA - CZODoug3_1_1_16fungal (Hybrid Assembly) | ecosystem: Environmental > Terrestrial > Soil > Vadose... | reverse complement strand
TCCCACGCGCTGCGCGATCCGGTGAGCTCTCGCGTGATCAATGTATCCCTGGCGGCTGCCCTCGTGATCATGACGTTGGTCGCGTTCATGGGCTGAGAGGACCCACCGGGAGATCGCGATCACCGTTTCCGTACGCGTGGGTGGACTTCGCGCGCGGGTCGATGTGGGCCGAACCCGGCGGGGACCCGGCGCGGGCCGAGACGCCGTATGCGCGGGCCCTCACCTATCTACCCGAGTTCGCTGCGGCGAACATTCATCTCGCCGAGCGCGAGGTGGCCCGCGGCGATTTGACATCGTCGATGGCGCGGCTCGAGCGCGTCATCGCATCGAATGACGAAACCCGAGGAACTCGCGCGGCTGGGACAAATGCACATCCGGACCGGCGATCGCGCGCGCGGCCGGCGCGAGATCGCGCACGCGCACGAAGAACCCGGCGCCGACGCGGAGCGCGCGTGCTCGCGCAGCAAAATCTCGGCAATCGCGAGACGGACCGCGCTGTTGGGCTCGCGTGCGAGGCCGCGCGAGCGACTCGACGAACCTTTCGACCCACCTGCTCGGGCGAGCCCGATCGCCGCGTTCGGGACGCGGCAAAATTCGGTTCGACTTCAAATTAGGTTTTATGATCGCCGGCGCGATTATTTTCACGAATGACACGTTGCTAGCTCGTGCGTGGACGAAAGAGACTTCGGGAGCGCTTTCTGCGTTGCCATCGCGAACCAGTCTGGATAAGCCACCGTGGCTGCAATCTCGATTGCAGCCAAACACGGACACGGCGAGGAGGCGACAATGCGAAGAGTATGGATAGCCACGGTGGTGTCGGCGTGCTGCCTAGTTGGCAGTGGGACCGCGATGGGGGGGGCAGAAACCCGCTTCCACGCGACGTTGCGCGGATTGAACGAAGTGCCTGCGACGGCGAGCCCGGCCACGGGCCGACTCACCCTGACCATCAGCCCCGATGAGTCGACGATCAGTTTCACCCTCGATTATTCCGGTCTCTCGGGCGCGCCCGGTGCGTCTCACGTGCACTTCGGGAACAAAGGCACCAACGGCGGCGTGAGCTTCTTCTTCTGCGGCGGGGGCGGCAAACCGGCCTGTCCGACCACGACCAGCGGCACCGTCAGCGGCACGGTGGTCGCCGCCGACGTCGTCGGACCGGCTGCACAGGGCATCGATCCGGGCGATCTGGCGGACATCATCCGCGCGATTCGCCACGGCTCCGCATATGCCAACATCCACAGCGCGAAATACCCCGCGGGCGAAGCGCGCGGCCAGGTTCGCGAAGGCCGATTCGGCGAAGAGGATCGCGACGATTAGCGGTCGGCCCTAGAAGGAAGAATCCGAGCTCGTGCACGTGAACGTTTCCGTGCACGGGCTCGATGGGATTGCGACTTGCGGGACGGGCCGCTACGCTGCGGCGGCATGGGAATGACGCAGCTGGATGCATCGGTTCGAATCGATCGCGTGATTCGCCAAGCCATCACCGAGCGGCGGCTCCTCCAGGTGACGCTGAATGGGCTCGTGCGCATCGTGGAGCCGCACGATTACGGGATCAAGAAAGGGGCGCGGCAGCTCCTCGCCTACCAGATTGGTGGAGAGTCGTCTTCGGGCGGTCTGCCCGACTGGAGATGGCTGCATATTGCAAAGATGTCGGACATCGCCCTTCTCGACGGCACCTTCCCGGGCGGGCGCGACATCCCGACGGGCCTGCACCAGGGCTGGGACGAGCTTTTTTTGCGGGTGTCAGAGCCACCCGCGTCGGGCCGCCGCTGAGCAGAGCTCTAAAACAGCTTCTCGAGGAGCGTGGCGTACTCTTGATGGCCCGTCCGATTGGGATGATAAGACTCGGTGATCGGATCCGACAGGCCGTTGACCCACTCCACGGAGTCGCATACCGCGTGACCGGTGAACGGACCGCGCGGGTCGACGAAATCGAAACCATGGTTCTTCGCGATGCCGGAAGTCGTGGTGGCGAGCAAGTCGGCGGTGGCGTTGAGGTCCGATTGTTCCTGGGGGCTGATGCGCGCCAAAACGTTGCATTGCTGGCCGTTGAACAGCCTCGGATAACCTACGACGATCACGCGCGCGTGGGGCGCGAGCGAGCGGATTTGCGAATAGAGGCTGTCCAACTGGCCAGGTAGCTGATTCTTGATGAACGCGTTGGCGTTGCTGATGTCGCCCGAGCAGTTCACGGGCCACGGTTCGGCGCATTTGGTGATGACGTTCGAAAAGCCCGCGTCATTGCCTCCGATGGAGATGGTCACCAGTCCCGTGCTTGCCGTCAGAGCGCTCAGTTGATTGGCCTTCACGTCGGGGATCTTGGCCCCCGAACATGCTTCGAGTTGAAGGTCCAGGCCCTTCGCGCCCGCCACCAATTGGGCGTACGCGAAGTTGGAGCGCTTGCAGTTATCATCGTAATATTCTCGGGTGCCGACACCCGATGAGTAGGAATCGCCGAGGGCCACGTAGGGCCCCGTCACGAGTTGGCTGTCGGTTTCTCCGACGTCGCCCGATTCGCTTGCACATCCCGCCAGCACCACTCCCAAAGACAAAAGCGCGATCGTCTTCATTGTCCGAAACCTCCGCATCTTGCTCGTGTGACGCGTATCGCTGCCGTTCGAGAGAGAAGCATGTTTCGCATTTCAATCGAGCCCGCAACCAAAACATCGGCCCTTCGCCGATGCGTAGTCGCTTTTGTGGGATATGCGCGCTTTTATGGCGCGATATCTGTAAATCGCCGTTGGATCCGATCGCGACGCTGCGCGGGGGTCGCGAAGCCGCGCGTGAGGAGCGTCTTGCACTCGGCGAGGACCGCGAATTTGTCCATGCATCGCGGTCGCAGCGCGTAAGATGCCAACTACGGAGCATCTGATGCGCTTCGCCTTGGGAATCAGCGTCCACACGGGATGGGCCGCATGCGTCGTTGCGGGCGGCTCGCTTCACGCGCCTCAGATCGAGGTCCGCGAGGAGATCGAGATCCTCGGAGACGACGAGCGCTTCCTCTTCCATCGCGCCGCCGAGGTGGGTCTCCCGGATGCCCATCACGCGATCGAGGGCGCGCGGGTTCGCGCCACCACGCGCGCGGGAGAAGCCATCCGGCGCGTCGTCGACCGACGAGACATCGCGGCGTGCGCCATCGTCGCCAAGGGCGGACTGATGCCCGAGCCCCTGGAATTCATCTTTGCTGCACACGTTCGCCTCCACGCGGCCGAGGGCTGCTTCTACCGCGACGTCCTTCGGGCCGCCGTCACTGCCTGCGGTTTGACGGTCCGCATCGTGGCCCCGAGCGACTTCGATACGGCCTCCGCGCTCGTGCGCGAGATCGGCAAACGCGTTGGATCTCCGTGGGGAAAAGACCAGAAACTCGCGGCCCTGGCGGCGTGGGGGGTGCTCTGAAGAACTCCAGCTTCGCTTCGCCGAGACGCGAATGGTGAGTCTCGTGGGGACCGACTGGGGCGACGAAGGCTACTGCTATATCCCCAAGAAAGTGCTCGCGGAGGCGGAGCCCGTAGCGGCCGGAGGCCGGCTGGTATATCGTTCCGACGATTCCGCGCTCGAACGTGTCCGTGATGTGGCGGGCGCGTGCGCGGCGTACGAAGTGGTGCTGGCGCGATGGGGAAAGGCGCCGCGCAGCGTTTCAGCGAAAACCGCGCGCACGCGGCAAGCCGCTTTGCACTGCGGAGCGGCACGCGCCGCGCAAGGTCGCATCGATCAGTGACGCGAGCACCGCCCGCATGTCTGCCTTCGGCTTGTGCGAGGCGGTGAGCAGCGCACCAAAGTAGGACGCGAGCAGCGACGACGCGAGCGTGTCCGGCTCGACCCCGGGCGCGAGAAGGTCCGCCTTCTGGGCTGCGTGGGCGTCTGCCGTCATTTCCGCGAGCACCTCGTCGAACAGCGCCGAGGCTGCGCCGCCGATCTCCTCGCTCTCGAGCGTCGCGGCGAGCACGCCGCGGCTGAGGGTTCGGCTCTTCGCGGCCAGCCGGCCGAGCGACTCCACCATCGCGCGAAGCGCTGCGATCGGTCCTTCGGGGAGCGCCTTCGCCCTGGCCTCGCGCGCCGTGGCCGCCTGGATGCGCATGAGCGCCGCAATGATCTCGGCCTTCGACGCGAAGTGAACGAAGAAGGTCGCCTTGGCGACGCCCGCGCGCGCGGCGATGCGATCCACGCTGGTCGCATGATAACCCTGCTGCGCGATGAGGTCCGTCGCAGCCTCGAAGATCTTCGCGCGCGTCTCCCGCGCACGCACTTGCCTTCGCGTCTCCGTCAACGCGGGCATGGGACGGGCTCCTCGCTCGCGCCCGAAGTCCCGGAGGCATCCCAGAAATTCGTCAGCACGCCGGTGGTCTCGATGGGCTGCTCGAAGGGAAAGCAGTGACCGGCCCCGCGCAACTCGACGAGCTTCGAGCCAGGGATGAGATGCGCAAGGCGCCGCGAGTTTTCCGGCGGGATGAGTCGATCGCCGTCGCCGGTGATGACCAGCGTCGGGGTGGCGATGGTCGGCAGGCGCGCCTCCGTCGCGTGGCGGAAGACAGCGGCCATTTGGAGGGCGGTCACGAGGGGTGCGGCGGGTTCCGCGCGCTTCATCCAGTCGACGAAGCGTCCGGATTCGTTGGCGAGCACCTCGGCCGAGACCAGCACGGAGGCGAGCCGCAGGCGCGACGCGCGACGGCGCACGAATATGCCGTCGAGAAGATCGCGCACGACGCTGAACGACGGACGACGGCTGCGGAGCCAGCTCGCATACGTGCACCCGAGGGCGAGCGTGCGCACGCGCTGCGAATGACGGAGCGCGAGCTCCTGCGCGATCATTCCGCCCATCGAGACGCCGAAGACGTGGGCGCGATCGATGTTTGCCGCATCGAGCACGCGGGCGGCGTCGTCGGCCATGTGCGCCATGGAGAAGAATCCCGGTGGTCGTGCGGATCGGCCCGTGCCGCGATTGTCGAAGACGACCACGCGAAAGCGGTCCGCAAGGCGCCCGGGGAGATCGCTCCACCCGCGCGAGGAGAGCGCGAGGCCCATGACGAGCAGGACGGGCGGAGCGTCGCTCGGTCCGTGGACCTCGTAGTGCAATCGATGGGCAGCTCCGTTCGTCGTGGGCATGGTCGTCTCTTCAGTCAGATGGATGCAGCTTCGGTGCGAACGTGTGCAGCTTTCCTCGACCGCGTGCGGTCGCTGCCCGCCGAAGGTGCGGTCGATTCGGTTCCGACGGCCTTTCGCGGGCGCGTCGCCAGCTCGACGAGCTCGGCGAGCTCGCGCTTCATGGCCTCGGCGAGATCGGGCAGATCGCGCGCGCGGTCGGCGTCGCCGAGCAGTCCGACGTCGAGCGAGCCGTTGTAACTGAGGAGCGCGATGCCCAGCGTCTGTCGCGGAGCAAGCGGAACGAGCGGATGGCATCGCAAGAGCTTCCGCCCGAGAAGATAGAGCGGCACCTGCGGTCCGGGAACGTTGGTGACCACCAGGTTGAACCAGGGGTCGAGCGAAGAAGAAAAGCGGGTGGCCGGCGCGGCGACCGGTGGAAACGCGAAATCGGAGAGGCTGGCGAAGGCCATCGACCCGACGAGCTGTTTGCTCTTTTTGAGCGCGGCCATGGTTTCCGCCACTGTGCGCAGGCGCGTGGCAGCGTCGGCGCACCGCACAGGCAGCGGGCAAATGAAGAGCGCGACGTGATTGCCTATCGTACCCACCTCGTTCGACCGCCGGACGTTGACCGGCACCATCACACGGAGATCCTCGTCGAGCACCTCACCGCGGGCGGCGAGTACGCGGCGCAGGCCGCCGGCCACGACGGCGAGCACGACGTCGTTCACCTTTCCGCCGAGGGAGGCCCCTACGAACTTCACGGAGGCCAGATCGAGCGACAGCATCTCGTAGCGGCGGTGGGGCCCGATGGGTTGATTCAGCGAGGACTCGGGCGTGCGTCGCGCTTGCGCCGCCTCGCGGAGCATCGGCACCATGCCGCCCGCGATGACCGAGAGCGTGTTGCGTGCCTCGCTCTTCGGCGTGAGCGCCCCACGGACCAGGTCGACCGCTCGACGCATCGGCGCGCGGACGGCGTCGCCCACGAGCGCACGCCGAGAAGGCGCGGGTCTCGCGGCCCAATCGCGCGGTGCGGGCGGCGGACCGGAGGCAGCGACGGCATCGAGCACGATCGTCCCCAGGTCCACGCCGGACACGCCGTCCACCATGCAGTGGTGCGTCTTCGAGAGGACGGCGAAGCGGCCGCCCGCGAGGCCCTCGATGAGGTAAAGCTCCCAGAGCGGCCTATCGCGATCGAGACGCTGCGCGAAGAGCCGGCTGGCGAGCGTCTTCAACGCCTCCTCGCCGCCGGGCGCCGGAAGCGCGGCATGACGAACGTGATACGTGAGGTCGAACGTCGCATCGTCGACCCATGCGGGCCGCCCGAGCTGAAGGGGCACGAACGCGAGCCGCTGCCGATAGCGCGGGATGCGATGCAGACGCGACGCGATGTGCGTGACGAGCTCCTCGTAGGTCGGCGCCGGCCCTTCGAACACACTGACGCCCCCCACGTGCATGTGCGCGGTGCGATCTTCGAGATAGAGAAAGCTCGCGTCGAGACCGCTCAACGGCTCGTGCCAGCTCGACGTTTCCTGCGGCAGACCATCCATCGAGAGTTCCTTCGCGTTCATTTGCTTTCACCGACCATAGGTCAGTGACCGACGGTCGTCAAGATTTCAATGACCGATGGTCATCGAAATGACGGTTCACTTCAGATCTGCGGCTGTTCGAAAAGAAACGGTCTCGCTTCGATCCAGGCCGTCGCTCAGCAAGATGTATTTTGCATGGTCGTCGTTGGGTCGGGCGCCGCGGGGGATGAGCCATTCGCTTTCGCCCGGAGGTCCGCCGCTTTGCGGCGGCCGACTTGTAACCCGAGGCAAGAAGACGCCGCCACGGAGCATGACGAATCGCGTGTGGCCGTCGGTCATCTCGCTTTCCGTGAGCTCCCACGCGTTGCCCGACAGGCCCATGATCCCTTGGGGGGTGGCGGTCGAGGGGTCGAGTGCAGTCTGGAGGTGGTTGGGAAAGCTTCGTGACGCGTTGCCCCATGGGTACTTGTTACCGCGGCCGGCACCCTCGGCGGCCCATTGCCACTCGGCCTCCGTGGGAAGTCGCTGGCCGCACCACGAGGCATAGGCCCTGGCATCGGCCAGACTCACGAAGGTCACGGGGAGGAGGCCCTGCGCGTCTGCGAGTGTCTCCGGGAGGGAGGCATCTTTTGCCTGCCGGGCAATGTGCTTCAGGAAATTCTCATCGTCGTCGGGCCAATAGTGCGTCGCGTGCACGAAGGCGAGAAAATCGGCATTGGTAACCGCCGTGGCGCGCATCGCGAAGCGCTTCGACGAAACCGCCACCACGTGTTCGATGGTGTCCTGGTGGAACCATCCCCACATGGCGGCGTCCGTCGCTCCCGAGGGATAGCAGCCGCACTCGCGTCGCGGGTGGCGGATCTTCATCTGGAAGTCACCGGCCGGTATCTCGATCATCTTCGTCATCTTCGCCACGCTCGCCGCGACCGGTGCACGCCTGCGGGCGGATGCGTGCACGTGGTGCGGGCGCGGGCGGCGCTCGTCGTAGCCTGGCAGGTCGACGTCGGCATGCCGAGATAGAAGTTGGAAATGCGCGAGGGCGCGCTGCGCTTCGCTGGGATCATCGAGCACCACCGTCTGGACGCTGCCCGGTTCGACGGTAACCACGTCTCCACCGCGCAACGCGTGGCGATCGCCCCAGAATGCCAAATATGAAAAATTGGCAGGTGCATCGTCCGGAATGCGATAAGCGAGGGGCGCGTCGGTGCGATTTCGCAGGATGACGATCGCCCGTGCGCCCAGATCCCACCGGTTGGCATCGAGGCCGGAGACGCCGGTAGGAATCAGCGGACGCCAATTTCCGTGAACCAAGAGCTCCTGATGGTGATCAAGGATGGCCGCCGTCTCGGCGATGAGCCGTCGGTCTTCGCGCGAATAGGGATTCCAGGTGCCGAAGACGTTGTCCCAGAGCAGAAGCCCCGAGCCATTGAAGAAGCTGTAGACGATATCTCGTTTGCGCGATTCATCCCATCGACGGATCACCAATTGCCGATGTTGCGGTACGAGCCACCGATGGCGGAAGATGGAAGGCGTTTGCGCATCACCGATGTCGCTCCATTGCGCCCATGCTTGGCGAAAACGGCCGAGATCGGCGACGTGCGGCCGGAGCTCGGGAACGAAGACGACGCCGCGCTTGCGTTGGTTCACCGCGCCTTCGAGGCTTTCCGGCGCGGAGGGAAGCGTATCGAGCATCACGCCGTCGGCGTCCAGGTCGCAGAGGATCTCCCCGAGTTCGTCGTAGCTGCCGTCCGCCCACGGATTGTAGTCAATGAAGACGCGTAGCCCGTGCGCGTGGCAGACGTCTACGACGTCCGCGCGGAGTTTGGCAAGGCCTCCCGGCATATCGCGATAGAAATCGAACTGGTTCCGTGAATCGAAGCCCAGCCTCGGGTAGGCGTGCCACAAGAGGACGGAGTCGACCCGCCCGAACATCGCCCTCCACGTGTCCACGAGCTCGCGGGTCCGGTAGCGGGCCGCGTGGCGATCGTAAAAGGACGTGTCGTACATGAAGAGAAACACCTGCCGGAATGTCGTGTCGCTCCAATCCGTCGACGGGTCGCGATAAACGCGAGAAACGCCAGAAACAGCAGCAACACCAGGAACAGCAGCAACACCAGAATGAGGATCGAGCCCCGCGCGCGCCAGCTCGGCATCGCGTTCACTTTGCATGGCGCGATACCAGGCATCCCACGCCTCGGCGGGTGGATCATCGAGTCCGAGATAGGCATCGGGCGTCGCCCGCACGCGGCTCATTCGAGCCCGCAGGCCGCGGCGATCTCAGGGAATTCATCGCGCACCGTGGCGGCGGCGGCGAGTGCCGAACCGTTGCCCCAGGTGAAAATGGTGAAGGTGCCAACGGGGTCGGCGCCGGAGTGGCCTTGGTTCTCCATCATGAAGCCGTAGGTCTCGGGGCCGAAGAAGGGAAAGCGTTGCTCGTAGGCGCGGGCCAGCGCGGCGTTCTCGGGGCAATAGAGCATGCTGAAGGAAGCGCGCAGCGCGCTGATCCCGCGCTCGGTGAGCTCGGGATCACCGGTTTCGCGTCCGAGCTCGAGAAAGAGCGGAGCGAACAGGCTCTGGCGAGCGTCGTTCCACTCGCTGTCGGCGTTCATGACGCCGAATCCCCCATGGGCGGGTGCCGGTAAGAACGGCGGATCCCACACCGCTTGATAGAGAGACAGCTCGTCGATGCAGCGCCGGGCAAGCGAGAGGAGGCGATCGTGATGCGTGGCCCGAAAACCTTCCAAGAAGGCCGCGGCGCACCAGGCGATCGAGAGCGTGTTCTGCTTGTACACGCCGTTGCGCGGAACGCGCTGGCCCATCAGATCGGGCGCGCCCCATCGCGAACAGGAGTAGTACGTTTCGAAGTCTTCCCAGCGACCGCGCTGCGCCACGTCCTCGAGAAATGAAAGCGCGGCCCGCGCTGCCTGTCGCCACGCGACCGCGGGGCCCGTCCAGGTTTGGTCTGCCGAACGCGCGAGCTCCAAGAGCAACGTGGCCGAAACCGCGGACTCGGGCCCCTCCGCCAGCTCCGCAGGCACGCGGCCGTCGGGTTCCACCCATCCAGGAAACGCGCCGCTCCGACGCTGGAGCGCCACCAGACGATCGGCGAAGCGAACCACGTACGCACGCGCGCGCTCGTCGCCGGTGAGCGCATACCACTCGAGGAGCATGCGGCAGGTGAACGCCGCATCGACGATGTGGCAAGCGTCTTCCGATGCCGAAGGTGGGCGCCGATCGGAATTGGACCACCGCCACCCGCCGGTCGCATGCTCGGCCACGAGCCTGGCGGGAAAGAGTCCGTCGCGCTGCGGCGCCGCGAGCGCGATCTCCGTCATCTGGCGTGCGCGGTTTTCGAGATCCGCGGACCCGATCTGGCGCGCGTACCGCAAAAGACCATTGGCACAGCGTTGCGTGGAGAACCATGCCTGATTCCAGATGCTTCGTGGCTCCCGCCAATGGCGCTGTTCCGGAGGGACCGAGGGATGACGTGTGACATCGACGATGAACACCGATGCCCCTGCGCGCATCCCGGGCGCGAGATCGACAGGCTGCCACACGCTCTCGGCCCACCCGTCCTCCGAGAACGCCCAGTTCACGATATGACGCATGAGCGGCGCGAGGCGTGGCGCCCCCGCGCGCTCGAAACCATTGCGACCCCACCGACGCCAGATCCAGCGGGCGGCCATCCCGTACGGGTTTTCCAGATCGCGTGCGTCGCGGCTGGCGATGACGTGCAGGCGGAGCGTGACCACCTGGCCCGCGGCGCGCGGTCGTTCGCGCACGTAAAAGACGTGACCTTCCTCGCGGTACGCACCTGCGGCCATGGTCAGCGTGGAGCGCGGGTGATCGTAGTCGAGCCAGACGCGAAAACCGGCGGCGTTGCCCACGTCGTCGAGATCGGGAATGAACGCGAGCGCCAGCTCTCTGTCCGCGATCACGATG
>Ga0137415_10007904_pt1 | contig 10549 bp, 8 predicted proteins | sample CZODoug3_1_1_16f_FD_183082 | JGI IMG/M metagenome (GOLD analysis project Ga0137415, IMG submission 183082) | Vadose zone soil fungal communities from Angelo Coast Range Reserve, California, USA - CZODoug3_1_1_16fungal (Hybrid Assembly) | ecosystem: Environmental > Terrestrial > Soil > Vadose... | reverse complement strand
TGATTTGTTCGCGGCACTTCTCCGAGGTGAAGATTCGCGCGAGTCGGCAGATGTGGCCCGGCGGCCCGGCGGCGGGCCCGGGAAACTAGACACGCTAGAGGCGGGGCAATGATGCGGAAATTCCTTCTCACCATAGCGGCATGGCTGGCTCTTGCCGGGACAGCCTTGGCGAGCGGAGCGACCTTCGACTTCACTGCCGATTTCAATCGCATTGCTGCGGGAACTAAATTCACCCTGGCGCCGCAGAAGACGGTCTTCGATGCCTCGTATATTACGGGGCAATCAAACAGTGTGATTCTCGGCATCACTGTCGTGGCCGAAGGGAAAACCGGCGGCAACTGTCTCCAATGGCACTACCCCGTGGGTGAGGTCGGGGCCAACCCCGGAATCTCAGGTTACGGCAACCTCGAGTTTTATATGATCTTCCCGGCGACCGACGTGATCAACGTCGAGGAAGATATACTGTTCAAGCCGGGATTCGATATCAACAACGCGACATTGACAGGCGCGCGGATGGGGAAGATCGCCCCTCGAATCGGGCTCAGCGGCGTCCGAACGAGCATCAACTGGAATGCCGTAGCGCCTGGCCCTTCTCGGTTTCTTGCGTATGAGGAAAACTATCAGACCGTTGGCGGGCGTCCCGTCGGGTACAATTGGGGCCACGGCGGCCCGTCTTGGACGCTTCGAACGGGTGTCTGGTATCACTTGCATTATCAGCGAGCCGGTGGCCCCAGCGGCTACACGAATGTCTATGTGAAGCGCGACAGCGATCCGTCTGAGGTTCTTATTTTCCACTTCGGTCCGCTGCCGGACTCCGCTTCTGACTCCTGGCTTCTCGCCTTCGCGTCGTTCTTCGGCGGTGCCGGCTCGTTTGTCGCGGCGCACACCGACAGCTTTCTGAACATCGACAATATCCATATCTATTCGGGAACGACCCCACCCGCCTCTACGAAGTGAAACGTCGCCGGCCAGCAACGGGTACGATCACCCAGACGGGGCAGCATAATCGCCGAGCTTACCGGCGACGCCGCAGTGCCCGAGCCGCTCGAGTGACCGATGGCCTGTTTCGACCAGCCCTGCTCCGGCAGGGCTTTTCTTTGGTATCATTGGGGCTTCGCGGGCTCTGTGGCCGAAGGGATAGAGAGAGCCGGCCGGCGCCGTGCCGCCCCGATGGCCACTGAGAGATCGCGTTAGCAATTGTAGAACAGGCTTGTCGATCAGTAGCAGGGCCCACGCCCGGCGTAGACCTGATTGGGCGACGTCAAGCCACCCACCGCGGCCCCGGCCATGCCGCCTGCTGCGGCGCCCAGCAACGGATTTCCACCGATCGCACCGAGAACCGCGCCACCGGCAGCACCGATGCCAGCACCCGTCAATGCGCGACAGCCAGGGGTTACGCCGCAGGCCGAAAGGGCGAGTAAGCCAATTGCCAGGGTTACGAACAGCAGTTTGTTACGCATTTGGCATCTCCTTTGTCAGTAACCTAGCTCCGCGTCCACCCGTTGCCGGTACGCGCAGTTCAAAGTCCTCCAGAACACTGGCCGCGGCATGGATGAAGCGCTGCGAAAGTATGAAACAACTTCGACGCTGCCGAATCAGCCTTCCAAAAGGCACTTCAACTCAAACCCGATTACGTGAACGTGCGTTATGACCTGGGATTACTCTTGTACCACAAGGGTGACATCGACGGTTCCATCGCGGAGTACAAGAAGGCGCTTGTGCTCAAGCCCGACGACGTCGACGCGCACTATAACCTCGGCCTTGCTTATGGCCGAAAGAACGACTATGTCTCTGCCATCCGAGAATACCGCGAGGTCAAGCGCCTGGATCCCAATCGTCTCGACGCGCGTCAGAATCTTGGGGCCGAGCTCCAGCACGTCGATCCCGCGGCAGCCATCACGGAGTTCCGCGACCTGGCCGCTCTGGCGCCTGCCTTTGCCATATGCCACCAATGCTTGGGCAGCGCCTTATACAATACCGGCAGGTATCAGGAAGCGGAGAAGGAATACCGCATCGCTGCGAAACTCGACCCCACGGCTTCAGCTCCGCACACTAGTATTGGACACATCCGGGAGGTCGAGAAGAATTACGACGAGGCGCTCCGCGAATATCGCAAAGCCGAGGAACTCGACGGCAACGATGCCAGTGCCTACGCGGATACAGGTCGCGTTCTCCTGCTAAAGAAAGAATTCACCGCCGCCATCGCCGAGCTAAAGCGCGCTGAGGAACTCGACCCGACGAGTTGGACTGGTTACGACCTCCGCGGCCAGGCACTGGAAGGCTCAGGCGACCGCGATTCCGCCATTGCCGAGTACAAAGAAGCGCTCTCCATCGCGCCCAAAGAACTGCAAGCTCGCTTGGATCTGGCTCTGGCTCTCGAGAAAAAAGGCGATTGGTTTGCCGCCCTGGATAACTACCACCAAGCTGCCCTTGACGAACCCCCGCTCAAGGCCGGCACTGTTGTGAATTTCTTTGACGCCCAGCGCAAATACGAGAGCGCTCAGAAGCGCTTCCGGCAGCATCTCGCCGACTTGCGCTCCTCGGGCAAGTCTTCGGAGGCCGCCAGGCTCGAAGCCGGCCTGCGGTCAAGGGCCTCAACGGTCAACGTTGACGAAAAATTCCATGATGCCATGCAAACCAGCCAGCAGGCATTAACCGAAAAGCGCTATAATGACGCGGAGACTTCCGCCAAACAAGCGATCGAGATTGCCGAGAAAATGCAGCCGCAGGACGGCCGCCTCCCCGAAGCCCTTGGCCGGCTCGGCAACGTTTACGCGTGGCGGCTGGACTTCAAGAACGCCGAGGAAACCTACAAACGCCAACTCACTCTGTCCGAGAAGCTTTATGGACCGAGGTCACCGATGATTATCCTTGCGTTGGAGAGCCTCGCCATGGTCGCGGCCGCGCAGAAAAATTTCGCGAGTGCCGAGGCGCTCTATTCTCGGGCGATTGAGTTGAATCAGACCATTTATGGCCAGGACAGCACGGCCGTCGCAGAAACCTTGCGCGGATTGGCGAGCGTCTACTTGATGCAACAAAACTTCGCCAAAAGCGAGTCTACTTTGCTCCGCGTCGTGCACATCTTCGAGATCACCTCCAACGGCGACGACACCCTTATGGGCATTCCGCTGACCAGTCTCTGCTATGTCTACGACCAGTGGGGCAAGGCCGACAAATCCGCGTCCTGCCATGCTCGCCTTGTGGCCATGGAAGAAAAGCAATTTGGCGCTGACAGCCCGTATCTCGTCCGCGATCTGACCGCCGAAGCCGAAGCCCTTCGCAAACTTGGCCGCGCCGCGGAAGCCGCCGAGATCGAGCGCCGCACCCAATCCATCCAATCAGCCCAGACAAATCCAAACTGAGCCGATCGGCTCGGCAGAAAAATATGATTTCTCTGCGCTAGGCACGCAAACCCAATTTCGCTCGGGAGTCTCCTTCTTTGCCATTTCCTTGCGTCCTTTGTGTCTCCGCTTTCGTGTTCTCTTTTTATCTTCCGTTCAACTTTCAACTGTTAGGTCTCGGGCTCTTGCTCTCCCCACTAGCCAGTCGCCACTTCTTCCTCTATGCTTCCTGCATGTTTGGGAAGCGGCGGCAACTTGAGACGGAAGAGGAGTTGTACGAGGTAGCGGTGCGGGCGCTGATGCGGCGGGCGCATTCGGTGCGTGAAATGAAGCAAAAACTGGAGCGGCGGAGCGATAACAAGCTTCTGGTGCAAGTGGTGATGGCGCGGCTGAAAGAAAATGGCCAGATCGATGACGCGAAATACGCGAAACAGTTTGCGCGGCAGCGTACCGAGGGGCGCAAGCAGGGAAAGTTTCGCGTCGCGCGCGACTTGCGGGCGCGGGGGGTGCCGGACCGGCACATCGAGGCGGCGCTAAAGGAAACCGCCGAGCAAAACGATGAAGGCGCGATGGTGCGCCAGGGCATCGAGCGGAAGCTGCGGGCGTATCGCGGCGAAATTGATGAGAAGAAAATGGCTTCCATTTACGGGAGCCTGCTGCGGGCGGGGTTTTCGGCGGACGTGGTACGGCGGGAATTGAAGTCGCTGACGCGCGAAGACGTTCCGGATGTAGAAGCCCCGTTGGAGTAGGGGACGCGTTCCAAAATGGAACTGGCAAAGGAGAGATAGGGGGTATGCCACCCCCGGTTTTTTGGCGAAGAGTGCGCAAACGCATGAAAAAAATAAAGTTGCGATTTTCATAGGTACGAAAAAGTGCAAGAATCTGCAAAAGAGTGCGCAAGAATATGAAAACAAGGGACGAATGGTTATATTGCGTGGCGCAAGATTTCGGAAGTGATTGAAAAGAATGGGCGAGAGGTTTGCGGTGTTGGTGAGGAGAGAGAGAAGCAGCTGAAGCGGAGGTATGCGTCGAACTATCACAAGACAGGGTAGCACGGATATTACCATTTGTCAATAGCAAAGTGAGAGTACTAGTATTATACCTCCGTCTCGATTGCGGTCCGGACAATCGGTACGGAGGCGGAAACGGCACCAACGTGGCTGGCAACGCGTTATGCGAGGGCCTTCCTCAGGAACTTTAGCGTGCGATCCCAAGCTAACTTGGCGCTGGCGGGGTCGTAGACTTCGGGGCGGGCTTCGTTCATGAAGGCGTGCTGGGCGTCGTAGCGGTAGATCTCGAATTGAGATTGGGATTGCTTGAGCGTGGCTTCGAGTTCATTGACTTTGGCGGGAGTCCAGTGGCCGTCGCGGTTTCCGAAATGGCAGATCAGGGGAATTTTGATTTTCTTTAGTTCGGCGGCGCTCAGATCCGGGATGCCGTAGAAGCAAGCGCCGGCGTCCATCTCCGGAACGCGGACGGCGGCGAGGATGGTCGCCGCGCCGCCCATGCAGAAGCCGCCCACAGCGACCTTCTTGGAGCTTTGCTTCAGGAACTGCACGGCGCCGCGAATGTCTTGCTCGGCGGCATCGGGAAAGTTGAGGTTGGACATCAAGTGGCTGGCTTCGTCGGCGGCTTTGGCGACCTTGCCGCGGTAAAGGTCCGGCACAAGGGCGCGGTAGCCAGCTTCGGCGAGCCGGTCCGCAGTCTTCTTGATTTGATCGTTGAGCCCCCACCATTCCTGGATACAGACAAAGCCGGGCGCGCCCGGTCCTGCTTTGGGAGTTGCCAGATAGCCGGGGCAAGTCTTTCCGTCCGGCCGCTTGAACTGAACCATTTCACCCATGATTCTCCTCCGCCTAATGTAGGATGCAGACGCTATGACAAATGTTCGGCTTTTATCTGAACTCCGGGCGGCGCCGAGACCGGCGGAGCAGGGGAACTCTTGGGAGCGACTCAGTTTCCGGTAGGCGCATTATATCCAGGCGTTGCAAAGTGGCTCACGAAACCCACGTATAATGCTCGTCCAGCACGCGCCAGGAGCCGTTCACCTTTTCCATCAGCACGTACCGTCCACCGCCGCACAGTCCACAAGAGTGGTCGATGTAAAACAACGCTTGAGTGCGAGTGGGGTTGAAACCTACACCAGAGAGGGTGATGAATCCCAAGTTGTGCGGAAATCTCTTTTGAAACTCGATTGAGCCATAAGAATCGGATTGAATGTCGGATTGTGTAGCGAGGGCCACTGTGGCGCGTCTCGGCAAAACAAACTTGGGTAGTATCCGAGTCTGAAACAAGTTGCGGACAAGGTAGCTGGCACGAGTTGACGTGCGCAGCTGGTCGAACTGCACTCGGCCATCCATTACGTAGAGCGCCCGCAATCTTAGATTTCCGCCTGCTATGGTTCTGTCCTTGACCACCACCTGGACTGGGCCACCCACGGACCAGTCGTGGGCATCATTCAACAGACCCTCGGAGAGGTAAGCCGAATAAACGGCATATTCTTCATCTGCGTTGCGCTCCCGCTCGGCCCAACCGGCAGCAGCTAGAACGGCTACAGATGCCAGCAAAAATAGAATGGTACGGCGAGTCCTGCGCCGCGACTTATTACTAATACGCATACTCAATGAGACTCCGCGATCGGAGCATAAGTTCCCGAACTTGTGAAAGCAAGCACCTCTTGGGTCACCGCATTCAACATCTTCGCCTTCAATGTAGACAAGGGGAGGCAACTTTGCGCGACTCTGGGTTCATTGCGGGGGTCTGCGGTGTCTGCGATAATCTGGGGATTGAATCCTGCAAAACTGAGGCGGACGTGACGGGTGAATCGGTAAGCAAGAAATTTTGGAGCGGGAACGAGATCCGCGAAGGGTTCCTGCGCTTTTTTGAAGGCAAGGGGCACCGGCGGGTGCGGAGCTCGTCGCTCGTACCGCATGGGGACGCTACCCTGCTGTTTACGAACGCGGGGATGAACCAGTTCAAGGACGTTTTCCTCGGCCTCGAAAAGCGGGATTACACGCGGGCGACGTCGGCGCAGAAATGCGTGCGCGCAGGTGGGAAGCACAACGACCTGGAAAATGTGGGGTTTACGAAGCGGCATCACACGTTTTTCGAGATGTTGGGCAATTTTTCGTTTGGGGATTATTTCAAGAAGGAGGCGATTGCTTACGCGTGGGAACTGGTCACGTCTCCCCAATGGTTCGGGATTTCCAAAGATAAGCTGTACGTGACGATCTTCGATGATCCCGACAAAGCAGCCGCCTCCTGGGAACTAGGGTTCGACGTTGAGCGCGACCATGATGCGGAAAAATATTGGCTTGACGCAAGAGTTCACGAAGACCGCATCTTCCCTGGTGGGAGGAAAGATAACTTCTGGCAGATGGGCGACACCGGCCCTTGCGGTCCGTGCAGCGAGATTCACTACGACATGGGGCCCGCCGCGTCCGACCTCGGCCACACCGATTGCAAATTCCCCTGCGATTGCGGCCGCTATGTCGAGATTTGGAATTTGGTTTTCATGCAGTACGACCGCCAGCCGGGAGGCACGCGCCTGCTGCCCAAGCCTTCCATTGACACCGGCATGGGCCTAGAGCGCGTTGCCGCCGTACTGCAAGGCGTCATCTCTAACTACGACACTGATCTTTTTGTTCCGCTGATGAAGCGTGCCGCCGAACTTTGTGGCGTCGATTTCGAGCGCGAAAAGAAATTGGAAGAAGGCAAGGGCCGAGCCGCATCTCTACGCGTTATCGCCGATCACGCCCGCGCTACGACCTTCCTCATGACTGACGGCGTTGTTCCTTCAAACGAAGGCCGCGGCTACGTGCTCCGGAAAATCATCCGGCGCGCCGTGCGTCACGGCCGTCTACTAGGTGCATCGGAGCCGTTCTTGTTCAAGATGGCTGATGCTGTCCGAGAACTCATGGGTGATGCTTATCCCGAACTCCGCGAGCCCTCCTTCGCGCGCGTGCTCCCAATGATCCTCTCCGAGGAGACACGCTTCGGCCACACGCTAGACATCGGGCTGAAGAAACTAGAAGCACATCTATCGCTGTGGACTCCGGAGGCTCTCGAACGGGCACGGGCGCTTTCAACTGAAAGACCTCTGATTGGACCGTTCGACTACGGATTTGAAGCATTCACGCTTTACGACACCTATGGACTTCCCCGCGACTTCATCGAGGATGCTTATCGAGACGCTAACATTCCTTTTCCAAAGGAAGCTTTTGAGACAGCGATGGAAGAGCAGCGCAAGCGGGCGCGGGCGTCGTGGAGAGGCGGGGCGAAGGAGGCGGCGAATCCGGGTTATGCGAAGTTGGCGGAGACGTTTCGGACGGAGCCGTGTTTTTATCACGGGACGAACGCTAAGGATTGTCGCATTGAAGCGATCATCACCAAGAGTGGAGCGGTCGCCGAGTTGAAAGCGGGAGAGAGCGGCGAGATTGTTCTGGACCGGACTGCGATTTATGCGGAGTCGGGCGGGCAGGTGGCGGATACCGGGGCGTTTTATGACAACTCGGAATCGCAACTACTCGCGGAAGTGAGAGGCGCGTTTTATCCCATCGCCGGACTCGTGGCGCACAAAGTTGTGGCCAAAGAGACGCTGCGCGTGGGGGATCGCGTGGCGGTCGTCGCGGATGCGGAGCGGCGGGCGCGGATTATTCGCAATCACACGGGGACGCACCTGGTGAATGCGGCGCTGCGGAATATTCTGGGAACACATGTGAAGCAGTCGGGGTCGCTGAATGCGCCGGAGCGGCTGCGCTTTGATTTTTCGCACTTCGCGCATGTGGATGCGGAAGAGCTGCACGACATCGAGCAACAGGTGAACGACGAGATCCGGCTAAACACGGAGATCGAGACGAACGTCACGTCGCTAGAAGAAGCGCTGGCTTCCGGGGCGCTGGCGTTTTTCGGGGACAAGTATCCGGAGCAAAACGTGCGCGTAGTGACGATTCCCGATCCGAGGGCGGCCCGGGGTTTCTATTCGAAAGAGCTTTGCGGGGGGACGCACGTGCAGCGCGTTGGCGACATCGGCGTTCTGAAGATTGTGAGCGAGGAGTCGGTGGCGGCGGGCGTTCGCCGCATCGAAGCGGTGACCGGTATCGGCGCGCTGGAGCATTACCAACGGCAAGCACTAGTCTTAACAAGACTAGCTGGTCAGCTCAATGTTGGGGAGGATTCGGTGCTAGCCCAGGTCGAGAAGCTGGCCCAGACCGTCAAGCAACTGGAAAAGGAGCTGGAGGCGCAAAAGCGCAAGGGGGCCCTGAGCCAGATCGACGAGCTTGATGCCCTGATTCGTGAGTCAAGAGAACAGGTCGCGCGGGAGGCGATGGTAAAGGGGAACTCTCAAGTTCAGCTGGTAAAGGGCGTCAGAGTGGCCTGGAGTCGGGTGGAAGGTGTTAATAGACAACAACTTAGAGAGATCCTGGACAAATTGCGCCAGGAGATCCGGAGCGGCGTGGTGGTTCTGGCTTCCGTCGAGGATGGAGACATTTCGCTCATCGCCGGGGTCACCAAGGACCTGACGGGTAAAGTCCATGCTGGCAAGCTGATACAGGCACTGGCCAAACAGGTAGGCGGTTCGGGGGGCGGAAGACCTGACCTGGCCGAGGCTGGCGGAAAAGACACAACTGGCCTAAAAATGGCCTTGGAGAGCGTCCCCTCCCTGCTGGAGCCCTTGTTATAATGCAGGGAGCGCCAGAACCGTGTCTTGAGGGAGACAGTTTCCGGTGTGCGACCGCTAAACGGTCGATAACTCCACTGTGAGCCCTGCGGACGCGGATTGGCAAGACGAGCCACTCGCCAGGCGATCTCCCCCGGGGGTAGACCGTTCGGCAGGGGCCCTTAGTACCGAAGAAACATTGACCGCTGCGCGACAGTGTAGAAAACTGTCGATTGTGCAGCCAGTTCAAAAATTGTCGTTAGCCTTCCCGGGGCACGACCCCGACCAAAGCGGGGTAAGAGTCGAATGATGAGACGCACGGCAATCACGGCATGGTTCCATCTAGCGACGCTGGCATCTTGCGCGATTTTCCTGGCGTCCTTTTTCGCGAAGGGCGCGAGCGGCCAGATCGCCAAAGTTGTTGACGATGGGGGACGGCAGTTCTTTGTGAACGCCGAGCCGCCGATTTCACCGAAGCTGACGGCCACGAAGCCGCGCACCAACATCTACCTGCCCGCCGAATCCTCTTTTACGGGACGCAGCCGGCCGGCCATGGACATCGGCCGTGACGGCGTGGAAAAACTCGTTCGCGAAGCGGCGGACCGGCATCGCATGGATCCCGCACTGGTTCGCGCGGTGATCGAAACGGAATCGAACTGGAATCCCAAGGCGTGGTCGCACAAGGGCGCGGGCGGATTGATGCAGTTGATTCCGACAACGGCGCAGCGCTATGGGGCTTACGACGTGTTCAATCCGCAACAAAATATTGACGCGGGGGTTAAACATTTGAAGTGGTTGCTAGAACGATACAATGGCAACCTGGATTTGGCCCTAGCAGCGTACAATGCGGGAGAGGGGGCCGTTGACCGGGCTCATGGCGTCCCCGCGTATCGAGAAACGCGCGACTATGTTCAGAGAGTACAGAACGCCTATTTCCGACCAGGGTCGGGCCGTCTGGCGGACGCCTTCGTCAATTCACACGCCATCCACAGAGACGTCACGGCGGATGGCCGCATCATATTCAGCAACGAATAGAAAAAGTTTCCAGTTATCAGTTTTCAGTGGTCAGTCTTTACCTTTTTTAGTTGTTGCGTGTCGTGTTTCGTTTTTAGTTTCCAGGAACCTTAGGGTTCGGGCCTGGAACATTTTGAATGTATTGGTGAAGTGAGTTCGGGTTTCCGGATAGGATTGAGAGGCGTTTGGGGGATGTAAGTTGATGGTGGGGGGCAAAAAAATTTTGCACATGAGCTTCGCCCGTGTTTCGCCGGTTTTTGCGGCGCTGGGCTCGGTGCTACTCCTGGCCGCTACCGCGCCGGCGAAGACGAATGCCGAAGCTTCGAATACGACGACGACGGCGGCGGTGCGCCGGCAGTCCGCGTCGACGCAATTTGCGCGGGCCGAAGAGCAGCGCGCGGCGCTGAGCAGCAAGCCAACCGAAAAACGCACACTGGCGGATTACAAACAGGTGGTCACCGGCTATCGCCGCGTCGCTTTGATAACGCCGCGCGCTGCTGAAGTTCCCGATTCCTTGTTGGCGGTGGCTGAACTG
>Ga0137415_10007902_pt1 | contig 10550 bp, 10 predicted proteins | sample CZODoug3_1_1_16f_FD_183082 | JGI IMG/M metagenome (GOLD analysis project Ga0137415, IMG submission 183082) | Vadose zone soil fungal communities from Angelo Coast Range Reserve, California, USA - CZODoug3_1_1_16fungal (Hybrid Assembly) | ecosystem: Environmental > Terrestrial > Soil > Vadose... | reverse complement strand
CAGCTTGCCCCCACCCCAGGACTACACAGTCGGCTCCGCTGGGACATACACTAAGGTCACGACCAATCCCCAAGGCCGCGTCAGTTCCGGAACGCAGGCCGCCGCCAGCGACCTTTCCAACGGAACTACTGGCAGCGGCTCGATCGTCCTCGCGACCGGCCCCACCCTCACAACGCCCACAATTTCGGGAGCCCTTGGCGGCAATCTCGACCTTGGCACCGCTAACGCGGTGGTCATCGAGGTTGCGAACGCCAGCGTCACGGCCACCACTGTCAACAAACTCGTGAAATTGACCGGAGCCCCTTTCTCTGCTGTGACTGCAGCGACCACCGAGACCAGCCGAATCCTCGGAATCGTTACAGGCGGCGCCGGAACCACGGGCAACGCCCAAATCGCCACTGACGGTATTGCGAGCTGTGTATTCGACGGTGCCACGACCGCTGGCGATTACGTTCAGATCAGTTCTGTGCTTGCTGGCGATTGCCATGATGCCGGAAGCACGCGCCCCACCAGCGGTCAAGTCCTAGGGATGGTTCTTTCCACACACGGCACTGGCGGTACATACGCCATGACGGTGGTCGCCGACCATATGGGGGTCCCAACACCGTCTGGCGGGACGATCGCGACATCAGAAACGACGATTTCTTCAACCTACACGGATCTCACCACGTCCGGGCCAGCTGTAACGGTCGCTGTCTCGGCAGTGGGCAAGGCTCTCGTGACAGTCACTTCCACACAAAACACCTCGAGTAATTTTGCGAATTGTTTCATGGGGTTCGCGGTGTCCGGAGCTACGACCGCATCGGCATCCGATTCGCAGGCACAGCAGATGACGTTTTACAGACCCGCGCTTCCGGTAACCAATAGTGCGACCTATCTCGTGACTGGTCTCGCCACGGGCAACAACACTTTCACTGCAAAATACAGGTCCGGCAACGCCGATTGTTCTTTCGCTAACCGAAACATTATGGTGACTTCGTATTAAGAAGGAAGATGGGCGTGAAATGCGCTGACGTTAATACGTTCCGCCGCGAGTCCATTGCGCTTTGTGTTTTCGCACCGGTGCATAGGGGTGGCGTAACAACAATACGAAGCTGTGCGAACAAAAAACCTAGTCTAGTTGATGGACCCGACACAAGGATGGCCGAGAACCCCAAGCCGGGATCGCGTCTCATGCCGCGACATTGGCAATTACTCGAATTGGGCCGCGAGGCTAGCCTTGCCAAAAGAGCAAAGAGCAAAGCGCTGCCGACCCAATGTCCAGGAGGCTAATGGGACATTACGGCAGCGCCGCCATTTCCGAACCCAACTAGAGGAAAGTATAGAGTGAGCGGTGCACCCCTTCTAGTGCATAGTCGAGCACTGTTAACGACCCGCTTAGGCATTTCCCTCGGTGTCCTCTCTGCCCTCGGTGGTTAAGCTTTTTTCCGGCCGCAACAAGGGAAACAGAATCACATCGCGGATCGTGTGCGAGTCGGTGAGCAGCATGCAGAGCCGGTCAACGCCCACGCCCACGCCACCGGCCGGTGGCATCCCATAGGAGAGCGCCCGGATGTAGTCCTCATCCATCTGGTGAGCTTCCTCATCTCCGCGCTGACGTTCTTTCAACTGCTGCTCGAAGCGTCTGCGCTGATCTTCGGGATCATTCAACTCGCTGAAGCCATTGGCGATCTCCATCTGCCCAGCAAAAATTTCCCATCGTTCTGTCCAGTCCGGCTCGTCCGGCTTCTGCTTGGAAAGCGGTGACACGGCGGTTGGAAATTCGTAGATGATCGTCGGCTGGGAGAGATGTTCCTCGGCCACCGCCTCGAACAACCCGGCGACGGTCTTGCCGACCGGCGCGCTCGGATCGTAAGCCATGTGCTGGTGCACAGAGTTGAATCGCTCTACCATATTCTTGACTCCATCGTGTGAGGCAAAATCGGCCAGCACAGGCTTTGCGCCCGCGGCTTCCGGCCAGTACTGAATGATCGCCTCGCGCATGGTCATGCGCCGCCAGTTCGAACCGGCCCACTCAATTTCCTGATCTCTCCACTTGGTCTTGGTTCCGCCAGTCACGTCTTTGGCTGCTTGCTCAATCAGATTCTGCGTAAGATCCATCACGCCGCGATAGTTCGTATAGGCCTGGTAAAACTCGAGCATGGTGAACTCAGGATTCCAGCGCCATCCCAGCCCTTCGTTGCGAAAATTCCGATTGATTTCGTAAACCCGGTCAAAGCCTCCTACCGTCAGCCGCTTCAAGTAGAGCTCCGGCGCGATCCGCAAATAGAGGTCCATGTCGAGCGTGTTATGGTGCGTAACAAACGGCCGGGCCACGGCCCCGCCGGCGATCGGTTGCATCATCGGAGTCTCTACTTCAACGAATCCCTGAGCATCCAAGCTTCGCCGCAGCGACTGCATCAGCTTGCCGCGTTTCCGGAACACCTCTCGGACCTCGGGATTCATCACCAGGTCTAGGTAGCGCTGCCGGTAGCGCAATTCAACATCGGTGAGACCATGCCACTTCTCGGGCAAGGGAAGAAGGTCTTTGCTGAGAAATGTGATTTGCTCGACGTGAACCGTCAATTCCCCGGTGCGGGTGCGAAATAAATATCCGCTGACCCCGATGTGGTCACCGAGATCAAGCAGCTTGTAAACCTCAAATCCCACGTCGCCGACGGCATCCTTCTTCACGTAAATCTGCAGACGCTGCCCGTCCTGCTGTAGGTGCGCGAATCCGGCCTTACCCATCAGGCGAAGGGCCATGATGCGCCCGGCCACGCGTACGGTCACGCGCGGGTTCTCCATTTGCTCGGCCGTCTGGTCCGAGTACTCCGCCAGAATCTGTGGGACAGTGTGGGTGAATTCGTACTTGGTCGGATACGAGGGCTGGCCCAGCGCTTCCATCTGCTTCAGCTTCTCGCGCCTTAGTTCGTAGATTTTCTCGTCGAGTGCCAATAGGCTCCTTTTGCGGGGAATCGCGCCCAACTGCGCGCAACATCCAGATGGAAATACGGAAACGCGATTATAAAGCAGGCCACCCGCCATCGCCGTCCGCGGAGCAGGCTGTGCCTCCAGCGCTTGACATTCCACTGGTACCTGGGTACATTGGTACGCATGAATGACGAGTCGCAATTGCTGGTGGAGCGGGTGCAGACCGGCGTGCGCATGGAAAAGCGCCTGATCAAAGTTCTCAAGGCCTTTGCCGAATATCACGACATGACGCTGGGTGATCTGCTCGAGGGCATTGTGCTGCACGCCTTCGACGGAAAGACCCCGTTCAGTCCGGCCTCCCTCGAACGCATTCAGGATTTGAAGAAGTTTTACGGTCTTGATCTCGACTCGGGAGCCAGTCACCGGCTTAAGGAAATCAAGGGACGGACTGCCCGCAAGCGCTGAGCCGAGAAATAAAGAGGTTTCTCCCCATGTCAGAACAACGCATGAAAGCCGCCCTCACCGGTCTGCAATGGAGCTTGGGCGTGGTAATTCTGATAGAAGCTGTACTGTTCGTGATGCCGGGCTCCCGCCATGATTTCTCCCAGACTCACATGCCTGATGTGCTGCGTCAGGTACTGGGATGGGGTGAGATCATCGGCTCCATACTTCTGCTCATTCCACGAACCGCCACCCGCGGCGCCTGGATTTTAGCCGGCACGCTGGTGCTGGCTATGATCGTTCACTTGCTGCACGGGATGCCCAATGTCGGCACCCTCGCCATCTACACGGCGGCAGCCTGGGCAGTCGCCATCGGCAAGGGTAATTAGAGCGCGAGCAAGTCTTGCCATGACCCATCAAGAAATTATCCAGCGCTTTGAAAATGATGTTATTGCTGAAGAGTCTTTCCACCACGTTGACCATGTCCGCCTGGGGTTTGCCTATCTGTGCGAATATCCGCCTCTTCCGGCCTTGGAGAGATTTGTTACGGCCTTGAAACGATTCGCCGCCGCCCGCGGGAAGGCACAGCTCTACCACGAGACCATCACGCACGCATACTTCTTCTTGATTCGCGAACGTATGGCCGGATCTCAGGGCGGGGATTGGGATGAATTTGCCCGTCAGAATCCGGATCTTCTGGTGTGGACAGACGGCATCCTGAATCGGTACTACCGGGAAACCACATTGAAATCGGAGCTGGCAAGAACCGTCTTCGTCTTCCCGGACAAGTGCCGCTAAAGCTGCCGTCAGGATTGCCCGCCACGTAGAAAGTAAATCGCGGCAACTCTTATGCGGCGAAGGCAATCTTAAGGGTCGAAGGTTCGGCATCGGCACATCCCGACGCGGGAGGACTCATGCAAAGTGTGGTCGGAATCTTTTCCTCGCTGGCTTCGGCCGAGCAGGCGGTTGAAGGTTTATTGGGCAGCGGCATGACGCAGCAGTCCATCATCTTTCTGAGCGGCGAAGCGCCGGATCGAGGCGGCAGCGCATCCTCTGAGCAAAAGCTTGAGACCATTCCCACCACGGACGCCGAACCTGACGGCATGGGGAAGGCCATGGGCGCGGTGGTCGGCGGAGCCGTGGGCGCGAGCGCCGGACTGGCGGGCGGTGCGGCGGTAGCTAGCCTTCTGGTGCCCGGCGTGGGAACCGTGTTTGCGATCGGATTGGGCGCAGCGGTTGTGCTGGGACTCGGCGGTGCCGCTGCAGGAGCGAAGGCAGGGGATGTCACCGAGCACGCGCTCGATGTGGGAGTTCCGAAAGACGAGGTGCAGTTCTATCACGACTTACTGCGGCAGGGCCGCTCGCTCGTCATTGCGAGTGTGGATACCGAGGAACAAGCCGCAACTGCACGATCCGTGTTCAAGCAGCAGGGTGGCGAAGATGTGAACCGAGCCCGCAAGGAGTTGGGAAACGCGGCATAAGCAGGCCCCAAGGATTAACTTCCGGCCAGAAAGCCGTATTGCTTTTCGGTCAGCGGGACTACGCTCAGTCGTCCTTGCCGCACCAGCGGAGAATCCGCAAACAGCTTGTTGGCTTTGATCTCTGCCAGCGTAACTGCGCTCCCCAACGCCTTGCCTGCTTTGATCTTTACCCGCGGATTCCTGGCGTCAGAGATCTCGGCCGAGACAACCGTCGCGGTGCCCACTGCACTCTTGTGATCTCCGGTTTCATAAATCACCAGACGGTCGCCCGGCTTCATGGCACGGAGATTTTTCAGGGCTACTGGATTTGAGACGCCGTCCCAAACGGTACTCTGGTCGCGTTCGAGGTCGGCGAAGGAATACTCTGACGGCTCGGTCTTGAGCAAATAGTCCATAGGCAGAGATTGTATTACCGGAAGCTCCCCCTGAAAATGGTGCCTTCATTCTCCCATCATTCGAGATTCGTCAGCACCGGATAATACTTCGCAATCATCCGGCCGGTCATGAGGCCGCCTGAAGAAAATGCGGTGCCAGGCGAGCAGCCGAACGCCCAAAAAATGATGCGCGCGCCCGCTTTCGAGGTAGAAAAAAGCGAAAATAAGAAACCCACCCTCTCGCAACCAGCGCGAGGAGGGCGGGTAGCCGCGGTCAGCGGCGGTCGTCAGCGAATGGTTAGTCGTCCCCGCCGTCATCACCCTCACCAGCAAACGGTGGAGTGAGGCCGGTATAGTCGCCTATCACCTTCGCATCGTAGGGAGCATTGAGCATATTGAAGGCGGTACCGGCGACGCCGATCTTCCCCTGCGTGAACACGATGTTTTGCTTGGAATCAATTTCTATGACTTGCATGTTGAACTGATCACTGATCAGCGTATTGCCATTTCTCAGACGCACGGCCCGCGTCGGTAGAGGATTCGAAACGCTGCCCGGGCGGTTATTGGTGTAGTAGGTGGAAACAACGTTACCGGTGCTGTCCACTTCGAGGATGCGGTTGTTGTTGGAGTCGGTGATAAGGGTGTCGCCGTTGCGCAGTCGACTGGCGAAAGCGGCTCCGCTGAGCTGAGTGCAGGTAGCGCAACCGTAGCTCCAGAGGATCTGGTGATGCCGGTTGACTTCGATCACCCGGTTATTGTTTTCGTCGGCGATCAAAATGTGGCCGTTGCTCAGCAACTCGGCGCTGTTCGGGTTATTGAGTTGATTGAAGCCGTCTCCGCTGACTCCGGTCTGACCATACTGCCAGACAATTTTCTTGTCGAGCGTGACTTCGATAATGCGTGCGTTGGCCTGGTCAGTGATCAGGACATGGAAGTTTGGCAGCCAGGTGTTCTGGACCGGGGTGTTGAGCTGGTCAGGGCCTGAGCCGGTGACGCCAGCATGACCGTATTGCCAGATGATGTTGCCGGCCGGGTCGACCAGCATCACACGGTTGTCTGGACACCCGTTGGGGCAGGTGGGTTCGGAGCCAGCGGGAGCGCCGGTGCCGGCAATCAGGGTCAACCAGCCGACGCGCTGTGCGTCATTGACTGCCACGACCGAATGTGGGCCGGCGGTGCTTGAACCGTTGCCGAAGTGCCAGACGATCTTGTGGTTGTTGGGGTTCACTTCGATGACCCGATTGTTAAATTGATCAGAAATCAGAATGTTTCCGCGAGTATTGAAGTGGTCTCCCTGGGCAAATAGCGAGAGGCTTGAAGCAAAGACGAGAAATCCTATGCAGGCCCAACTTTTCGTGCGGGCTGACAATTCCATGACAATCCTCCTCGAATGCGGATTTGCAATAACGAACTTGGGACGCAGAACGGCTGGGGAAACCGCAACCTGCTACACATTTAGTGTGGGATTCGCCAGATGAGGATTTGTCAAAGAATTGTCAAAAGCGTGTCAAGCCCTTGTTTTTGGTGCATTCGTGAGGAAGCCACGATGGAGCGGAGGGGCGAGATCCCCTTTCGCAAGTTGCTCGAAAGGGGATCAAAATTCGGGCCGTCGTGAGCACAGAAAACAATCAGGACGCGCGCAAATCGCGACGAATCAACGCGGAGTCGAGGAAGAAGCCGAGCCCAACGGTTAATGGAATCGCGCCGAAAGAGGCAGCGAGCCAAGCGTCGGGTTCGACTCGCGCGATGAGCGTGAAGGTGATCATGTAACCGATTGCACCGGCGACCAGCAGTATGCCGGATCGGCGCGATCGAGCGGCCTCAGTGAGGTCCGGTGCCATAGGTACGGTGATGCCGCGAGCTATCGCCGCCATACGTTCCTCGCTGCGAAGCTTGCGCACGCGGTAAAACGTGTACATCGCGAATGCCGCGGTGGGCATTCCCAAAAGCATGCTCACTGCCACTAAACCTGTAAGGTTGTCCATGGTGTTTTCCCCTCCGGGTGCGCTGTCGGCGCAGGTCGCGGTTGAAGGCCGCTGTGATTGGAGATACGGAGGGAACGTACAGAAGGTTCCGCGGATCTACAGTGCGCCACAAAAGGTTCATGGCATCGAAGACCCGGACGAGCCCAGGCGGCCCTTCCGGGAAGCGAAAGGGCCGCCAGCTGCCGCCATGCGTCCTCAGTGACTCTGAGGAGGTTCGCTTCTGTCGGATTTTTGGATTGGCCGAGCTGCGAGCTTGTCCGCGGATTTGTGTTCCTCGCGTCTGTCTTCGGGCCGGTACGCGCTGTTCTCGAAGCCGCTGCTTTCCGTCCCCACCGGCTTCATGGAAACGACTTGATAAGCCCGCGTTTTACGATCTCCATCGGGAACTTTAAGGTACATTTTATCGTTCTTGATCTTAAATTCGCCTTCCTTGCCGATGGGAAGAATTACCGGATGCTTACCGTCCACGGGACGGATGTGGTACTCCACCTCATCGGTACGCAGCAGGTACTGCGGACATAGCTTCTCATTCGAGTTGACGGCCGTAACTCCCGCTGAGGCGAAAATGCTTCCCAGCCCGGTCAAGCCTCTTTCTTTGGCGCCGCAAGGGACGGCTTCCATTTTTTCAAGCATGCCGCGCTCGGCCCCGTGTTTCTTCTTATCGGCGCCGCTCGAGGAAGGAACCATCAGAACCAGCAGCATCGCTGTTAATACTGAAATCTTCATGCTCATAAACACCTCCGATAGAGGATCTCCGCTGCCTTATTGGTTTCGTTCTGCCGGAGCCACAACTGGAAATCAGAGCTGCCGGCGCCGGGTTAAGAGCGGCCCGCGGGTTGGAAGTCCTGTCGATCGACTTTCAATTCGCGGGCCATCGGGGTTCGGCTACTGCTTAGTCTTCGGTGCGGCCATCGGGGTCTTTGCTGCTGTCGGGGGCGGCTGCTTGGTATTGCGGAACTGCTGCGCCGACTTTACAAAGGCCTGTGGATCTTCGCTAAGCTCTTCCTGCACGCGAGGGTGGGCGCTCAGATACTGTTCAAGTTCCGGATGGTTTTCCCGGTATTCTTCGTTCTTGGCCAACGCGGGATCCTTGGAGAGCTGCTCGGCGACAGTCGAATGGCTGCCCAGGAACTGTCCAAAGCTTGCCAGTTCGGCCTGCGTAGTGTCGTGATCGCGGTGCTTATCTTCGTAGCGGTCGAAGCGTTGCTCCTGGCGCATGAAGCCGTTCGGGTTTTCCGCTACCTCCTCGCGGACTTGGGGGTGCTGCTGCAGATATTCCTCGAGAGCGGGATGGTGCTCAACGAACTCACGGTTTTTGACCAGGGATGGATTCTTCCGCAACTGTTCCGCGATCTCCGGATGGCTGTCGAGGAAGCGATCCATGCTGGCCAGTTCGCCCCGGGTCACGTCGCGGTCGCGATAATCCTCACGGCGGTCAAATCGCTCTTCTTGATGCATAAAAGCATTGGGGTTCTCTCTGACTTCCTCGCGGACTCCCGGATGCTGCTCGAAGAATTCCTGCAGTGCCGGATGGTTCTTCACAAAGCCCCGGTCATTCACCAGGGCAGGATCTCTGCGTAGTTGCTCGGCGATTTCGGGATGACTGTCGAGGAAGCGATCCATGTTGGCGAGTTCGCCTCGAGTGACGTCACGATCGCGAACATCGTCGCGGCGATCAAAGCGCTGCTCCTGGCGCATGAACGCATTCGGGTTCTCTTTCAGCTCCTCGCGAACTTCCGGATGATCCTTCAGATAGTCGCGAAGCGCGTGATTATGCGACACAAATTTATGGTTGTTGATTAGCGAGGGATCCTGACGTAGTTTTTCCGCGAGCTCTGGATGACTGTCAAGAAAGTGATCGAAGCTGGCCAGCTCGCCCCGGGTAGTGTCACGATCCCGGTTGCGGTCGATATCGTTGTCGCGCCTGTCGCTGTCGGCATCATGCCGTTGGTAGCTTTGTTCGCGGTTCATGAAGACATTGGGGTTTTCCTTGATCTCCTCGCGCACCTCCGGATGCTGCTGGAGATACTGCTGCAACTCGCTGTGGTTCTCGACGAATTCCGGGTTATTTACCAGCGCTGGATTCTGCCGAAGCTGGCTGGCAACCTCGGGATGAGCGTCGAGGAAGCGATCGAACTCCGCCAGCTGACGCCGAGTGGTATCGCTGTCTTGGGTTTGCGGAGTTATGGTTTGAGCACCTGTAGGTGCAACCGAGATCAAAGCCGCCAGAGTAATGAGCGCGAATGAATTCCTGACACACAAGAATTTGGTTTTCATAACAATGTTCACCTCGTGGAGTCGTGAGCCGCCCTGGTTCCAAACCAGCAATGAGCGGGCCAAAGAGTGTGGTTAACGCTGCAACTTGCATGAGACCAGTTATTTGCGAGGAACATATAATGCTAAACAGCAAGATGTGATTGCGGGAAAATCTACACGTCCCGGCAAAATCGCTCTACGGGATCGACCTTACGGCGAATTGCCATGCAGGAACAACCTGACGTTCTTTTTTACGCCCAAACTTTTCTGAGTTCTCTGCGCAGGATTTTTCCCGAGGCGGTTTTGGGGATGTTTTCAACAAAGTGGATTTCACGGGGCTGCTTGTAGCGGGTGAGACGGTCAGCGACGAAAGCGCAGAGCTCTTCCTCCAACTTCTTTCCTGTGGCAAATCCGTTGCGCAGAGCGACGAAGGCGACGGGGATTTCCCCGGCAGCGGAATCGGGTCGTCCGATAACGCCGCACTCGCGCACGGCTGGATGCTCGAGCAGAACGGCTTCCACTTCAGCGGGGGCGATGGGGAAACCCTTGTACTTGATCATTTCCTTGCGACGATCGACAACGCGGTAAAAGCCTTCCACATCGCGAGTAACGATGTCGCCTGACCAATACCAGCCATCGCGCAAAACGGCAGCGGTGGCCTGAGGTTCTTTCCAGTAGCCGAGCATGAATTGCGGACCGCGCATTACGAGTTCGCCAGGATCGCCGGTGGAAACTTCTGCGGCGCTGACGGCGGGCTCGGAGCTGTCCGGGCACAGAACGCGGCACTCGGTTTCAGCCAACGCATGTCCGATGGAATCGGGGCGGTAGAGTTCGGGCGTAAGAAACCCGACGTGAGTGACGGGCGAGGCCTCGGTCATGCCATAACCCTGGCAAACCAGGATGCCGGTGAGCGCGCTGAAACGGCGCGCCAGTTCGGGCGCGAGCGGCGCGGCTCCGGACTTCACCCAGCGAACCCGGTGGTTGTCAGGGAACTGTCCGGCTTCCGCGGCCTGACAAAGCGCGTTCATTGCAGGCGGAACAAGCGGCATCATGGTGATGGATTCGCTCGAGAGCAGCGACGTCACCTGCGAAACTCCAAA
>Ga0137415_10007901_pt1 | contig 10550 bp, 23 predicted proteins | sample CZODoug3_1_1_16f_FD_183082 | JGI IMG/M metagenome (GOLD analysis project Ga0137415, IMG submission 183082) | Vadose zone soil fungal communities from Angelo Coast Range Reserve, California, USA - CZODoug3_1_1_16fungal (Hybrid Assembly) | ecosystem: Environmental > Terrestrial > Soil > Vadose... | reverse complement strand
TGCGCCCAAGGTAAGAGCAGAAACGCTAAGTAGTTGGTTCGTCTAGCATTTTCCTATGTCATGCATCACGGTTTTGCACGGTATTCGGCAATGTTTGTTCCCAAGTTGTTCCCAAGTTTCCCGACTGCACTCCTCGGATGAGACAGTCTCGATGGGCACACTTGCTATGGCATCTGGGGTCGCCAGATTCCCAGAGCCTCGTTTGTGGACACCTAGGCACATGTCCGGTAAGCGCTGTGATCAGGCATGTGGATTACTTCCGAGAGTACCTCGTCACTGGGCCACAATCCCGAGGGGCCAGCCAATGTACTGCGCTTTCGCTTCCAGGTTGCTGATATTGGGGTCGGCGTCTCTCCAGGGACAGAGGAAATCCTCATATGCACACGAGCCTCGGACACATCTGGAACGAGGCGTGGGCCCCCTCCACCCACTCTCATAAATGCGCGTTTCTCGGGCGGAATCGGAATGCGGCTTCCAAGTCGATAGGTAAACACAAGGCGACTTCTCGCGAGCCCACTAGGACTTCAGTTTCATCCTCTCGTACTTTCGCCCCATTGCTGACTACGGAAGGACTCTGCATTCTTCTCCCGAAGTCTTAAAGCGGGAACGGAGGTGCCTGATGAAGCTCGAAATCTTCATCTTATTGCTCGTCGCTAATCTTCCCAGTGAGGTTTCGTATGTCAGGGGCGTCGAGAAATCGGCAACCCTGCTCGATGGCGGAATTTGAACTCGCGCCGGTCAATACATTTTCGGAGGCACAGGCATGAAGGCACGATATATAAAAACTCTAATCATGGCAGTTTTGGCTTTGACGATTTCAAGCGCAGCGAAGGGCCAGAAAACTTCGGACATAATAAACACGGGCGACGATTTCTTGGCGATTTGTCAATATGACAACAACCGTCCGCCTGACGTTTGTCTCGCCTACGTTGCTGGCGTGGCCGGCACGCTCGCGCTCAATTGGTCCGACACCGGTCAGCGCATTTGTATCCCCAATAACGCGACACTCAGAACTACGCTCGACTTGGTTCTTCAATACATCAAAGACAACCCAGAAAAGCGAAATCAAAAAACTATCTTTTTGATTTCCCAAGTAGCAATCAAAAAATATGTGTGCGAGGCGCCGAAACCGCCAGTCGCGGCGACCCCGGTGCCGGACCAGAAGGTGCGCCCGTGAGCATACAAATCCTCGTCAAGAAGGGATGTAAGAACACCAAAGCACCGAACTCTTCTATTCAAGTGGCGCAAGACAATATAAATACATAGATTTCCTGGATAGACATTGCCTGGGGTTCCAGAACGAGTAGGACGAACTTTCAGGCAATACCTCGCGCTGTGGTGCGAGGATCAACGCAGGCTCGCCAACGATTCTGGGAGAGACCCCCCGGGTCACATCACCAATAGTTGGAAAAATCGCTTTACTGTTTGTCGTAAACGACGACGTTATTTACATCCTGTCCCTGCGCGTCCTTGCCTTTGAATGTCGAGGTCCGCGTTTTTCCGCTCTTAGAGACCACCGATGTCACGGTCATCACCACTTGGCCGGCTTGTTTTACAGTGGACTCGGTCGTGCGGTCGTCGATCCGCTTTAGCGCTACTGTATCAGCGTTCGGCACGCCGGTAATGGGGTAGTCCTTGCCGTCGTATTTTGCGGTGTACTTGACCTGAGTCGGATTCCCAGCGGCGTCGATTCCGTCCGAACTGAGCTTGATGCTATCCGCGTCAGATTCGATCGTTACAGTGATACTCTTCGGTGCTGGCCCAGGGCTGTACTTCGACTTGGCAGGGTTCATCTTCCAGGTCCCAGACTGCTGATCGGCTGCGGCGGCGGAAACGTTCAGAGCGAGCGCCACGAGCAGCAGTGTCGTTATGAAAATAGCAAACCTGTTGGTTCGCATGATTTGACCTCCATGTGAAAAGTTTTGGGATGGGCTGATTGGTGTAGACGTTATGCGCGGAAATTCGCAGAAAGTCCAGAAGATTTCTTGCGGATTTCCACAGGGGCTCGCGTGTACGCGAGAGAAGTTCCTCGATTGATCCCGGGAAGTCGCTCACTCGATGTCTTCTCGTACCGCCTACGCCCATTGCACCGGCGTTTTTTGTTCTTTATCTCGGAGATCGATCTCCGAATCACCGCCGCTCCATTTGCACAAAAAAGGTTTTCGATTCTCCTTGACACACGCCCTCCTGAGGAACAGTATCAGTTCGAGGTTTCGCTGTTTGAGGCGAAACTCCCGCTTCTCAGTCCATTTGCAGTTTCTGTTAAGGGACAAGCTCCGCATCGAGCGCCAACAGGGCAGAACCTATCAGGTTCTTTTTTATTCCCTCGCGCGGGGCCCTACCTCCTGTTCGACGTACAGGTTTGCAAATCCAAGACGCCAGCGGTTACAGGCCAGATCGCTCAAGCCCAACTCGCCACATGCGAGAAGGAAGTTCGTGTCTTTCAAAAAAGAGATTCATCATGTCTGAACAAAACAAAACTAACGTCCGTCGTTTGTTCGAAGAAGTTTGGAACAAGGGCCATGTGCCTGTGGTAGACGAGCTCTTCGCACCTACTTACACTCACCACGACAGTTCGACGCCTGATGTTGGCCGAGGCCCCGATAGTGAGAAGAAGAGAGTGACTCTTTACCGCAATGCCTTCCCCGACATTCGTTTCACGGTCGAGGACATCGTTGCCGAAGGCGAAACCGTAGTGGCTCGTTGGTCCTGCCGCGGCACCCATAAGGGCGAACTCAACGGCATTGCCCCAACAGGCAAGCAATTCAACATCACTGGTGTTAGCATTGCCCGTTTTACGAACGGCAAAATGTTCGAAGGCTTTGTCAACTGGGACGCTTTGGGCCTCATGCAGCAGCTCGGCGTTGTCCCTGAGCTCGGCAAAACCAAGGCCTTCGCCGCCTCCTCAAGGTAGCTGTCCCTGCTTCGTCGAAAAATCGGAAGGCCCGATCATACATCGGGCCTTCTGTTTCGATTCTGGATCGAGCAGGAACCACCGCCGAGAGGCACGAAGGCGAGCTGAAGGCCCTAAAGATTTTCATTCACGCGCTTCTCCAAAGCGCGTGCTTTTGCCCTCTTGACACGGACTTATCATGGAAGTCGGGTAACCGGACACGTGCCTCCCTGGCTCGTTCAAGGCGAATAACCGGAAGAGTGGCGGCCTATTACCCAGGCATCCGTTAACGGCGTCGGGAGAAGTGGGTTCGAATTGAAACATGTACGCTCACTCACCTCCACGACAGCTCGGACTGCGGTTAATCGTCACATTCGTATTCACCGCCTTGTACGTCACAGAAGTATCGGGAGCACTCGGAGCAGAGCCTCTTTGCTTCCCTCGAACAGGCTTCCTTTAAAAGCACCCTGCATGAGCTGAACGGCGATCATTCCTTGTACAACCAAGCACCCACTACGCTGGCCGCGATGATCTCGAGCAAACCCACGATGCATCCAATAACCAACAGATGCTTCGGAAACAATCCCAGTGGCATCTGGCCGAGATACTGGGTGGTTGGGTACGCGCTTCCGTATAGGCAAAACCCGTCAACACTGCGGTCTTGGGACCTGCACCGAACCGTGGGCGGGCAGCCGCATAAAGCCAGATCGCTGCGATTCCTGAGATGAAGCCCCCGACAACGAAGACAGCTATCGCGCTCATCGGAAGATGCCGACCGAGGGCTCTCATTGCCGCATCCCAATCGGCCGCGAGCACTACTCCATTCGTGACATACTCAAATATGTTGATCACTAAACCAGCGAGCAAACCACCGAGAAACACTCGTCCCCAGTTAATCTTTGCCATCGCGAAGCTCCTTTGACATGACGGTCGAAATGCTGCTTGGCCTGATCGAAAGGATTGAGGCGAGGCTACGTCGAGTGCCGTTTGAAGTCAAGAACACCCATTTCTGATACGCTTACCGAATCAGACCCAACTTTCTCTCGTGCTCTTCGGACAGATTGAGATGCAGGTACGGATTCCGCCGTAAGTTCCTGCTGAAGCAGCCCCATCGGAAACGGCTTGCATTTGAGTTCTCACAGCGGGAGGATCTTTGCGCGGGAGTGATGTTCAAATCGGGCCAACTCGTGCGTGTGAACCTTGCTGGCATTCAGGTCGAAGGTGTAATGTTCCAGGCTGCGGTCACCGACGCTGTTGCTCACATTGTGAAACAGACCTCGGAACAGCCACCCATATACCTCGTAAAGCTTTTGTTCTCCTTCCGAGGCGTTACCGAAGTCGAAGTCCCGGCGGACCGCATCCACGCGGACAACTAACCCGCTAGCCCCGTTGAAGCACTGTCGTTCCCTCCTCTACCCGCATTTCAAATGAAACTAATCCGGGCGTACCATCTTTACTCCTAGACCAAGGGGTGAAAGAATGCCCAGCTTTCCTGTCCCCAAAGGCCGCCGCTTGGCGACTAGCACTACTTCCGCAGCTTCCCAGTTTCCCGGTCGAAATCCTGATGCCACACATCACAAGCCGCTTGCTCGCTTGAAAACTTGTGGTCAAAGCCTCGCTGCGCCTTGGACTCAATACGCCAACCCCGAGGAAAGTTTTCATCGAAAGTGACTCTTGCGACCTCTTCGTCTTTCTTATTACGAAAAATCGTTATCTTCGCAGACATCCGACACCTCCAGCTTCCCGCATTCCTGCAAGGAGTTGCTCTTTCATCTCCCGCCTCAAGCTGTCGAGTTCTCGCTCACCACGACGCAGTCTTTCCTCGATGCTCTTCCACTTTCTTCTTAAGATCATCGGACATCGGGTAGGATCCCTACCGAAAATGAAGGGCAAGTGCTCTTGGCAATCGCCCCTTTCCATTTTCTTTTGCATTGCTCAATTTGAATTCTCCGAGTGTGCTGCAGCGGTTAGCTGAGTAACGGTTAAGCAATATGTGGCGCAAGAATCGTCCAGTGTGTCGACAAGACCGATTGTTGTGTAGAATTCTTTCCGCTGTTGAAGTGCTGTGAGAAGCGCGAGTGCTTTGCCGTATGCTGTTATCGCTCCCGACAATTTGTGAAATGTCAGGGAATCCTCAGCGGCTTCGCGTCTCTTCATTTGGGCTTCCGCTGACTGCTCAAGTATTCGTTCTATCGCATTATCCGGACTCACGGCTGCTCTCCTGCCTACTGAGGAAGAGAAGGCAAACCCGCATACTTGGGAGGTACCACGAGGCGGGTTCTTCTGAACCCCAACATGTTTCTTGCAAGACAGCCACCAACGGCTACTCCGGCGTAAGGTCAAGAAACTATGCGTCTTGCGTCTTGAAGATTGCTAGGTGGCAGGTACAGATCTACAAACTCGTTGGCATAACTTTTCCCCAATTTCCGGAACTTTTGCACATCTTTTACACAGGGGGATTGCCTAGGGTGGTGCCCGATTGTTCGGGGAGGAACTCAAGGAGAGTCCCATTTCTTATCCCGTTCCTCCACCCTCCGACATTAACTAAAATTCCTTCGTCATCTTTCTTTGCGAAGAGCTACAATCTGCGTCCCGTTCATCTCTGCCAAAGGAACATCTCATGGCAGACAAATGTTCAATCCTTCAAGCGGCACAGCGCGAACTCAAACGCCATTCGTGGGAGCACTTCGTAGATGATCCGCCTTCAATTGCACAGGGCGGGAAAGGCGTTGTCGTGCCTGGCTGTCCTGCGTGCAAAAAGGTCATCAGCACATCGAACGAATTCATCGAGCATCTGGCGAACGATGTGTTGCCGGAGATCTTAGATGCTGTGCTAGGCTCTCCGCGTGAAGACGCCGGAGCCAAAACCCTGCCGTAAATATCGCAAAGTGGACGCCGCTGAGTTTATACGCCACGTCAACGAAGATCGGAAACTTGCGGCCTTTGATGCAGGTAACTTCGTGTGCTCTCGCGTGCCCTGGGTCATGCGTCACAGTGTAAATACCTGAATGAGGAACTTTCTCACCAGGCGTGTAGAGCATTGTGCGGGCACCTCTCACCAGTTCAGTATGGCAGTGTTTCAAGGCTAGTGCGGGGGTTTGCGATGCTAGCTAAACTCTCAACCGGCACTTATATTGAATCGTAACAGCGAGGTCGTCCCCCATTCCATCTGGATTACATCGCGCCAGCCGCTATCCGTTCGCAGCCAGCATTGAGCTGACCGACGTGCGGTCAGAAAGGCTTCTCACTGCACGCACCACGAACCTGAGCCTATTTGGATGCTACGTGCACACCACCGGCCCGTTCCCGGAGGGGACTAAGGTCTCGCTGAGGATTACCCACGGCGGCACAAGCCTCGCGGCCTTAGGCAAGGTGGTCCATTCCAAGCCGAACTCCGGGATGGGGGTCGCCTTCACCACAATTGAGCCACCGAGCCAAGCAATTCTGGAGAAGTGGTTGGCGAGCCTGCGGATTGAGTAGTTCGGGTTGCCTTTCCACAAATCTGCCCGCTGTCGGGTCAGGCGATTGACGGTTCATCTCTCTGTGACGTAACGTTTATTCATGCAGGTCGGACAACGGTTGCGGGAACTCCGCGAAGCGAAGAATCTCAGCCAAGGCAACATCGAGCAGCGCACCGGGCTGCTGCGCTGCTACACGTCCCGAGTGGAGAACGGTCACACCGTTCCTTCGATTGAGACCTTAGAGAAGTACGCTCGGGCGCTCGAAATTCCGCTCTACAGATTGTTTTATGAAGGCGAGGAACCACCGAAGAAACCCAACCTGCCTCCCGCCGAGAAAGCGGAACCACCGTGGGGAACAAGGGCAAGGAATGGACTGAGCTACGTAATCTTGCGAAGGCGCTCTCTCGGATGGATGGGCGCAGCCGAATGCTTCTGCTCGGGTTGGCTCAACGGATGGCAAGGCTGACGGTTCGATAGCGGAGCGGTAGCCATGGCCCTTCCAGATACCGAATACCCTGCCTGTCCGGAGCACGAAGTTTCTATGGTTCCGCATACGTTTGACACTCGGGACGTAAGTCTTCTCCAGAAAACCGTCGAAGGTTTCCGATGTCCGAATCTAGACTGCTCAATTGTTTATGTCGAGGGCACGTTGAGGGGCTTCTACACTCTCGAACCAAGCGGCCACTTGACTCCATATCTGAAGTCCAGTCAGCAGTAGGGTTCGTGGAGGAAATTCTCTTCACATTAGTTGCAAGAATTCTGCCAGGACGAAATCCTTCCCACAGTCCTCGCTGACCATCCCCTTCTATTTGAAGACGATGCGAGGAAAGCTAAATAAAATCGCTTTGGAATGCAGCGTGCTCCTGTAGACCTCCGCTCGGTTCAAGCCGAGCCCTTCAATAACCCCCGATTGCCCGAGGCGCTTCGCCCCTGCAACGCCTAGTACCCCTGACAAACGAAGCGCTTCGGCATTCTCAAAATCGCTTGAAACAATTCGCAGTCCGACCGCATTTATTGATACGCCCACCCGGAACAGCGAAGAATTGCAAGCTGACGCCATAACCGTACCTCAAAATCCATCTCGGAGATTTACGTCTCGGGTTGCCGGGCTATCACACTTATGGGTATTTTGGAATTGCAAGAAGCACGACGGCCTCTCTCGCGTGCTCGATCTAAGTGTGGCAGGTCTTTGTCTTTCAATCGAAAAGTCGGAGCGGATCGCAGTCGGGGAAAAGGTTCACCTCAATTTTCTCACTCCGGAGGGACAAATCCGAACCGATGCCATTGTGCGACATGTGCGACCCGGACGCCTTGGCTTAAAATTTATCGCAATAAGCGAGGGAGACCGTACACATTTGACCGCACTGATGACACGACTTCGTAATCTCTCTCAACCGCAACCCAAATCTTAGAGAGGATGACGTTTCTCATGGGCCGTCAAACCTAGCATCAGCCGGCGTTTACCGGGAACTTCCGCCAGCGCTGCACCTGCCCCGGTAGCTCTATCCCAATACAGAACTCACCGCTCTCCACGCGTTGGCAGTAAACGATCCTTCCTTGAGACCGAATGCCATTCCGGAGAAAAGTAACCAGCACGCGAGTTTCTGGTTGCCAGCGCTGCACCGTGGTGGCCCGTGCGCCGTGAGGGCTCACGTTCTCAGTGAACGTCATTTCCTTAGGCACAGATCCGTCTGGGCGCGAAAGCTCTGCGGCCAATCTCTTCGGCATACGCGTTTCCGATCGACCGTCGCATCGACGGGCTGCAACAGGGGTGACCATGAATGCCAGAGACCTCCCGGGACGGGTAAGGGTGCCTCAAGTGCCGACTGACTGTACCTATAGGATTCACAACACCTAAAATCAATAGAGTATCTGCCTCAAGACGGAGCCGTTGAATACCTCAGTTTCAGATCCAAGGAGAAATAGACGTTGGGACGTCTCAAGGTGGGAGAATCCTTCCGCGCTATCAGGGCTGGACCAGACCGTGCCGGATGGCGTACCGGACCAGACTGGCAGTTTCATGGATGTCCAGTTTCTGCATCAGACGCGACCGGTGCGACTCCGCCGTCTTCACGCTGATTCCCAGAAGTGTGGCAACGTCCTTGGTTGATTTCCCTTCGCCGACAAGTTGAAGCACTTGGCGTTCCCGCGACGTGAGCGGGTCCGCGGGAAGCTCTGTCTTGGAAAGATAGGCCTCCACCACCGCGCGGGAAATGCTGGGGCTGAGATAAATTGCTCCACGACTAACTTGTTGAATGGCGTGGACTAGGTCCGTGGCCGCCTGACTCTTCAGCACGTAGCCCTTCACGCCAGCGCGGAGTGATTCGGTCACGTACTGATCCTCGTCGTGGCGCGTCAGCAGAATGATCTTTGTTTTTGGGGAGGCCTTTTGGAGCTCGCGAGCCGCATCGACGCCATTGAGAAGCGGCATGCTGATGTCCAAGACGGCGACGTCAGGATGCAGACTGGGCAGCAACCGGACGGCCTCTTGGCCGTCGGAGGCTTCGCCTACTACCTGGAACCCCTCGCGTTCCAGAAGCGCTTTCAATCCCTGACGAACAAGGGCGTGATCGTCGGCGAGAACTACTCGGATCGGCATTTCATTTCTCGCAACCGATGAGACTATCTGGCGTGGAGTGAATCTACGCTGCCGTCGCTTTTGCCATCCGGCCGGTCTTCCCGTGTTTCTCTAGCAACTCACGTTCCGCTTGCAACCAATCGTTCACATCCTGTCCATGAGCGCCGCCGCGTTCGACGTAGATCTGGTGTGCGCGCAACTCGATTTCTTCACGTGTGGGATGGCCCTCGGCAGTCTGTGGTTCGCTCCTCGCAGAGGATTTTTCTATAGGCTTGTTCATAACTCCTCCTTTGGGGACTGGGGTCTTCAGGAGAAGGCTAAATCGACAGAGCCTCCTGCAGGCCACCCTTACCCCGCGTAGGCGTGACCTGCTGGGAGACGCAACCTCTAGGTCGTCGCAGCAGCAGCAGCGGCCTGTTCCAGAATCTTCACCGCCTTGCCCACCTCCGCGACTCCGAAGATCAGGAAGGTGGCGTTGGTGTTGGGTTCGGTTCCGCAGTAGCCGTAGTTTATGTTGATCCCCGCGTCGCCGAGCCGAGATGACGCACGCCCCAACTCCCCGGGACGATGGGCCATTTTGACCTGCGCAACTTCGGCCTCTTTGTAATCACTGCGTTGGCGGTCCAGAGTGGCCTTGGCTTTGTCCGGATTGTCCACAACGAGACGGACAGAGCCCTTGCCCTTTTCATGAGGGAACTGTTGATACGCGAGAATGTTGACGCCTCCTTCGGCGAGTGCCTGGCAGAGTTTGCCAAGCGTTCCAGGCTTGTCCTCTAGGCTGATTGTAAATTCCTTGGCCGTGGGCATGTGGGTAACCTCCTTCAGCTGTGTCTCGGAAACGCCTGCCGCGCGTTCCTTTGAAATCAAAAATCCCTGGTTTCGATTGAAGAAAATCTAGCGACCGTTTCCTTCGTATCTTGGACCGGTGGAGCCGAGTGGGCAAGGGAGAACTAGGCGATTACAGCTGTGATTTGCACCGGGAATGCACACCTTTTCCACACCTGTGTGCAGCCGTGCCTAAGCTGCAGTCAAACCTTCCTACTGGAGGTGCAGAAAGTGTGAGGCGGAAGGAAATCATTCTGGCGCAGCTTGGGGACCCAGATGCAGCCCTAGCCCTACAACTAAGGTGTTCAACCGGTCCATTTTACGGTAGACACTCTATTGATTTTAGGTGTTGTGAATCCCATAGGTAGAGCCAGTCGGCGCTCGGGGCATCCTGCCGGCCCGGGAGGTTTCCAGGGTTCATGGCTGCGCCCGTTCCAACCCGTCGACCCGACGGTCGATCCGAAAGGCGTATCCCGAAGAGATTGGCAGCAGAGCTTTCGCGCCCAGGCGAATCTGTGCCTAAGGAAATGACGTTCACTGAGAACGCGAGTCCTCGGGGTGTACGCGTCACCACGGTGCAGCAGCTGGCAACCTGGAACTCGCGTGCTGGTTACTTTTCTTCCGAATGGCATTCGGTCTCAAGGAAGGATCGTTTACTGCCAGCGCGGGAAAGTGGCACCTTCGCCCTCGGGCTAGAGCTACCATGGCAGGTGCAGGCGCTGGCAGATGCTGCGGATGTTAGGTTTGGCGTCCCATGAGAAATATCGATCCAGCAGGAAAGGCCTCTTTTAAG
>Ga0137415_10007899_pt1 | contig 10551 bp, 6 predicted proteins | sample CZODoug3_1_1_16f_FD_183082 | JGI IMG/M metagenome (GOLD analysis project Ga0137415, IMG submission 183082) | Vadose zone soil fungal communities from Angelo Coast Range Reserve, California, USA - CZODoug3_1_1_16fungal (Hybrid Assembly) | ecosystem: Environmental > Terrestrial > Soil > Vadose... | reverse complement strand
AATGCGCGCCGCCTCCGGGTCCACGTAAACATTGAACTCCGCCGCGGGCGTGATGTTTCCTCCTGAGAGAGACCCGCCCATCATGACCAGGCTCTTTACCATCGCGGCAAGGTCCGGATCCGCATTCAATGCGGTGGCGACATTGGTTAGCGGCCCTATGGTGATCAATGTCACTTCACTGGGATACTTCCGAACTAATTGTTGAATGAATTGTGCGGCCGGTTCAGCGATGGGTCTGATTTTCGCTTCCGGAAAGACGGCGCCGCCCAGTCCGTTCTCGCCATGCGCGTAGGCGGCCGTCACCAAACGGCGCACCAGCGGCGCCTTGGACCCCGCCGCTACGGGAATGTCCGTGCGGCCGGCGATTTCGACCATCCGCAAGGCATTGGGCAGCGTCAACTCCAGCGGCACATTTCCGGCGACTGCCGTGATGCCTTCGATCTTCAACTCCGGCGAGCGCATGGCGAGCAACAACGCCAGGGCGTCGTCCACGCCCGGGTCAGTGTCAATGATGACTCGGAAGGGCCCATTACCGCCTTGCCGGTCTGACTGTTCACCCGCCGGTACTCCGGCGGCATGGGCACCACGTGCAAATGCGCCAGTAAGACCAGCGGCAGCCAAGGCGGAGGCGGAGGATCCCACAAAGCGGCGCCGCGTCATGCCAAAGCGTTTTTGCTCCGACTCCATATTGGCTACTCCTTGATCCAGCAGTGGCTCGCTAACCCACACGTCAGCGCTGTGCACGCGCAAGGTCGCGAATTTGGTTCAAGTACCCAACATAAACCGGGATGGGAATATCGGGCGAATCGCTATCATTGAGGAAGTGCGACAGACGGATCTCCAGCGGAATCGAGCTGATCACCTGCCGGAATCTAGGCAGCTGGAGATATTTCACCTTCCAGATTTCCAGCATCAACGAGCGGAACTCTTCGCTGATAAACCCCATCTTGCGATTATCCAAATAGACCGCGTCGAAATGGCGATCGGCCAGCACCTTGCGAATGGGATCCTCGGGCAGAGAGAAGGTGTAAACCAGGTGGAACAAATCGGCCAGATCGCCCCACAGAACCTTTTCTTCATAAGCGCTGAAGCGGGAGGGGTTGCCGCCGCGTTGCTGAATCGACCGCGCGTGATCACTTGCCCGCAAGTCATGACGGCCTAGTTCATTGCGAAACCAGCGGAGCCGTTCCGGTGCCAAGCTGTAGCGCAGAAATTCCACGGCGTAGGCGTTCGGCAAATAGATCTTAGGATCGCCATCAAGACGTGCAAGCCACCGGCTCCAATCCCGCTGCTCCACAAGAGTGAGCGACTCCGTCAGCCCAGCCACGGTCGTGTCAGGGTGATACTTCACGGCTTGCCAGAAATGCTCCGTCGAATCGTAAGTGACGCCATAGAGTTGGATGCCTTCCTCAATCGGATACCAATTGGAGAGTACCCGTCCCGGAATTGATGGTGAAGCACTCCAGCAATTGAGTGAATGCTTCCATTTCTCCTGAACGGCTAGAAACACCTCGGCGTAACCGGGCGGCACCGGCTCTTTCACATGCGCGAGCGCTTGCCGGAGTTCCTCGCTGGTATACGTTATCAGCGCTTCGAGCGGGCGCTCGTCCGACATCGAGACAACGCGACTCTCAATTCCACCGCGCAGAAGCTCGCGCGCCAAGCGCTGCCGCCCTCGGTCGTCGAGACCGCCATTCGCCTGCCAGCGTCGAGTCTGCGACTCGATGTAAGGGAACAGCTCGGCGAGCGATTTGAACTCGATGAAACCGTGAACGGCAAAGGTGACCACGCGGCCATCCTTCAAAATTGTTGTGGAAGGTGTAACGATCGCCTGCAGTGAAACCTGTTCTGCCCGCACAGATACTGTCAGGGCCATCGTAATGAGAGCTATCCCGATCATCCATCGTGGTACGACACCTCGTTTTCTCGGGAGGGCATGCATGTCAGGCCTCAACTAATTGAGCGCGGAAAGGAGGGCTTCCTTCCACCTTTTCGTGTCGATTGTCCAACACACTTTCGCCTTGCGTCCCTTGTCCAAGACCGGGGTCCAAACGGCTTTATTCCGGTCGTCGTCGGCCACACTGAGGCGATCCACAACGGTCATGCCCCGTGTCAACTCACTGTGGGTTTCCACATCCACATAGTGCGCGCTCCACTGGGTTCCGACGCTGAAGTCGAGAGCAATGGACATGGCAATTGGATCAGGCAACGAGATCCCATCCTCTCCCGTCTGCCGCATATAGGCCTGTCGCGCGCGGCTGTTGCATTCGATGGCAAACCGCGCCTGTTTGTTGTTGAATCCCTGAATGTGCGCGATATCGTCCTGATGAAGGACGGCGTCGCCGCGCGAGAGTTGCCAGCCGATAAGTTCCACCGGAAGACCGCTGAGCAGGACAGAGCGGGCGGCCTCGGGATCCACCCAGATGTTGTATTCGGCCGCTGGCGTCACGTTCCCTTCACAGCACGGTGCGCCTCCCATGACCACACAGCGCCCGACTTTGGCAGCGATTGACGGCTTTTTCGCCAGAGCGAGGGCAAGATTAGTAAGCGGCGCGAGTGTCACCAGTACGACTCCGGGATTTGCTTCGATCGCCTCAATTATCGCGTCGACTGCGTGCAACTTTCCGGGCGATTGATGGGGCGGCGGATAATTGTGATCTCCGAGTCCGTCACGGCCATGAAACCAAGTCGCGCTCTGATGGGCGCGGAGCAGTGGCTTTTCAGCTCCCGCATAGACCGGGACGTTGGCTCCGCACAGTTCAACTGTATAGAGCGCGTTCCGGGTGGCCTGTTGAACTCCGACGTTTCCGGCGACGGTCGTGATCGCGACAACACGGACTTCAGCGGAGCGGAGAGCCATGATGAGGGCGACCGCATCATCGGAGGCTGTATCGGTATCGATCAGAAGGGCGTGGGCCACGCTGTAGGATAACAAACCGAACTGGTCGGGGCGGGCCGTGTCGTAGTGAAGCAAACTGTTCAACGCGATTGTGGATCGCGGCTCGAACGACTAAAATGGCGGACCAATAGTCACATTGCTGGTTTTGGTTTACCGCTGCGATTCGCTTGTCCTATGAGACGCTTCCGCGTGAATGCACATCATCCCCGATATCTTTGTACCACGACCTGCCTCCTGGCAGTGATGGCGTCTCTCGCTCTGTCTATGGTTCACGGGCAGTCTGCGGACCGCATGGAATCCGCCAGCTTGCAGGGATTGGTCCGGGACTCGCACAATCGGCCAGTTGCCGCCGCCAAAGTTTACTTGCAGGCTGAGATTGGAACTAAGACCTTAACCGCAGTCACGGATTCGGAGGGGTTGTACCACTTCGCAGCGCTTCGAGCAGGAGTTTATACCCTGCGTGTGGAGAAGGCTGGATACGACGCCGCAGTTTTCGGTCCTTGTCCGCTGGGAGGGAAGAAAACGAACAAGATTGACCTTACTCTCAAGCCTGCAAAAGCTTCCGCAGTGCAAAGCGCATCGACGGGGACGCCGGAGTTTTACGACGAACCGCAATTCACCGTCGCTGGGGTCACTGATACCACCCAACTTGGGGGCCACGGGTCAGATACGGTTGTCCGAACCAGAGAAGGGCTCGCCAGAGAAACCGTTTCCCTTAAGCCGTTGGCGGAGGGTTCCGCGCACACAGCGGCGGCCACCGCGGCGGAGAAATCGCTGCGTGAGGCGGCTGAACACGAGCCCGAAAGTTTTGACGCAAACTACCGCTTCGGAAAACAACTCGTCGACGAGGACAAGGCTCGGGAAGCACTCCCCTATCTCGATCGCGCATCTCAGCTCCGTCCTGGGGACTATGCAGCCTCCTACGCCTTGGCACGCGCCCATGCGGACGCCGGTGACTACCAAGATGCACGCAAGCGGGTTCGAGCACTGCAGAACGTTCAGGACAAAGCCGGGCAGGAAAAAGCCGAACTACATCACTTGCTGGGCGACGTTGAGGAGAAATTGGGTAATTCTCTCGAAGCCGTTCAGGAGTACCAGCGCGCGGCGGAACTGAACCCGAGCGAGCCCAACCTGTTCGATTGGGGAGCCGAGCTGCTGCTGCATCGTGCCCTGGAACCGGCCATTGAAGTCTTCACCAAGGGAAATCACCTGTTTCCGCATTCCGTCCGAATGCTGGTCGGCCTCGGAGCGTCTTGGTACGCTCGCGGTTCCTACGAACCGGCTGTCCAGCGTCTCTGCGAGGCGTCGGACCTGAATCCCGACGACCCCAGTCCTTACCTGTTTCTGGGCAAAATCCAGAGCGTTGAGAAGACGCAGCCTGACGCCTTGGTAGAGAGGCTGCGGCGATTCATCACACTTCACCCTGAAAATGCAATGGCCAACTATTACTACGCGGTCAGTCTTTGGAAAGGCAGGAAGGGCCCAGAGGACGGCGAAACCCTGGCGCAAGTTCAGTCCCTTCTCGAGAAGGCCGTGCACCTCGACCCCAGGCTGGGCCCTGGGTATTTGCAACTGGGCACTCTCTATTCGGAGCGGAAGGACTTCTCCGAGGCCATCTCTGCCTATCAACAAACGATCGAAGTCAACCCATCGCTCGAAGAGGCGCATTATCGGCTAGCACAGGCCTACAGGCAGACTGGACAGAAGTTGAAAGCTCAACAGGAGTTCGAGGTTTACGATCAGATATCAAAGAGAAAGGCGGCGGACGCCGAGCGCGAGCGGCATGAGATCCAGCAGTTTGTGTATAGGTTGCGAGACCGACCCTCTGCCCTACAGCCGCAATAGAGGGCCAGAACTGCCGGGACCGAGATCTAAGGAAGCGACACCGACCGCTGACGCAAGAGGTCCACGTAAGCAACATGAACCAGGTGGTTCTCCATGATTCCGAATTCCTTCGCGAGCGTTTCAGCAATGTGTAGGCCTTCGGCGTCACTTTGCCCTTCCTTCAAGACCACTTCGATTTCTAGGAAGCTTCCCAAGCCTTTCACCTGGTCTATATGAATCCGGGTCTGGCCCACCATGTACAAACTGCGCACTTTTTCAACCCTGCCAGAAGAGCCCGAGACATGCTGCAGGATTTCCAGCAGCGTGTATGGATCCGCAGTTCTTGCGATCTGGTAGTTCGAGCGGCGCGGGCCAGGCGCATCGGCCCGTTCATAGAAGATTAGTTCGCCGTGACTATCGTCAAAGATCCTCAGTTTGAGCCGGCCATGAGGGCAAGGGAAGAACACATCCGTCTGTTGCAGAATTTCCGGTCCCGCCCCACTGAGATTTCTGGCAGTTTTATGGGCCGATTCGAGGTCTGCCAACTCGGCTTTAAATTCAATATTCGTCGACACGATATATCTCGCTGAGCGAGTCAGTGAACCGCAGGCGTAGACACGCTCATCAAGCTTACGAACATTCGATAAAACTTTTCTGTGTCCAAGTCCAATTGGATCTCGACCGCCTGTCCGCTGAATTTCGACTTATCCTTCTCGGTCCAGGTTAGCGTATTGCCGTATCCTGCTCCGCGGTCGAGATCTACACCCATATAGCGAGTCTCCCGCTTGGTGATGAGGGTAGGATCGATCCACGCGGCCGCCGCAAGTTCATCCCACATAATGTCGGCGCCGGGAGTAAACATGGCAAAGCGCGCGACATAGTGAGCCAGGGCAGTCCCGCTGGCTTCTATCTGTTTCATCATCGAGGGCGTCACGTGTGTTTTGATCGAGATGTCGGTCGGCGTGCAGACGATTTTCTTCCACGGCGCGCGGAGGACGATCTGGGCCGCCTCCGGGTCGAACCAGAAATTGAACTCGTGACGAGGGTTGTTGACGAACTCCGGGTTGTCGGTCTGTGGACTAAGGCTTCCTCCCATAAAAACTAGCTCTTTAGCCAACTCGGGAAACTGTGGATTAAGTGAGATCGCAAGCGCCAGATTAGTCATGGGGCCGCCCTCATAGATCGTCACTTGATGAGGGTACTGGCGCACCATCCGGATCAAGAAATGAGCTGCGTCTTCTTCGGCAGGCTTGATCTTGGGCTGCCCTTCGGGCAGTGGCGGAACGACGAAGGGCTCGTGCCACCATCGGTCATCCCAAGCCCCTGCGTAGGCTACTTTCCCGTAACGCTCCTGCCACAGTTGCGCTTCTTCGCGGCGGCGCACCAGGGGAAAAACGGCGCCCGGCACCACCGGAATGTCAGTGCGGCCGATGATCTCGAGCAGGCGCAGCGTGTGCGCCACCTCTTCATCGCGCCACTGGTCTCCGCTCACCACCGTGATCCCCAGCACTTCTACCTGGGGAGACTGAATCATCACCAGAAGGGTCTGCAGGTTGCTGCCGCCGGGACCGGAGCAGTCCTCATTGATAATCACCTTGCGCCGCTGCTGGGGCTGGGCGAAAGAGCTTGCCAGGAGCAGGACCAGGATTGCCGGTAAGAACGTGCTGGCTTCCGTGGGGCGCAGAAAGTTCATTTGCTGTGTGGCAGCCGCGTCATCAAGTTTACGTAGAGTTTGTAGAACTTCTGGGCATCGATATCAAATTGCACGTTAGCCAGGCGCAAGTAGGGCGGAACCTTGGCGGTGGAATCCCAGAAGATGGTCTTGCCATAACTGGCTCCATGATCTACGTCAATGTCCATGTAGAGCTGCTTCTGGCCGGTGATGATGGATGGATCGATCAAAGCTGCGCCCGCGATTTCGTCCCACATGTAGCCGGGCAACGAATATTTTTCTAGGTATTGCGTAACCGGAGTCCCTGCCTTGGAAATGGTAGCTTGCATTTCCGAAGTGAAGCGGGTCTTGACCGAAATATCAATCGGCGTGATGGTGAGTTTTTTCCAGGGCGCGCGCAGGACGATGCGCGCCGCTTCCGGATCAAACCACCAGTTGAACTCGCGCCGGGCATCGATAGCGCCGGGATCAATCGCTCCCTTGTCCGCGTACAATCCGCCGCCCATGAGCACGAACTCTTTCGCCAGCGTCGCCACCTCAGGGTCAAGCTTCAGAGCTAATGCATAATTGGTGAGCGGTCCACCTGCCCAAAGCACCACTTCGCCTGGATACTTGTGCACCATCTGCACGATGAATTCCGCAGCTGTGCCTGGAAGGGCCTTGATATGCGGCTCTCCTTCGCGCATGGGCGGCACGATGTCGGGCGGATGATAGGGTTCGTCGTAAATTGTGGACCGATTCGCCTCAAACCTCTCCGTCCAGCATCCCTTGTATTCCAGCTTGCCGTAAAGAGCTTCCCAGCGCTCGGTTTCTTCCTTGGAATTAAGCAGGGGGAACTCGGCGCCCTGGATCACGGGAACATCTGTTCGCCCAGCGATTTCCAGCAGGCGCAGGACGTGCTGTGTCTCTTCCTTCACCCACTGGTCGCCGCTGACGGTGGTGATGCCGAGCACGTCAAACTTCTCCGACTGGAGGAAGACGAGAATGGCTTGTTGGTCGCTGGTACCGGGCCCGCGGGCATCCTGGTCGACGATGACTTTGATCTTCTGGGCTGAGGCGGTGGTTGCCAGCAGAATAGCTACTAGAGGTACCAGTGAGAGTTTCCAGGCGTTCCACTCCATCATTCCCCCAGCAGGACTTCGATTGCAAAATTTGAGGGCAGACGAAGTAACACCCGGTCTGCCCGATGTGAGATTATCGAGCCGCTCTAGAACTTGAGCTTGAGGGCAAATTGGATCACGCGCGGATCGTTCAGCGTGGCATTTACCACGCCAAAGCTGGAACTCGCGTTTACATCCTGCATGCCGCTAGGACCGCCGTTCATGAAAAAGTGCGGGTGGTTCCATATGTTGAAGAATTCCGCGCGAAAGTCCAACTGCATACTCTCGTGCAGTGGGAAGTGCTTGATGAAGGACATGTCGGTGTTCACATAGCGCGGTCCGTACAGCGGAGCCCGGTTGGAGTCCCCAAGTTCACCCAGCGAGTTGTGCACAAAGGCACAGGGATTGAACCAATTCGTGAGCGTATGGAGCTGGGAGGGCGCTGTGCAACCAGGGTTCGCGGCGACAGGCCCGGCCTTGTGCGGGTCGCTTATTATGTCGGGCCGGTTCAAGCCGTTCCCGTTCCAGCTGAAAGCTACGCCTGAGCCGTTGTTACTGTCGACCACGAATAACGGGAAACCTGAAATGGCCCTCTCAATCAGATCCACCTCCCAGTTTCCCAGTACACCGTTAATTGGTCCGCTCCAGCTGCTGCCGAATCGCTTACCCTTACCGAACGGTAGCGCATAAGTGACGCTCGCAGTGAATTGGTGATTGAGATTAAGTTGCGAGAGGGCCCAGTCCGCCTTCTGTGTTCCGGGCAGCGGCCAGTAAGTTGCCCCGGGGAAACTTCCAAGGCCGTCCGGAAGCCCGGAGTCGAAAGTGCGAGAGTAGGTGTACCCCAAAAGGGCATAGATCCCGTGACGTGTACCATTCGTTTCAGCCTTGACTTGAAAAGAATCGTACCGCGCCCGGCCGACGTCATTGTTGTTCGCAACCGTCGTGAACGGACCGTATGGGGCAGCGGTAATCCCACAGCCAAGGGTGTAGCCCGGCACCGGATTGCTTCCACCGGGGCACGCCTTAGGGGACGCAACATTCAAGTTCAAGCCATCCACCAGAATATGTGTACTGCGAGAACCCGCGTACCCAGCTGTCAGTACAACGCTTCCCGGCAACTGGTGCTCGATGTTGAGATTGAACTGCTGCACTATGCCTTGTTTGAAATCAAGATTCTGTGACTGAATCGTCCCAGTGAAGTTTTGGGGATTCGGAGGAGCGGTGATGGCCGGAGCGAATGCAGCTCTGAGACCGCAGCCCGCTGTTCCGGCGGGAAAGCCGCAGGCTTGAGTTCCAATGCTTTGGAAGGGCGAGAGGCCAGAAAAATTGTCGATCTCCGCGAAGTAGGGCGGGTTCTCCCAAAGTCCTTGCCCGCCCTGATTCCATGATGAATCATGGAAGATCGCGTATCCAGCACGAATCGCAGTCTTTTGGCTTCCCATCGGTTTCCAAGCCAATCCGATACGCGGTTCGATAGCGGTCTTGTCCAGTTGAATACCGACGCGCCCGTCAGTATGAACGCACGCCGAGGCGGGACAAAGGCTCAGACCAGGGTTCGAACCGGCAACCAGGTACTTGCCGGTCTTAAAATCGAAATTCGCTTGGCGGTTACGGGCCTCTGTGATCGGCGTGACAAATGCCCAAGCTACTCCTAGGTTCAAGGTTAGGTTCGGTGTCACCCGCCAATCATCCTGTACGAAAGGCCGGAACAGTTTCCATCGGCGACCGGTGGTTGCACCATTGAAGGTTTGATCGTGAATCGCACCAGTCACTTGGCCTAGCAGCAGATCTGCCGCCGCGTCGCCGGTAAACTGGCCAAAATTGATAAAGAATCCATCCTGGAAGGCGTTCGTCTCGACGTTCATCTGCTGAGCGCGGATGCTACCGCCCACGCGGATGTTGTGCTTGCCCCGAATCATATCGAACGAGTCAGAGATGGAGAACACGTTGCTCCCGCCCTGGAAGGGAGCAAACCCGCGATCGCCGAGCGCCCAGTAAGTTCCCATCAGGGTGGAGGTCAGCCCACAACTGACACAGTCCTTAGTCGACTGAGTGACGACACCAGCCGGCGCGTTGGGGCATTTGCTGTTAATGTTTGCATCGACGATGCCAACGACCGCCGACTCACATGTTCCATCGCCAAATGACAGGATGTTATTGAAAATCCGGTTGAAGCCCGCATTGAACTGATTGATGGTGCGATCAGAAAAGATGTGGGTCTCAGAAATCGCCACGTTGCGTCCGTGGTTTGTGATGTTCTGAGTGCTGGCGAAGGCTCCGGCTTCGGCAAATCCCGGCGAACCGCCTGGAACGAATGAAGTCGCCTGGTCATAGCTGAAGCGCGCAAACACCGAGTCCTTGCCGGAAAAATTGTGGTCCAGGCGGACGTCGAACTCCCCTTCGTTCAACTTTCGGACGGGAACGTTCGAGTAATTCGTACCCAAGGCAGAGAAAGTCGAGCTGGCCGTGGGGTACAGATTGATCATGTTTTGCCCAACCGGGTCAATCAGGGCTGCGGGAATCACATTGCAGGTGGTTCCCTGTGGCTGACTTCCATCCAAATTCACGGGCTCAGAAGTGGGGGTCGGCAAATTTTCCGTCCCCGGCACACACTGAAACGTGGAGGGTTCCTTCCCTGTTGCGTACGGATTGGTAAGGAGGCCAACGAGCTTCGGATTCGGATTGAAGATGAAGGGGTCCCCTCTGAAGTCGCCAGTTTTCATTGCGGGCGTCGGAATCGTGCCCGTGAACGGGATGCCATGCCGCTGCCTCTTACCTTGATAGTCAACAAAGAAGAACGTTTTGTCCTTCTGGATGGCCCCACCCAGCGCGCCTCCGAACTGATTCAGATTGAACTGCTCTTTGGTAGAAGCAAAATAGCTTCGTGCGTCGAGTTTGGTATTGCGAAAGAACTCGAACAGTGACCCGTGAAGCTGGTTCGATCCGGACTTCGTCGTGACCAGAACAGTCGGGCCGGCTCGCGTACCGTACTCTGCCGAGTAGTTGTAGGTCAGAACTTTGAATTCTTGAATGGCATCAATCGAAGGCAGAATCGC
>Ga0137415_10007896_pt1 | contig 10555 bp, 6 predicted proteins | sample CZODoug3_1_1_16f_FD_183082 | JGI IMG/M metagenome (GOLD analysis project Ga0137415, IMG submission 183082) | Vadose zone soil fungal communities from Angelo Coast Range Reserve, California, USA - CZODoug3_1_1_16fungal (Hybrid Assembly) | ecosystem: Environmental > Terrestrial > Soil > Vadose... | reverse complement strand
GCTTCGATCTCCGGGATGCGATTCAAGACAGCACGCTGGAAATCGAGCTTCATCATTACGCCCAGGGCCTTGGCAAGTCCAGGGTTCATCCCGATGGGAAAGTTCAGCGCACATACGGCCCCAGTTTCGATAAGCCAACTGAACGAGGTTGTCTTTTGGGAGTCCAACGACGAGTTCATCGTAGCTCTTGGTCTCCTGGCCCACTGGAACCTCTTCTTCGATAGGAGGCAAACCAAACTGCCGGCTGAAAAACCGGTAGGCCTGCTCCCGGTTGCTGAGCTGATAGTTGTGCGTGCCTGGGTCGCGGTTTTCGTACCATTGGAAAACATCTTCTTTCCCGTAAAGCCTGAAAAAAGGTTTCACGCCGTCGTAGATGAGCGGCTTTACCAGCGGCGCGCGAAAACAACAGTCGTCTTCGGCGTCATAGATCAGCAAGGTGGGCCGCGGGGCCATCATCGCGGTAAGGTGCGTATAGTCCACGCCCGCAAAGAGGTCGGTCCCGTTCTGTTCGATATCTCCCAAGTCTCCATATTCCCGCGCTTCCACCTTTGTCGCCACAGACGAATAACCCGCAACAGGAACAGCCACTTTCACCCGCTCGTCCAGCGAACTCAGAAAAATGGTTTGCCATCCGCCGCCGGAGAGGCCCGTGACGCCCAAGCGGTTGCGGTCCACATTGGGATGGTTGTACAGATAATCGAGCCCGCGTCGCATTTCGAGCAGGAAGATGCCCAGTCCGTTTGCACCCACTAGGTCGAGGTGCGCGCCGTACCAGTGCTGATTTCCCTCCTGCCGAAGTTCTCCGAAGAAAAACCATTCCACGTTGAGAGCCAGAATTCCGTGCTTCGCGAAATTGATGCATCGTTTTTGCTTGTACTCCACGGCCTTTCCCGGCGCGCCGACATGCCCGTTCACGTTGAGGATCGCTGGCACTTTCCCTTGCAGCTTTTCCGGCTCGTACAGAATCGCAACAGATTGAAAGCCGGGCACAATCTCATAGCGAAGCTTCCTCAGCCGGTATCCTTGGCCTGTTTCGATCACTCCGAGGTCTTCAAACTTGGGCGGAGCGATGACCCATTCATTGGGCCAGCCGTGAAACACCACTTCCTGCAGTAAATGTTGGCGGAGGCGCTTCGCCTGCTCTGTCCATTGCTGGGCAGTCGCGGCTGATGGTGGCGGAGCTACCCGGCTGAGAATGTAGGACTTGACCTGATACACGGCCACACTGGGTGCTAGAATCTCTTCGCCCAGGACTTGGCCGATCTCATCCGGTTCGCTTTGGCCAGAGGCTTGACCAGCAAACACGAAGGTGAGGAGTGGAAGACACAATAGACAGAGGCGGCGGAACGAAAACATCAGGACCTCCTGACTGGAGCTGTGACCCCTCACAGTCACACTGACTGTACTGCATATCACAAAATTTGCTGAGAACCGATAGTGCGCGTTTGTATTACGATGGCAAGCGCGCCGAGCCTTGGAAAGGGAGGGACTCTGTGAGCCATCCAGTATCGCGCAGAAAGTTTCTAGGGAATGCGGGAGCAGCGACCGCCATCCCCGCCTGGTGGAACTTGCTTCGAGGAAGACCGAGCAACGCGGTTTCCTTGGGCGATGGGACGGCGGCTTCCCCTGGGGCAGCAGATCGCATCGTCGACATGCATGTGCATTTCGATGAGAAGAATCCCAATTTCATCACCGACTTCCTGAAGGTGTCGGAGCGGCTGAATCTTACGGCGTGTATGCTGACGCCTTTTGCGAACAGAAAAGTGGTCGCCGATGCGGCAAAGCAGCATCCCACGCAAATCATTCCATTTGGCTTCGTGGACCTGGACGCTCCCGACGCAGTCAAGCAGGTCGAGGAACTGCACGCAATGGGCTACCGCGGCCTCGGCGAGATGGAGTTCGTGAAGAAGCCGTACAACGACCCGTCCTATCTCCCCGTGTACGAATTGGCGAACCGCTACGGCTGGATCGTTCTTTTCCACACCGGAATCGTGCTGCGGAGAAAATTCGATGAACCGGAAGATGTGGCCTCCGGCCGCATGCGGCCCATTTACCTGGAAGAGATTGCCCGGCGATTTCCGAAAATCACTGTGCTGGGCGCGCACTGTGGCAATCCCGAATACGAGTGGGCGGCGGAAATTGCCCGCTGGAATCCCAATGTATTTTGGGACCTTAGCGGTTCTACGCTCACAAAAATGCAGGGGCGTCTCGCGGATTTCCAGAAAATCTTCTGGTGGTCGAACACGGAATGGCAGAGCCCGGAGTGGAAGGCAAAGAAGCCCGACAGCGACCCGAGCGCGTTTGTGAAGATTGTCTTCGGATCGGACAACGGTCTGGACGGGATCGAGTCGGTGGTGAACCAATACCACGCCCTGTTCGAAGCGTGTGGCATTCCAGCGCGCACGCGCAAGATGATTATGGGTGGAACGGTCTCCAATATGCTAGGGCTCTCTGACGGTCATTAAGGTATTTGAGGACAAGGCTTCTCTGGGCCGGACGGCTGCGGAACAGGCTGCTGTTTCTCTCCGCAACGCGATACAAAGCAGTGGCAGAGCGCGCATCATTGCCGCGACGGGCGCTTCACAGTTCGAATTTCTGGATGCCCTGACGGCGATGCCCGGCATCGAGTGGACGCGCGTCGAAATGTTTCACCTCGACGAATACATTGGGCTGCCGGCTTCTCATCCGGCCAGCTTTCGCAAATACCTTCTCGAACGTCTGATTCATAAAACGACAATCACCAAGTACCACTTTCTTGATGGCGAAGGAAATGTTCCGGAAACTGTTCGCAAAGTCTCCGCAGAGTTGACGGCTGCTCCGATCGACATCGCCTTCGTAGGTATCGGCGAAAATGGCCATCTCGCCTTCAATAACCCCCCGGCGGATTTCCAAACCGAGGAACCGTACATCATTGTTGACCTCGATGAGCCCTGCCGCCTCCAGCAGGTAGGAGAGGGTTGGTTCGCCTCTCTTTCGGAGGTTCCCACGCGGGCGATATCCATGACTGTTCGGCAGATATTGAAAGCGAAAGAGATTCTTGTCGTAGTTCCGGATGCGCGAAAAGCGCAGGCGGTAAAGTCCTGCCTCGAAGGCCCGATCAGTCCCATGGCGCCCGCATCCATTTTGCGCAAGCACGCGAACACGGCCGTGTTCCTAGATAAACTTTCCTCCGCTCTCCTGAGCCCGCAAAGCAAAGGCAGCATCGCTTAAATTCAAAATGCGCATGGTCACAATCGGTCAAAACAGCTCGGCGCATGGCCGGCCATTCTTTTGACCCCATTGTTATCGTCGCCGGTATGGTTCCCTTCTTCGCTGTTGTTCTCGTGTTACCTCTCGTCCGCAATAACCAGGTGACCAATGAGGGCTTGGTCCGCCGCATTTGACGAGTGGGATTCCGCTTCCTTTAGTTTCGGCCGCCTCAAACAGTGGTACACTCTCGCCGTCAAACCGCAGTGTGCCGACTAACGCCTGGCCACAGGCGGCTAATTTAGGCACAGTCTGAGGTTCCTAGGGAGGCAAGGTTGGCCACCGCAACCCAGGAGACTCTTACGACTCCATCGACGTTGCAAAGCGGCCTTCCCGAAACCGGGACGGAAGCGAAGCGCTACTTCTCGCTCGATGCCTACCGCGGCTTCATCATGCTCATCCTCGCTTCCGAAGGTTTTGGTTTTTCCGCATTGCACGGCGATCCAACGTGGGGCGGCATTGCGCGCTGGTTTGATCACATACCTTGGGAGGGCGGCGTTTTCTGGGACATGATCCAGCCGGCCTTTATGTTTATGGTGGGCTTGGCCATGCCCTTCGCGCTGGCGCGGCGCAAGGAGTTGGGCGCCACCGAACGCGATAATTTCCACCATGTCTTGATGCGGTCACTGCGCCTCATTATTTTGAGCCAAATTATTATTTGGGTTGGGTCGGGCGCCATCAAGCCGCAGCTCATCAACGTCCTGTCGCAGATCGCATTCACTTATGCCCTCACGTATTTGCTTTTAAAATTTCGGTGGCGATATCAGGCCGTTGCGGCCATTGTCCTCCTCGTAGGATGGACAGCTCTGTTCTTCGCCTTTCCCGGTCCCGACGGGCCATTTTCCCACCGGAATCACATCGGCCTCGTCGTGGACCGCGCCATCTTCCACTATGATTACGATCCGGCTTATTCCACGCTCAATTTCATCCCGAGCACCGTGTGGACATTGAGCGGCGCCTGGGTCGGAAACTTGCTGATGCAGTCGAAATCGCACGCGGACAATTTGAAGAAGCTGGCTGGCGGGATGGTTTTGTCCTTTGTGGTTGCGTTCGCCCTGCGCCCGTGGACTCCTTTTATCAAGCAGCTTTGCACGGCAAGCTTCGTCCTCTATAGCCTCGCGTGGGTGCTGTTTATGCTGATCGGGTTCTACGTGATCGTCGAAGTCCTGGGATACCGGAAATGGTGCTTCCCTCTTCTTGTCGTGGGGATGAATTCGATTTTCATCTATTTCGTGAGCGAAGTTCTGCACGGATGGCTGGACCGTGCTGTCGGCGTGTTCACGTTCCACTACAGCATCATCGGAAAGCTCGCTCCGGTGGCGCAAGCGACTACCGTGCTGCTAGTGATGTGGTACCTGTGCTACTGGCTGTACAAGCGGCGAATTTTTCTAAAACTTTAGTAGTTCGATCAGGAGAGAGGTGAGTTATGCACAAAGACAGGAAAGTCTTCGGCCATGGGATCCTTTCCCGCATCGTGCTCTGCCTAGCGCTCCTCGTCCTGACGGCGCCTGGCTCTTACGCGCAGATCGGCACCGGCAGCATCACAGGCATTGTATTCGATGCGTCCGGAGCGGCGGTACCGGATGCGGAAGTCACCGTAACGAATGTCGAGCGCAGCACGCATTTTGTGACCCGCACCAACGCTTCTGGCGACTACACCATTCCCGCGCTCGAACCAGGTCACTATACCGTGACGGTAAAGCATACGAACTTTCGCACCTCCAACGTCCCCGCGTTTGAACTGCAGGTGGATCAGAAGGCACGAGTCGACGTGACACTGGTGGTAGGAGCAACCACGGACACGGTTGTCGCTACGGCGGAGGCCCCGCTGCTTTCGACCGAGTCAAGTACCGTCGGGCAAGTGATTGATAACAAGCGTGTAGTGGACTTGCCCTTGAATGGGCGCAGCTTCCTCGATCTCGCCACGCTGGGCCCGGGTGTCACTTTTACCAAAGATGGTAATACGGCATTTCAGGAGGTCCGCGACGTCGGCCGTCGCGTGAGTGACCAGTACTCGGTCGGCGGCGCCCGCGCTCAGGACACCAACTTCCTGTTGGATGGTGCAATAAATACTTCACCCGATTTCAATACTGTGGCTGCCATTCCCTCGGTCGATGAGATTCAGGAATTCAAGGTCCAAACGAATTCCTATACCGCCGAGTACGGCCGCGGAGCCGCTCAAATCAACGCTGTAACCAAGGGCGGGACGAACGAATTTCACGGAACCGCGTACGATTTCTTGCGCAACGACCTCTTCGATGCTAGAGATTATTTCGACAACGTCAACCTCGGCGAAGGCGCGCCTAAACCCCCTTTCAAACGCAATCAATTCGGCGCCACCGCCGGGGGAAAAATTGTGGCCAATAAGCTCTTTTACTTTGGCGCCTACGAAGCTTTGCGCGACCGCACCAACTTCTCCGGCCTTATTACCGTGCCTATGCCTAATGTGAAGAATGGGGACTTCTCTGACTATGGTGTTCCCATTTTCATGCCCCACAACACTAATCCCAACGGCTCACCTAAGTTCCTGTCTGGGAATACTCTTCCGGCTGGCTGCTTCAATCCGAATCCCAACACCGACGTGACTTTTGATACAGCCTTTCCTGGTACCAAGCCCATGACGATTCCTCAACAGTGTTGGAACGCGGCAACCGCGGCTTTTCTCGCGTCCTCGTACGTACCCGCGCCCAACCGGCCGGGTCTGCGCGACAACTTCTCTGCTGTCGCTGGCGTTCCCACGAATCGTGACCAGGTTGCCGGACGCCTCGATTACGTTCTCAAGCCCAACATGAACCTCTGGGGACGGTACTCCTGGGGGCGCGAAGACGTAATTAACAATAAACTCATGCCGGTACGCGATCTGACGGAGGCAGTCAAAACCGCAACCTTCGGTCTGCATCATTCTTGGACGATTCGCTCCAACATGGTCAACGAGGCCAAGGTTAACTATGTTCGCGCGCTCGGCAGCCGCATCGGCCCTCTCGCTGGCAAGACCAATGTTGTGCAGCAATTGGGGATAGCCGGGGCGTCAGGCGACCCCGTCGACTTTGGCACTCCGAGCTTCAGCGGTGGCGGTGATAAATTCGAGAGCCTTGGCGAAGATTCCTTCGGCCATCCACTGCGGAAGATTCAAGCGACTTACGAATATGGCGACGATTGGTCGCTCATCAAGGGACGTCACGTTCTCAAAGCGGGTGGGGATTTCCGCCATGAGAATCTCAATTTGCTCTCCCACAACCTCGCCCGTGCCTCCTTCACTAACCCGTCTTTCGCAACCGGCTCTTTGCCCGATCCCATAACTGGCACGATTACCGGAGGCCTTTCTCTCGCGAGCATGCTTCTCGGCATCAGCAACGATTCCGAAGTCGCCACGGGCGACTCTCACGTCCACCTCTTTCGCTGGATACAAGCCTATTATGTTCAAGATGATTTCAAATTTCGGCGGAACCTGACGCTGAACTTTGGCTTGCGTTACGACGTTGCGCCCTATTGGCATGATCTCAAGGATTCCATGGTCAATGTGGATCTCAGCGGTGCAATTCCTGTAGTGGTCCGTCCCGGTTCAGGAGATCCCTATCAGGGCTGGGATCCAAGCGTGCAGCTCGACTCTGACCCAGCATCGCCTACGTATCTTCCGTTTGTAAGGGATAACAGACTCGGGCACAATCTCGTCTTTACTGATAAGTCTAACGTCTCTCCGCGATTCGGTTTCGCCTGGACTCCTGGCTTCGGACACAACAAAACCGTCATCCGTGGCGGTGCCGGAATCTTCTACTCGCCCATGAATGCGGATCCCTGGTTCGACTTTGCTCGAAATGCGCCGCGCTCTGCCAAGCTGATCCGCAAAGGCAGTCAACTTACTATTGTCGACCAGGTGTTCGCGAACACTTCACAGCTTAAGATTCGGCCCTCCATGTTCGTTGTCGAGCCGCACCTCAAGACCCCGCGGGTCCAGCAATGGAGCTTGGGGATCCAACAGGAACTTAGAAGCAATCTCATCTTCGAAATCGCCTATGTGGGTTCGGCTTCTACACACTTACCTCACCTTACCGACCAAAACCAGCAGTTCCCCGCCATGCAAGGCGACAAAGTCTTGCAGCCAGTTACGTATCTGGCGCCAAAGTACAGTTCGCTGGCTTCGTTTTTTAACCTTTTCGAAAGCGCTACTTCGGCCAACTATAATTCCTTGCAGGCGAAGGTGGAGAAGCGCTTCTCTGCAGGCTTTTCCTACCTGAGTTCCTTCACGTGGTCCAAGACTATGGACACGGCCTCTTCCACGCGCGATGGTGGCAATGGTCAGGCGACCCCGCACATTTATGACCTGCGGCTCGATTACGGGCCTTCGGTATTCGACGCGAAATTCAACTGGGTCAACAGCGCTCTCTACGAGCTTCCCTTCGGCAAAGGCCGGCATTGGGGTTCCGCATGGTTTGGTCCCGTCGAGAAAGTTCTTGGCGGGTGGCAGATTGGGGGCATCAGCGCAGTGCGAAGCGGCTTCCCGGCCTCCTGCCTGGATGCCAGCATAGACGACGCCGTCAACATAGTTGCCTTTGAACAAGACAACTGCGACCTCCTGGGAAATCCTAACAACGGTCCTAAGCAAACCATGAATTGGTGGAACCTTTCTGCTTTCGCGATCGCCACGCCCCAGGAAGTCTTCGGCAATGCCGGCCGCAGCGTTTTGCGCGGGCCGAAATACGTTAGCTTTGACTTTTCCGCGATGAAGACCACAGTCTTCACGGAGCGGCTGAAACTTCAGTTCCGCTTCGAGGCCTTCAATTTCCTAAATCATCCCATCTTTTCCATGCCCAACCCGTTTCTCGACTCGTGGCCCACTTTAGCCAGCAACAGATTCCCAACTGGTTCACCATCCTTCGCTGGTTTCAACACCATCAGCAGTACGGCAGCCGGCAACCGCCAGCTCCAGTTCGCGCTGAAGTTAATCTGGTAATTCAATGGCGCTTCCGCAGAGCAAGAGCCCTTGTTGCGCCGGAGGCTTATAATTCAAGGCAGGGAGAAAGCCAATGGATAGTTCAGACAGCAAACTCAACCGGAGAGAATTCTTGCAAAAGAGCGCGGCCGTGGCCGCGGGAAGCGCGGCTATGAGCGGCACGGCTCTCTCTTACTCCCGCATTGTCGGGGCGAATGACCGGATCTCACTCGGACACATTGGGATCGGAAACCGCGGTACGGAACTCGATGGCATCGTGGCAACCCTCAAAGACACTAGAAAAGTGGAAGTCTCTGCGGTCTGCGACTTATGGACCCACAACCTGGAGCGAGCGGTGGCCGCCAATCAAAAATACTACGGCAAGGCTCCCCGGGCCCTTAAGCATCCACAGGAATTACTGGCACTCAAGGACGTTGACGCCGTGATGATCTCTACACCCGAACATTCGCATTCGCCGTTACTGAAGTTGACGGCGGAAGCGGGCAAAGACGCCTACTGTGAAAAGCCCATGGGCAACGTTCTCGACGAGGTCAAGGGGGCGCGCGATGCCGTTCTCGCCCGGAATCTCATCGCTCAGGTTGGCACCCAGCACCGTAGCGAACCGTATCAGCTTGCTGTGCGCGACCTGATCCGCACCGGCGTTCTCGGCAATGTCACTAAGTATGAGATTGTCTGGAACTATCATGGGCCTCGCTGGCGCGGGCGTCCCGAAGTAAAGATGATTCGCGAACTGGACACCGACTGGCGCGCCTGGCTGATGACCAAGCCCTACCGGCCGTTCGATCCGCAGCTTCATTTTGAATTTCGCCTCTACAAAGAGTTTTCCAGTGGTATCCCCGACCAGTGGATGAGCCATGGCATCGACCTATGCCACTTTTTCCTGGATGTGGACTATCCGTATTCGGTCGTGGCGAATGGCGGCATTTTTGCTTGGCATGACGGCCGGGAGAATCCTGATACGTTCCAGGCGCTCTTCACTTATGCAAATGGCTTTTTGACGAGCTACTCGACCAGCTTTGGCAACGATGCGCCTAGCTTCACGCGCATCATGGGAAAGAAGGCCACCCTGATCAACACGGGAGGGGAGGGCAGCCCGCGCTGGCAGGTCATCGAGGAAAAGGGCAATCACGAAGATGACCTGACGGTTGACTCAAAGCGGGCTGTCAAAGACGTTCTACTGCCTGCGGACACGACTCTTCCACCAATGGGAATGGGCGACGAGGAACCCTCGCACATGACCAACTGGCTGGATTGCCTGCGCAGCCGCAAACAGCCCAATGCGACCGTGCATCACGGATTTGCGCACTCTGTGGCCTGTATGATGGCCACGCGCGCATATTGGTCCGGGAAGAGAATCTACTGGGACCCGAAGGGCGAAGCGATCCTCGACGAGGCCCCAAAATAACGATGTAGGGAGCAGCGGCCGATATATAATTCGTCCGGTGAAAATGAGGAAGCCGAATTTCTTTGGGAAAATGCTTTCTGCAAACACTGTTCGCTATGGACAGAGCCTCGCGTTCGCTGTGGCTGCGCTGTCGTTGGAGCACATAGTCCGGGCCACCGAAAGGTGGTTTCGAGTAGACCACCCAGTCCTTTCGGAACAGTGGCCGCAGCCAGGCGGCGAAGATTTTGGGCTGAGCGAGAGGAGTCAAGTTTCCATTCACAAAGGAGATGTTGGTAGGGGCGGTGGGGATCGAAATTGCATCCCTACTATCCAAGCCCAACAAAGGAAACGGCGTAGCACCGCCGCCCCATTCCAATTGGAGCCTTTTGGAGCCAACTCCAGCGAAGTTGTCTGCCCTGTCTTTGTCTGATCTATGTTAGTGCGTCGGTTCGTATCGGATGCTATTCCACGCGTTCAACGCTCAATTTCGCCGGCGATTCCTGCCGCACTAACAGCAATCCCTTTGCATCGCTGCCCATGCCGATCACCGTCTTTGGATCGATCGCCAACTGCTTCAGCTCCGTGGTGTTTGTATTCCAGTAGCCAATGCCGGCGGGATGCAGCGTCATCTCATCCAGAATCAGGGCCAAAACCGTGGGCGCTGTTGGGGACATCGTGACCAGAAAAATCGGATTGCCGCAGCTGCTGGACTTCTTCAGGATCTTCCCGCTGGCGCTCTCGCGCAGTTCGACTCTTCCCTCCGCACCAGCCACAGCGAGCGTTCTTCCATCTGCCGAAACGCTTACATCGAAAGGCTCGAGCAAGTCCCCTTCTGCCGCGTAAACCAGCTTCCCATCCGTTGCGTTATAAGCGCGCACGTAGGTATCTCCGTCGGTGGCAAAAACGGACTTGCCGTCAGGGCTGACCCGCGCGCCATTGGTGTTACCGAAGGTCGTCGATCCACTCCATTCACG
>Ga0137415_10007895_pt1 | contig 10556 bp, 9 predicted proteins | sample CZODoug3_1_1_16f_FD_183082 | JGI IMG/M metagenome (GOLD analysis project Ga0137415, IMG submission 183082) | Vadose zone soil fungal communities from Angelo Coast Range Reserve, California, USA - CZODoug3_1_1_16fungal (Hybrid Assembly) | ecosystem: Environmental > Terrestrial > Soil > Vadose... | reverse complement strand
CCGGTCGTAATCACGCCCGCGAGCTCGGGCACCCCGGCTGACAGGTCCCGGTGGTCCACCCGGTGGAGCAGCACCTTGGCGACGGTCCGGTCGAGGACCCCGAGGTCGACCGCCATGCCCGTCACCGGATCCGGCGGGCCGCTCACGGTCACCTCCACGTAATAGTTATGGCCGTGCGGCCGGTGGCACTGCCCGTAGACCCGATCGTTCTCCTCGGGGCTCAGCCGCGGGCTCTCAAGCCGATGCCCTGCGCTGAAGTGGTAGGTCCGGGTCAGCTCGACGGTGGGCCGGGTCATTTCCCGAAGTAGTCCACGTAGAGCGTCGGATCCTCCCAGACTCGGACCCGCCACAGGCGTTCGCCGCCGAGCTTCGGCGCCAGGAGCTCCCAGACAGCGATGGCGATGTTCTCGGTCGTGGGCACCCGGCCGGCGAAGAGCGGGTCGGCGTTGAGGTCCGCGTGGTCGAAACGCCGCACGACGAGATCGCCTACAATCCGCTTGAGCTCGCTCAAGTCCACGACCATTCCCGTCTTCGGATCGATCTCGCCGCGGACCGTGACCTCGAGCGCGTAATTGTGGCCGTGCACGGCCCCGGCCTCACCGAAGACGCGCCGGTTCTCCTCAGAGTCCCATCCGTCGACGTGGTAGCGGTGGGCGGCCGCGAACGAAAACCGACGCGTCGTGTACGCGAGCTCCCGGCCGGCCGTCATCCGAGCGATGCCTCGACAAACCGCGCGGCGACCCGGTCCCGGGCGAACCGCCCAACCCACTCCCGGCCGCCCTCGCCGAGGTCCTTCCGCAGCCCCTGATTCGTGAGCAGCGTCTCGAGCGCCATCGCCAGTTCCTCCGGGCTCCCCGGATTGACGAGCAAACCCGTACGGCGGTCGATCACGACCTCCGGGACGGCGGCCGCCCGGCAGGCCACCACGGCGAGCCCGGCCGCCATCGCCTCGGCGAAGACGATCCCGAACCCTTCCTGGACAGAGGGCAGACAGAAGCAGTCCGCGCTAGCGTACTCGGCGGCGAGCCGGCTCCGGGACACCTCGCCGAGGAGCACCACGGTATCGCCGAGCCCCAGCGCCTCGCGGAACGCGCGGACCCGCCCCCACTCCGGTCCCGACCCTACGACGCGCACCTGGACGCCAGGGATTCGGTCCCTGAGGAGCCGCGCGGCGCTCAGGAGGTCGCCGAAGCGCTTGCGCGGATACATCCGGCCGACCGAGAGGACGACGGGCCGGTCCGACGGCCGCCGTTCGACGGCGCCGAGTCGGCGGGCCCACTCGTCGAGATCGATCGGCTCGGGCACGACGGCGATCCGGTCCCGCGGCACGTCGTACTCGCGGTGCGCCACCCAGGCGGAGTATTCGCTCGGGACGATCACGCGGTCGGCCCGCGCGACATTCAGCCGCTCCCATCGGGCCTGGCGCCGAAGCAGCGCCCGCGTGAGCCCACCCTCATGCCGGAGCTCATCGGCGATGATCCCCTTCAGGCTGACGACGTACCGCCCCGCCCGCCCGCGCGCCAAGAGAAACCCGTCGAGGTCGACGCCCACGACCACGTCCGCGACCGGGGACGCCCAGGCGACGCCGACGTTGTAGAGGTACCGGTCGAGCGTGTGGAAGCGAGTCCGTATCCGGAGCGGGCGGATGAGGACCTCGTGGCCCGCCGCGGTCAGGCCGGCCGCGAGCGTGTCGAGGCCGACGAAGGTGCCGCTGCCCTCCGTCACGGAGAGCGGGGTGGAGGTGAGGAAGGCGAAGCGCACTACCGCCCCTGGAACCTCGGCGGGCGCTTCTCCAGGAACGCGCGGGTCCCTTCCTTGTAGTCCTCGCTCTCGAAGACCTCGAGCGCGAGCTGGCGCAGGCGGGTGCGGTGCGTCTCTGTGAGGCCCTCCAGAATCGACTGAATCATCACCTTCGAGCCGCGCACGGACATCGGCGCGTTCGCCGCGACCGTCCGGAGATACTCGTACGTCGCACGCTCGAGGTCGTCCTTCGGCAGGAGCCGCTGGATGAAGCCGAGGGCGAGCGCCTCGGCCGCGTCGAGGGCGCGGGCCGAGTAGAGGATATCCTTCGCATAGGCGGGTCCCACGAGCGCGACGAGCTGCGCCACCGCGTCGGCGGGATAGATGATGTTGAGCTTCGCCGCCGGGATCCCGAACTTCGCCCCCTCGGCCGCGAAGCGGAGGTCGCAGGCCATCGCGATCGCCATCGCGCCGCCCATGCAGAAGCCGTAGACCATGGCGACCGTCGGCTTGGGGCAGCCGCGAATCGCCTTGTAGGCGGCGTCCGTCTGCTCGTTGTAGCGGATGGCGCTCGCCCGGTCCTTGCGGTTGTCCTGGAACTCAGAGATGTCCGCGCCCGCCGCGAACGCCTCGGTGCCGGCGCCCCGGTAGACGACGGCGCGGACCGACTCGTCCTTGGCGAGGCCTTCGGTGACCCGGGCAAGCTCCTGCCACATCGCGAGGCTGATCGCGTTGCGCCGCTCGGGCCGGTTGAAGACGACGGTGGCGATGGCACCGTCCGGCTGCACGAGAATGTCGGTCACTTCGTAACCTCGACGACCCCGGCCTGCGCGAGCTCATCGATCTGGCGGGCGTCGTAGCCGATCGCCGAGAGGACCTCCCGGGTGTGGGCGCCCGGCTCCGGCGCGGGCGTACGCACCGTCGCGGGCGTCCGGCTGAGGGCGACCGGCAGCCCGAGCACCTTCACCTGGCCGTAGGCGGGGTGTTCCTGCTCGTGCACGAGCCCGAGGCCCCTGACCTGCGGGTCGGCGAACACCTGGTCGAGCGTGTAGATCGGCCCGCAGGCGACGCCCGCGGCGTTGAGCGTCTGGACCCACGCCGCCACCGGCCGGGCAGCGAGGGCCGCCCGCAGGATCTCGTCGAGGGCCCGCCGATTTCGGACCCGGGCGGGGCCGCGCGCGAAGCGCTCGTCCTGCGCCAGTCCCGGCTGCCCCAGTACCTCGGCGAACCGCCGGAACATCTCGTCGTTGCCGACCGCCAGGTTCAGGAAACCGTCCTGCGCGCGGTAGACGCCCATCGGTGCCGTGAGCGGATGGTGGTTGCCGACGGGCGGCGGCACCTCGCCCGTGTTCAGGTACTTCGCGGCCTGGAACGAGAGGCTGCCGGTGAGCGCCTCGAGCAGCGAGGTCCGGACCCACTGGCCCCGGTCGGAGTGCTCGCGCTCGAAGAGGGCGACGACGACGCCGAGCGCACAGAAGTAGCCGGCCAGGAGGTCCCCGATCGGAATCCCGACCCGGAGCGGCGCCACCTCGTCGGTCCCGGTCAGCCACATGAGCCCGGACATGCCCTGGACGATCTGATCGTAGCCGGGCCGGTCCCGGTACGGGCCCTCCTGCCCGAAGCCCGAGATGCTGGCGTAGACGAGCCGGGGGTTCTCCGCCGACAGCGTCTCCCAGTCCACGCCGAGGCGGTGCTTCACGTCGGGCCGGTAGTTCTCGACGACGACGTCGGCCCGGGCGGCGAGCGTCTTGACGATCGCTACCCCGCGCGGGTCCTGGAGGTTGACGACGGCGCTCCGCTTGTTGCGGTGGAGGTCGGCCTGGTCGAAGTAGACGCGGTCCCGCCCGGCGTCGCCCGGACGCTCGATCCGCACGACGTCCGCGCCGAAATCGGCCAGGATTTTCGTGCAGGTCGGACCGGAGCGGACGGTCGTCAGGTCGACGACACTGACACGGGAGAGTGCGCCAGTCACGGCACGAGAAAGTGTAGCACGTCAGTCGCGGAACTCCTGGTCGAGGATCTCCCGGATGAAGCGGTCGACGGACACCGGATAGAAGCGGATATCCGGGGACAGGATCACGCCGGTGTTGATGACCTCGCGCTGGGTGAGCTCCTCGAGCACCCGCTCGACCTGCCCCCGGGTGTCGCGGTCGTGGCGGCGGATCCGCAGGTCCTCGTTCGCCAGCGAGACGCGGCTGGCGTACCGGAAGCTGAACACGCGCATCGTGAGCGTCCGGTCCATCAGCTCCGTCTCGCCGAACAGCTCGCCGTACGTCGGCCCGTCGCGGCCCGGAGTGATCACGAGGCGGGGCGAGACACGGATCCGCCCCCGCACCTCGACCGACCGGCTCGGGTGCTCGTGCTCGGGCCCCACCAGAATGTACGGCAGCAGGTGGTAGCCGGCGATGATCCCGGTCAGCGGCTTCCGGAGCACCTCCGTCCGCTCGAAGACATGCCGCAGGAGCTCGGGGTCCTGGTCGTCGCGCGCCATGGGCCTCGATTCTAGCCCACCGGACCGCGTCACGCTCGTGACAGGCATCCCGCACGCTCACCGCCCTGCCGCCCGGTGCGCCGGCTGCGCGTCCCCCCCGCTCGCCGGAGCGCCGCCCGATCTTCCCGAAGACACCGTCCGCGCGCGCCGGGCCGGTCCTCCTCCCTTGCCGTTGGCGAGGCGACCTTCGCTTAGTTCAGACCGGCTGTCGGACCCGACCGGCGGGCTCAGTCGGCCTCGTCGGCCTCGCGCCCTTCTCGGGCCTCGTCACGGCCTCCGCCTCTTGTCCACGTCGGTCGAGGCACGCCCGATCGGCGCCCGCGCGCAAGCGAACCCTGCCCAGCGGCCACTCTTCGTCGGGCTCGACACGCTGCCGCAGCATCGCGCGGCGCTGGACACGCAACGTCGTGCCCACGTCGACCCGAGTCTCCGTCTGTCACTCGACTCCTCGGGCGCGCTGAATGCCTCTGGCTGGGAGTGAGGGGTACTTGAGACTGAGCCGGAATTCTCCCGCTCTCAGCGCAGCCTCTCGTGAGTCGTAGGCGATCCAGTCGCGCACCCAGCAACTTTCGACGACTTCTCCCCGGACCGTGTCCCAGATCTCCCAGCACCACCAAGAACTCTCTGGGATCAGTCGAACTTCGACCGTGAATCGCTCGCCCCAATTGATGTCCATACGCCCTGCCTTCTTCGAGGCCTACCTCTGGTCTGCGCGTGTCGTGAACGTGGGCGCAGCGTGACATGACTGCGTGAGGGGAGGACTCGCGCTGGCCCTCCACGAGCCCTCGACTCCCCGCTACGGCATCGCTCGAGCCCGGGTCGGCAGGATTTTGCCGTCCCGCTCAGACGCGCGGTCGCCGTGGGGTGACGGGCACACTCACACGAGTGTGACGAGGACGTGGGACCGAGAGACGAGGGCCGCGTCAACGTGTGGCCGGGACCGGCGGTCGCCTCCGTTGCCGGCCGCGGCCCGAGGCGCCGCCTTCCAGCGACGGTCCAAGACGACCTGGGCTCGCTCGTCCGCGGCGAACCGCTTCCTCAGGTAGCGATACAGGTCAGGATGCTGCCGAGACACGATGAGCAGATACGTCGCGTTCGCTCCCTCGCTGCTGGGGCTCGGAGAGATGCCGTAGCATCTGGTCGCTGTCCCAGTAGCTCCACACGTTAACGATTCTTTCCCCTTGGACCGCCACGACGGAGCACCCGCGAGTCTCCAGTCCGCCGTCCGCGCGGGTCGCGGTGGCGCGCCAGCTCGCCACGACGCGGCCGCCGGAAGACGCGGTCGCTTCGACGTCGAAATGGAGATCTGGAAAGACACTGAGCCACTGCCGCATGGCGGCGGAGGCCGTCTCGCTCCCGACCAGGTCGCCCCGGGCGGACTGCCTGCGCGTGGTCCACTCGACCGTGCACGCGGCGTGGAGGACCGTCGAGTATCGAGCCACGTCGTGGCTGTTCCAGGCGTCGAACATCTCGCGGACGATTTGGGTGTGCTCGAATTCCGACACGGGTGTTCTCCGATTGGGTGGCGGCAGTGATGCTGCGGAAAACTGCTGTAGGGCGCGGGACCCGGGGGGCCTCCTTGGCTCCCCGAGGACGGACGGCCTGGACGCTAGAGCTCAGGGGCAGTGTGGAGCCGCGTGGGACCGAAGTCAACGGGAAAAGCGCACCGATGGGTTCCGGTCGCACCGCCAGGCTCAGGGGTCGGCCCTCCAGCTCGTCACCCTGGCGCGAGAACCCGAGGCCCTCGCCGTGAGCTCCGTCCGTCTGGGCCCGGCGATCGACACGACAACGCCACCCTGTCACGCTCGCGGCTCGGCCTGTATCCACATCTCCACCGTCGTCCACAGGTTGGGAATCTGCCCGCCTGACGCGGTCTCGCAGCCGCCCCTCGTTGAGAACGACGGTCTGGTCGCTCGCCGCGGTCGCATCGGCGAAAATTCCCCACTTCGAGGGCTCCGGCGGACGTCTCCGCGCCTTCGGCGCTGGCACAACCAAGGCGCCGACCTTCTGCGTCACGCGGCGCCTACCGTGACGCCACGAAGACCTCGCCGCTGCCGGAGTACTTCCGGCGCCGGCCCCGGGGCCGCCCTCTGCCGAGGGCCGACACGCGCCGGATGATCCGCATCAGGCGCGTCTACGAGCCGCCGGGGCCGGGCGACGGGGCCCGCTTCCTCGTGGAGCGACTCTGGGCGCGGGGAGTCCGGCGGGCCGTTCTCCGCCTCGACGGCTGGCTCACGGACGTGGCGCCGAGCGACGGCCTCCGTCGCTCGTTCGGCCACAACCCGAGGAGGTGGACGGAGGTCCGATCCCGCTACCGAGCCAAGCTCACGGCCCATCCCGACGCGTGGCGGCCGCTGCGTCGCGGCGGCACGGGCGGCCCCGTGACCCTGCTCGGCGGCGCGCGGGACCCGCCGCAACCGTGCGGTCGTCCTGAAGGCATACCTCGAGGTCGCGCGTGCCCCGGCGGTCGGGCCCGCGGGGAGCGGGCGCCCGATCACGGCGGCATGCGCGGAATCGCGTATAGTAGCGGCGATTCGGGGACGCTCCAGCCGGAGCCTGCCCGCCGACCCCCGCGGGACCGGGAGATCACGATGGCACGGATGTGGCGGTGACCGTCCTCGAGTTCAGCCTCCTCGTCTGGCTGGGCGCCTTCGCCGCCGGCTTCCTGGGGGCGCTCACCGGGCTCGGCGGGGGCGTCGTCATCACGCCCTTGCTCACGCTCGGGTTCGGCGTCGACATCCGCTACGCGATCGGCGCCTCGCTGATCTCGGTCATCGCGACCTCCTCGGGCGCGGCCGCGGCCTACGTCAAGGAGGGGTACTCGAACATCCGCATCGGGATGTTCCTCGAGGTCTCCACGACGGTCGGCGCGCTCGTCGGCGCGTTCCTGGCCGGGATCGCCTCCACGGCGGCGATCGCGGTCGTCTTCGGGCTCGTGCTCCTCTACTCGGCGTACCTCGCCGAGCGGCCTCGGCCCGAGACGACGGCCGCCGAGCCACCGGATCGGCTGGCGAGCTTCCTCCGGCTGCACGGGAGCTACCCCACTCCCGACGGCCCCCGGGCCTATCACGTGCGCCACGTGCCGGCGGGATTCGCGCTGATGTTCGTCGCCGGCGTGCTCTCCGGGCTCCTCGGCATCGGCTCGGGCGCCGTCAAGGTGCTGGCGATGGACCAGGTCATGCGGATCCCGTTCAAGGTCTCCACGACCACCAGCAACTTCATGATCGGCGTGACGGCCGCCGCCGGCGCCGGCGTCTACCTGCGACGCGGCTACATCGATCCCGGCCTGGCGATGCCGATCGTGCTCGGCGTCCTGCCAGGCGCGATGGCGGGCTCCCGCGTGCTCGTCGGTGCGAAGATCCGCCGGCTGCGCCTCGTGTTCAGCATCGTCGTCGCCGTGCTGGGCTTCGAGATGCTCTACAAGGGTCTGACGGGGCGGCTGTGACGGGGAAGCGGCCCGGGTGGACCGACAAGCGGGTCGAGCAGGTCGTGGGGAATCTGCTGCGGATCGGCGTCGGCCTGGCGGCCACGGTGGTGCTCATCGGCGGTCTCCTCTACCTCGTCCGTCACGGCGCCACCTCGCCTCACTACGGCGTGTTCGAGGGCGAGCCGGCCAGCCTGCAGAGCCTCGACGGCATTGTCCGCGCGGCGCTCCGCGGACAGAGCCGCGGCGTCATCCAGCTCGGATTGGTGCTCCTGATCCTGACCCCGATCGCTCGCGTCGCCTTCTCCCTGTTCGCGTTCGCGCGGGCGCACGACCGCGTCTACGCGGCCGTCACGGGGATCGTGCTGGCGCTCCTCGTCTACAGCCTCCTCCTGTGAGGGGCGACCCGGGGCGGCTCCGCGCCGCGCTGACCCTCGCCACGGGCGCGGCGCGGCTGGTCCCGGCCGAGCTCTCGCGCCCGCACCGGAGGACGCCGGGTGGCCCCGTGCTTGAGGATCGGGCCGCCTGAGGTAGCATGAGGCCACCGTGACCGACCCCATCACCGTGTCCGTGGTGCAGCACCGGCTGGAGGCGATCGTCCAGGAGATGGGCGAGGCGATGCTCCGGACCGCCTACTCCCAGATCCTCAACTCGAGCCGGGACTTCTCCACGGCGATCTTCGACGGCGAGGGGCGGCTCGCCGCCCAGGCCGAGCACGTGCCGATCCACGTCGGGGCGCTGCCGTGGGCGGTGGCGGCCATTCGCGATTTCTTCACGGACCGGGTGCGCCCGGGCGACCTCTTCCTCCTCAACGACCCCTACCACGGGGGCAACCACCTCCCGGACCTGACGGTGCTGCTCCCGGTCTTCGTCGACGGCCGGCCGATGTTCTGGTCGATCAACCGCGCCCACCAGCACGACATCGGCGGCGCCACCCACGGCACCTACAACCCCGGCGCCACCGAGATCTGGCAGGAGGGGATCCGGATCACGCCGCTCAAGCTCTACGACGCGGGCGAGCTGCGCGAGGACGTGCTCACGATGCTCGCGACCAACGTACGCCATCCGCGCGACTTCCGGGGTGACCTGCGCGCGATGATCGGCTCGGCGCGCGTCGGAGAGCGGCGGCTCCTGCGCCTCGTCGAGGAGTACGGGCTCGCGACCGTCACCGCGGCGGTCGGCGAGATCCTCGACGGCGCCGAGCGCCAGGCGCGCGACTGCATCCGGACCTGGAAGGACGGCGTCTTCCGGGGCGAGGCGCTGCTCGACGACGACGGCCACGGGGAGACCGACATCCCGATCCGGGCGACCGTGACCAAGCGGGGAGACTCGCTCACGGTCGACCTCTCCGAGTCCCACCGACAGGTGACGGGCTTCATCAACTCGTCGTGGCCCAACACGATGTCCTCCGTCCACATGGCGCTCGCCTACCTGCTCGACCCGCGCACGCCGAAGAACGCGGGCACGTTCCGTCCCGTCACCGTCCGGGCGCGGCCGGGGACGATCGTCCGGCCCAACCCGCCGGCGCCGGTGACGCTCTGCACGAACCACTGCGCCCAGGACATCGCCGAGGCCATGCTCAAGGCGCTCGCGCGCTCGTGCCCGGACCGGGTCATGGCGGGCTGGTCCAAGCGCTTCCGCATCGCGCTCCAGGGGGTCAACCCGCGCACCGGGCGCCCGTTCATCTGGCACCTGTTCCACGCGCGGGGTGGCGGGGGCGCCTCGGCCGCCGGCGACGGGTGGCCGACGGCGGGCGAGGGCCAGGCGGCCGGCGGCATCAAGTTCGGGAGCATCGAGGTGACGGAGACTCGCTTTCCGCTCTTCTTCGCCCGCCACGAGTTCCGACCCGACTCGGGCGGCGACGGCCGGTTCCGGGGTGGCCTCGGCTCCGTCCTCGAGCTCCGGATGGAGACGACGGCGCCCGCCCGGGCCAACACGGCGGGCGAAGGGGTACGGTACCCCCCCTACGGGCTCTTCGGCGCCGCGGAGGGGACGACCCACCGCTACCGGCTCGTGTCGAAGGGACGGGCGCAGGCGCTCAAGACGAAGGCGGTCGGGGTGCCGGTCCTCCCGGGCGACGTCTTCCTGATCGAATCGTCGGGCGGCGGCGGCTACGGCCCGCCCGGGCGGCGCGCGCCAGGAGCCCGCGCGGAGGATCTGGCCAACGGCGTCGTGACCCGACGAGAGCGCGGGCGCCGGCGCGCGGGGCCGGGCTAACCCGTGTACCGGATCGGCATCGACGTCGGCGGGACCTTCACGGACCTGGTCGCGGTCGACGACGCTGGCCGTGTCACGCTCGCCAAGTCGGCCTCCACGCCGGCCGACCCCTCGCGGGGCGTGCTGGAGGGTCTCGAGCTGCTCGCGGGCGCGCTCGGCCTCGATGTGGAGGCGCTCCTCGGCCAGACCGAGCGCATGGTCCACGGCACCACGGTCGCCACCAACGCCCTCCTCGAGCGGAAGGGCGCGCGGGTCGGCCTGCTGACGACCGCGGGCCACCGGGACGTGATCGAGATGCGGGAGGGGCTCAAGGACGACCGCTACAACCTCCGCATGCCGCCGCCGGTGCCGCTCGTGCCCCGTGCCCGCCGGCTCGGCGTCCGGGAGCGCCTCGGCTTCGACGGGCGCACCCGGACCCCGCTCGACCAGCGGTCGCTCGACGCCGCCGTCCGCGCGCTCGCCCGCGCCCGCGTCGAGGCGGTCGCCGTCTGCTACCTGCACGCCTACCGTGACCCGCGGCACGAGCGCGCCACGCGGCGGGCCGTCCGGCGGCAGCTGCCGCGCGCCTACGTCTCCCTCTCCTCCGAGGTGCTGCCGCAGATCAAGGAGTACGAGCGCTTCTCGACGACCGTCGTGAACGCCTACGTGGGACCCGCCCTCGCCGGATACCTGGAGCGCCTCGCC
>Ga0137415_10007894_pt1 | contig 10557 bp, 12 predicted proteins | sample CZODoug3_1_1_16f_FD_183082 | JGI IMG/M metagenome (GOLD analysis project Ga0137415, IMG submission 183082) | Vadose zone soil fungal communities from Angelo Coast Range Reserve, California, USA - CZODoug3_1_1_16fungal (Hybrid Assembly) | ecosystem: Environmental > Terrestrial > Soil > Vadose... | reverse complement strand
CCTTCGCCGGTCGCCATCTCCGCGATTCGGCCCCTGTGCAAAACGATACCACCGAGCAATTGCATATCGAAGTGCACCATGTCCCAGACCATCGGCTGATCGCACACCGTGAAGCTGTGTCCCCGATCCTTGAGCCGGCGCGCGGCGTTTTTCACCACCGCAAATGCTTCCGCCAAAATTTCATCGAGCTTTTTCCACTGCTCCTGGATATCCGGAAGCTTCGATATCTCTTCTTTCCACGCCGCCGTTTTTGCTCGCAACTCATCGTCGGACAAGTTCTTGAACTGCTCGTCCAACTCATTGGCCCGGTGCACAATCGGCATCAGACGCTTGAGCTCGCGTTGGTTTTTCGACCCTAAAATCTTCTTTAAAATCCAGGCAACCATTTGACCGCGTAATATCGGTCAGATTCCCGCACTATCAATCTGGTAGGGACGGCTCGCCGAGCATTCAACACTCTGTCTGGGATCTTCGGTGAAGCGTGCAACAAACGCAGCGTAAGGCAAGGCTTTCAAACATCTCTGGATTCCTACTTTCGCGGCGCCAAGAGCATTCTGTTCTGTTGCCCCTATTAATCGTCTTGTGCGTCAGCCAGAATTATCTCAGCCTCGCTTGCATGAGCGATCAATTCCTGAGTGAGCTAAATCTCTGGTGTCTGAGCCGCCAGGAGGCCATCGCCGCGACCGGAAACGCCAACTCCCCCTATTTTCAACTCATTACGCCGTTGCAATATCGAAGCACGCTCCTGGGTGGAACTATCGAGATACCAACGACTTTTCTGACTGACTTGGGGTCCATCCCGCGAGCGGTCTGGTGGTGGCTGTCGCCAGATGATTACGACATTTCTTATCCGAGCGTCGTCCACGATTACATTTACAAGCAAAAGGGCGACCTCAATGCGCAGCAGCTCCCACAAAGACAGGTGAACCGCGAAACAGCCGATCGTGTCTTGCGAGAAGCAATGGCAGCAGTCGGTGCATCGAACTTCCGGCAAGGCATCGTTTACAATGCCGTCCGAAATTTTGGCCCGCGCTGGTGAAATCGCACTGAGAAAATCAAACATCAATCCGCTGAGAATTTTCGCGGCAACTCGACCGCTCTACGCAAGAGACGCAGATAATGCTCCCGCGAAATTTCGATCGCGCCGAATTGTTGCAAGTGCGGCGTGATCCATTGCGTGTCGAGCAAGGCGAATTTTCTCGCCCGCAAATGTTCGACCAACCCAACCAGCGCGATCTTGGATGCGTCCCTCACCCGATGAAACATCGATTCACCAAAAAACGCGCCACCCATGGCGACGCCGTAAAGTCCGCCGGTCAGCTTGCTTTTACTCCACGCTTCGACCGAATGCGCGTGACCAAGCTCGTGCAACCGCATGTAACTCTCGATAATTTCGCGATTGATCCAGGTGTCTTCGCGCTTGGCGCAGGCGCGGATCACTTCCGAAAAGCGATTGTCGATCTTGATCTCAAAAACTCCTTTCCGCATGACGCGGCGCAGCGCGTGCGGCACGTGAAATTCTTCGAGGGGCAAAATCGCGCGCGGGTCGGGAGAAAACCATTCGATTGCGTCTTCTTCCATCGCCATCGGGAAAACACCGAGCCGATAGCCTTGCAGCAAAAGTTCCGGCTCAATCATCGAGAAAAGTTCGCGTTGTCGCGGCCAATTGTCATTCTTGCAATGGGCACTCTGCTTTTTAATATAAGCGGATGAAGCCCATCTCGATCCTGTTCGCGACGGTGTGCGCCCTGATCTTGGGCGGCTGCGCCGATCCGCTCGAGCAAACAACGGTTCAGGATGTGCAGGAGCATTTTCAGCGCGGCGTCTCCGGCCAGGGACATTTGGTGCCGAATGATTCAGAGAACAACCAGCCCGGTCGTCCATCCGCGTTGGAAACGCCGCCCGAATATCCGCCGCGCCCTTGAAAATGGTCACGTCGCCAGCCCATTCAAAAATTTTCATCCTCGATTTCGGTTCACAGTACACGCAAGTGATCGCGCGTCGCGTCCGCGAGCTGCAAGTTTATTCCGAGATTGCTCGCTTCGACATTGCGGCCGCGGAAATTGCGAAGTTGAAAGCAAACGGAATCATTCTCTCCGGCGGACCGGCCAGCGTTTACGACAAAGGCGCGCCGCAGGTTGATCCGCAAATCTTTTCGTTAGGCATTCCGGTGTTGGGCATCTGCTACGGGATGCAATTGATGGCCCATCATTTGGGCGGCGAGGTGGAATTCAGTGCGCGGCGCGAGTACGGCCCCGGCATTCTGCACGTGACCAACGGTTCGCTATTGTTCGACGGAATCGGCGACCAACTTGATATCTGGAACAGCCACGGCGATAAAGTGGCTGCCTTGCCCGCCGGTTTTCGCGCCGCCGCGCGCACGGAGAATTCCAAGTTCGCCGCAATCGAAGATCCGAAGCGGGAGCTGTACGCGCTCCAATTTCATCCCGAGGTTTCCCACACGCCGCGCGGCAAAGAGATTCTGCAAAACTTTGTCTATCACATCTGTCACTGCGCGATGGATTGGACGATGGGCTCGTTCATCGAGGAAGCTTGCGCGCGCATTCGCGAGCAGGTGGCCGATCAAAAAGTCGTGCTCGGCTTGAGCGGCGGCGTCGATTCATCCGTCACGGCCGCGCTTTTGCACAAAGCGATCGGCGACCAGCTCACCTGCATTTTTGTGAACAATGGACTACTGCGTTCGCGTGAGGAAGAGATGGTGCAGCGTGTCTTCGGCGAAAACTTTCATGTGCGGCTCAAATATGTCGATGCCAGCCAGCGATTCCTCAGTTTGCTCAAAGGCGTAACCGATCCCGAGCAGAAACGAAAAATCATCGGCAACGAATTCATTGAAGTATTTCAACGCGCGACTGAGGAATTGCTTGAAGAAGATCGCAGAAACGGCGCGCGTAAACACGGCGGCTACAAGTTTCTCGCGCAAGGCACCCTTTATCCGGATGTGATCGAGAGCGTGTCGATCGAAGGCAATCCCGCGCAAGTGATCAAGAGCCACCACAACGTGGGTGGCTTGCCGGAGAAAATGCACTTCGCGCTCGTCGAACCGGTGCGTCAGTTATTCAAAGACGAAGTGCGACAGCTCGGCTCGCAGCTCGGATTGCCCAAAGAAATTGTTTATCGCCAGCCTTTCCCCGGACCTGGGCTGGCTGTGCGTATCCTCGGCGAGGTCACGCCCGAGCGATTGTCGATCTTGCGCGAAGCGGACACCATTGTCGTCAGTGAAATGGAATCCTCCGATTGGTACTACCGCGTCTGGCAGTCGTTCGCCGTGCTTTTGCCTGTTCGCTCCGTCGGCGTGATGGGCGATCAACGCACCTACGAAAACACCATCGTCCTTCGCATTGTCGAAAGTCAGGACGGCATGACGGCCGATTGGGTTCGGCTGCCTTACGAATTGCTGGCGCGCATCTCGAGCCGGATCAGCAACGAAGTCAAGGGCGTCAACCGCGTCTGTTACGATATCTCGAGCAAACCACCGAGCACGATCGAGTGGGAATAGTTCAGCAAACAGAGGTCAGAGAATTGCGGATTGCGGATGCGCCGCTCCAGAAAAATAATCTGGGCAATCTGTGAAATCTGCGGATGAACCGGCCAAGCCGCGACCACTCTGGAAATGCCCGAAGTGCGGCGACCAACCCACGACGCTATGGCTATTACTTGCCTGTCCATTGTGAAGACGAACTTGATAGCGACGTCGCGCGCTGGCTCACAGAAGCGTACGCCGTCGGTGAGCAGAAGCATCTATTGTAGGGCGTCTGTGTCAGCCCCGAATGCTTTCGGGGTTCACAGAAACGCCCTACAAATCACCGGCGCGACAACGTTTCCTGTTCGACACGGTGATACTGCTTCGTTATGCCTTCGGTTGGCATGAACGCCGAGCAAGCTCGTCTTCAGGAAAACAATTCGCCCGAAAGGCCATGGCATTTTTGGGGGCCGTATCTCGCGGAGCGCGCCTGGGGAACGGTGCGAGAGGATTACAGCGCGAATGGCGATGCTTGGAATTATTTTGCGCACGATCACGCACGTTCGCGCGCCTATCGTTGGAACGAGGACGGCATCGCGGGAATCTCAGACTTCAAAGGCCGGCTTTGTTTCGCTTTCGCGTTTTGGAATGAGCGCGATCCGTTTTTGAAAGAACGACTTTTCGGCGTGACCGGCCCGCAGGGAAATCACGGCGAGGACGTGAAGGAAGTTTATTTCTACAGCGACGCGACGCCGACCCACAGTTACATGTCGATGTTGTACCGCTATCCGCAGACTGCGTTCCCGTACGAGGAACTCGTTAGGCAGAATGCGAACCGCGGAAAATTCGATCCCGAGTTTGAACTTTGGGACACGAATGCGCTCGCGGACAACCGTTTCTTCGACATCGAGATCGAGTACGCGAAAGCGGAGCCCAACGATATTTTGATTCGAGCTACCGCGACGAATTGCGGGCCCCATCCCGCGACGTTGCACCTCCTGCCGACGATTTGGTTTCGCAATACCTGGAGCTGGGGACGCGACGAACGGAAACCGATTTTGCAAGAGCGCACGCGAAGCGATTCGAACATCGAGATTATCGAGGCGACCCACGAGGACCTCGGTACATATCGATTGTGTTGTGAATGCCCCGAGAAACTCCTCTTCACCGAAAACGAAAGCAATCTCGCGCGGCTTTGGGGCGTGCCGAACCCAACGCCGTTCGTGAAAGACTCAATCAACGACGCTGTCGTGCAGGACAGACCCGAGATTGTGAATTCGAACCAGGTGGGAACGAAAGCGGCGGCGCATTACAAATTCACGATGCCGCCTAACGAATCGCGCACGATTCGATTGCATCTCACAAAGATCGACAATCAGAGGCCGGGCGATCAGTTCGCGAAATTCGATAAGATTTTTCGCACCCGACGCGAGGAAGCCGATGAATTTTATTCCGAGCTCGCGCCGTCATCTTTGAACGAAGAGCACCGCGCGGTCCAGCGGCAAGCGCTCGCCGGCATGATGTGGAGCAAACAATTCTATCATTACATCGTCGAGCAATGGCTCGTTGGCGATCCGACCCAGCCGCCCCCACCGAACGACCGGCAATTCGGCCGCAACTCGGAGTGGCGTCACCTTTACAACGACCGCGTCATGTCGATGCCGGACAAATGGGAATTTCCCTGGTACGCCTCGTGGGACCTCGCTTTCCATTGCATTCCGCTCGCCCTGGTCGATCCGCATTTCGCCAAGACCCAACTCGATGTCATCGTGCGCGAATGGTACCAGCATCCGAACGGACAAGTGCCGGCTTACGAATGGAATTTCGGAGACGTCAATCCGCCGGTGCTGGCCTGGGCGGCGTGGCGCATTTTTCAAATCGAGCGGAAACAAGCCGGCCAAGGCGACCGCGCGTTTCTCGAAACTGTTTTCCACAAAATGCTCATCGCCTTTACCTGGTGGGTGAATCGCAAGGACTCCGAAGACAACAACATTTTCCAGGGCGGATTTCTCGGGCTCGACAACATCGGCGTGTTCGACCGCAACGCCTGTTTCCCCGATGGAAGTCATCTCGAACAGAGCGACGGCACAAGTTGGATGGGAATGTTTTCGCTCAACCTGATGCGGATCGCGATCGAGCTCGCGCGCGAAAACCATGTTTACGAAAATATTGCGACGAAGTTCTTCGAACATTTTCTCGGCATCGCCGCGGCGATGAACAATGTCGGCGGCAGCGGGATCGGTCTTTGGAACGAGGAGGATGAGTTTTACTATGATGTCCTGCACACGCCGGGCGGGCGATATTTGCCCTTGAAGGTGCGATCGCTCGTGGGCCTCATGCCGTTGCTCGCGGTGGAAACTATCCAGTGGCAATTGATCGAAGCGTTGCCTGGTTTCAAAGCGCGGCTCGAATGGTACCTGGTTCATCGTCCGGATCTGGCTAGCCTGGTTTCGCGCTGGCAGGAGCCGGGAATGCGTGAGCGCCGGCTTGTCGCACTCACGCGCGGACATCGCATGAAATGTTTGCTGAGGCGCATGCTCGATCCCGAGGAATTCCTCAGCGATTACGGCGTGCGGTCTCTGAGCAAATTTCACAAAGACCATCCCTACGTCCTGACTGTGCGCGGCGAAGAAAAAATCGTGAGCTACGAGGCGGCCGAGTCGCAGACTGGTATCTTCGGCGGCAATTCAAATTGGCGCGGCCCGGTTTGGTTTCCGATCAATTATCTTCTGATCGAGTCACTCCAGCAATTTCATCATTACTATGGCGACGATTTCAAAGTGGAATGCCCAACTGGTTCGGGAACATTTTTGAATTTGAACGAGATCGCTAATGATCTTTCCAATCGTCTGATCAAACTTTGGTCGCGCGGCGAAAATGGTGAGCGGCCGTTCGCGCGCGCCTCGGGTAACGTAATGAACAGCGCGCAAGATCGACGTCGCTATTGGTTTCACGAATATTTTCACGGCGACACCGGCGCCGGCCTGGGCGCATCACACCAAACCGGCTGGACCGGTCTGGTCGCAAAACTCATTCAGCAACAAGGCGAATTCGGTACGATTGTAGAGCGCGATTCGTAATCGCGCTCGATGTCTTAACCGCGGATTTCGCAGATAACGCAGATTCCTTTTGCTGTAGCGGCGGTCTGCGACCGTCGCAAAAATAATGCGACGCTCATAGAGCGCCGCTACAACGAATCACCGGCGCATGATGTGGATGGCGAGAATGCGGCTTTGATGACGAGCAAGCAGGTAGTCGATGAAGTCGCCGATGATTGAGTTCGGTTTATTGCCGAATTTCGTGACGACGCGGCAGATGAGCGTTCCACTGCGGCCGTGCCATTCCAGATTGATCGCGCCGTGCACTTCGCGTGAACTGTGAATCTTGGCCCAGCCATGTGGGCGCCCCGGACGCATGTGCTCAGTTGGAATGAGCCCAAATTTTTCAAGCCTCGGATCGCTCATGATCTTTTCCCGCAAGGACCCGTGCCCGCTCGTGATGACTTGAATCACCGTTTGCATCGTCCATTCACAGTTCCGCCTAACGAGACCAAATTACAAACGGCAATTGCTGTAGCAACGTCGCTGTGCGACGTGTGCGCGCGCCTCACGGAGACGCGGCTACAAAAGCGAACGGAACATGACGTGAACATCGACATACCCCCTCTCGGGATGTCGAAACGCGTCTGGCAAAGTGCCGACGATCTTGAAACCAAGCCGCTGCCACAATCGGATCGCCGACTCGTTTGTGGACACAACAAAGTTGAATTGCATCGCGCGAAAGCCGAGCTGGCGCGCTTCGTTCAGGCAATGTTCGCCCATTGCGCGGCCAATCCCTTGTCCGTGCGCATTCGACGCAACCATGAATGCCGCGTTCGCCACGTGCGAACCAGGTCCCGGTTGATTCGCTCTCAAAATGTAAGTGCCAACAACGCGCCCGTCGATTTCCGCGACATAAGTATGCGTGTCGGACCGGAACCAATACGCCAACGCATCCTGGCGCGGCATCTGCGGATCAAACGCATAGGTGTCGGCGGAAGCAATTACATCATGAAAGATAGTCCAGATCGCGTCGCGATCCGATTCTATCGCTGGGCGAATCTTGATCACCGCGGTAATACACACCTAAGCCAGCTCAAAATGGACGTAGCGCCGGTCGGTCTGTCCGCTCTTCCAAGCCCGATTGATGAACTCAATCAGGCTACGAATCTGTTCAACGCTGGAATTCATTTTTCACGAGCAAGCTGTGAGTCAAATAAGACGCAGAATCAGGGTGCGAACTCTCACCTGGCCTCAAACGTGATCGGAACCGTCGTTGACCACTCCCGGCCAGGCTCCGACCTCCATTGATGGAGAGCACTAGTGGAAGCGCGGTCAAGGAGGTCGTTGCCGGTTGACTGCACGGTGTGCACCTCTTTTACATTCCCGTTCGCATCGAAGCTCAGGTGGAAGCGGCCCGTGTGCGCTGCGTTATCGTGAAAATGCGCCTCGAAAGGATAGTTTGGTCGCGGCTTATATACGAGTCGAGGTTGGCGGGCCGGTTGCTGGGGGGCTGCAACGCCCGGCGGTTTCGGGGTTGCCCGTGGGGAAGGACGCGCTTCCACCATCGCCAGCCAGTGAGCAGCCGCCTCGGGCGCGATTTGGGCGAGAAACGATTGCACCACGCTCGATGGCCGAACGAAGTCCAACGCCTCACCTTGTTCGTTCCGCGCTGTGACAATGCCAATCACCTGGCCGCTTCCATCGACAACTGGCGAGCCGATGGCACTGGCTGAGATCGGCGCCACGATTCCGAGCCGGTCTCCGCCACGGTCGGATGGCTTCGAATAGATTGTTCCTTCGACAGGCGTTCCCTCGCTGCCCGCCAGCGCGCTTCCGATCACCACGACTCGTGTGCCGACATCGGTTTTGCCAGGCTTATTCAACGTGAGGAAAGGAACCCGCTTCACGTCAGCTTTGAGCACTGCGAGATCGAGCTTTGTCGAGGAGGCGAGAATACCGGTCACGTTGCAAATTGCCCCATCTCCCATTTTTGCGACGGCATATGCGCCGCCCTCTGCCGTGCGCCAGTTGGTAACGAATTTGCCATCGTCCGCGACGAAAAAGCCCGTTCCCGTCCGCAGCAGCTTGCCCGATGCATCGAAAACGGTGACCAAAATTATGGCGGGGCGGACGCTGCTTGCCAGGGTTGTCAAACCAAGAGCCTGGCCTTCCGACGGCTGACCAGGGAGCGGCGACGGAGTCGGCGACTGACCTGGGCTGGTGGCGCTTGACGTTGCCGGCGGCTGTTCGGGGGATGGTTCGCCGACCATTTGATATCTGGGCTTTGGCTTGCAGGCAGTCATCGCAAAAACGGCCACGCAAAACAAACATCCACACGCGAGTCGAAAATATTTCATTTGTCTCCTGCGAAGATAACGCTGGGCCTTTGCCCGATATCCAATCATGGCAACAAAATTGGCGATCTGTCACGCCAATTAGTCACCGCGCAGGTGCCCGCCTGATGAAGTAAAACTCCCTGACCTGCGTCGCTTGTTTAGGCGGCGCGAAATTCAGCGCCGTTTAAAGTACTGCACCGCTCTTTCGTGTTTCTTGGCCGCCGCGCGTGTCTTAAAGGTGCCGAGATTCCTTCGCTTGCGGGTCTTCGGATTCTTCTTCCGAGAATACAATCGATAGCCGCCGGACCTACGTTTCCTGATCATTGGAATCTTCTTCCACTAACTGAAAAATCTGTCTTCCATCAACCGGGCGATTTGCGCACGAGAAAAAGAAGCGCGCCGAGCAAAACAAGATCGAGCGCGAGATGGGTGGAGAAGCTCCAGTTTTTGCTGGCGTGACCGAAGCAGCCGCAGGTGATATCGAGGCCACGGACTTTTGCGGCGACGGTGGCGGCAATGAAGATGGAGATGAGCGCGATACCCCCCAGCGCCAGTTGATGCCAGGCCGGAAAGTGCATCCCTTTCCTTTTTTGCTCTATAAAGTGTTCAGATTCAGGTTCAGTCTGAATGATTCTCGGTACTGTATCAGCCATACATGCCTTCTCCTTATATGTTACTATGCTCTCTCGCTCTCGGCATGGTCATCACCATGTTCTGTCACATTGGATGCTGCTCTATTACGCGGCTCAGCGGTTGTACGGTGGAGGGTCTCCTGCTTTTCCGGTCGATCTCGTGACACGCTGGCAAAGGTCCAGAAGCGCATACAGGCGTACGAGATAACTGTGCCACAGGCCACTGCCAGGAGTTTTGAGGCATTGCCCCACAACGTGGGATTGGAAATTACTGGCTGTAACGCCTTCCCTGCCAGCCACACCAGACCACTGCTATACAGGATTTCGAAACACAAGCTCAGGGCAAAGCGTACCACTTCCCTCCATGCCGGTCTCTGCCTGTGCCGAAATGTCCAGTACTTGTTCAAGAAAAAACTACTCACGGCACCGCTGGTGTAGGCAACGGAATTGTATACCACCAGGATCTGCACGTTGTGCGTGGGAAAGCGCCACAGAAGAATATTGAGCGTCAACAAATCAATGAGCGTGTTGACTCCACCCACCAGGCAGAAGCGCAGGAATTGCCAGAATGTGCTGCTCCATGCATCGGATCGATGAACAGCAGCTCCTGGTGTCTGTACTTCTTTCGTCTCTATCAAGGGCAACGACAACTCCTCCCGCTAGTTCTCGCCGCATGCGGTCAATTATGCCGAAAATACAACTTCTCACTGATGATAGCAGATTGTTTTAAAGAAACAGACAGGCAAGTGTAAGAAAACTGTAAGGAAAATGTAAACGTGGTAGAACCACATCAAGATATTGTTGGGGAATTCAAATAATGATCGTGATTTTGGTCCCGGTTTATAGTATTCCAGGCTCGAAAACTGAATCCGCCAATGTAGCGGATCAACCTGCCGCTACGGCCGTTTAGATTCTACACTGAGCTCGATCCCATTGCGGATACTTAAGAGGATATCGTAGAGCGGTACGCCAATAGCTGCTGCTATTCCCTGATCTCCTCAGCACAGCGGAGCCTGCACATTGGCCTGGAACCGTGGCTTTGAGTTACATGTGTGTAAGGTAGAGTA
>Ga0137415_10007893_pt1 | contig 10558 bp, 11 predicted proteins | sample CZODoug3_1_1_16f_FD_183082 | JGI IMG/M metagenome (GOLD analysis project Ga0137415, IMG submission 183082) | Vadose zone soil fungal communities from Angelo Coast Range Reserve, California, USA - CZODoug3_1_1_16fungal (Hybrid Assembly) | ecosystem: Environmental > Terrestrial > Soil > Vadose... | reverse complement strand
TTTCGCCCCTCTGGGGCTGGGATCCAGGGTTACTGTTTACCCCGGGCTTGCGCCCGGGGCTACATTCTTACGCCGCTTCGCGGCTGGAACGCGCAAATTCTAATTCATTCACACCTTCTGGCGCCCCGGGGCCTACACTCTGTCGCCGCTCCGCGCCTGGGACAACTACTAATACGGCACACGGCGCACGGCCGCGCTCAGGTTTCCGGTAAGAACGAACCCCGCCCAATGATAAGGATCGGACGCAGCACTCCGAATCAGCCGCAGCTGAGCGGATCGCAGGCTTTGTGCGACGGACGCGTCTTCGCGTGCAAGAGAGTTGAACAGAATCGGCATCAACACGTTTGTACTCGATGATTGCACCGGCCAGAGAGAGCCGATGACGGACCCCGCTCCGGAGATGAGAAACGCCGACGTGAGGCCACGTATGCCGGGGCCGTCTGTGAAATTGCCCAGCGAGGTGTCGCACGATGCAAGTATGACGATGCCATTCTTCACCATCCGCCGCTGTACGATGTCCAGAGCTGAAACACTATTGGGACCCGGCTTGTCGCCGTCCAGCAGAATCAGGGACCGAAGCGGGTCGGCAACATCGAATGCGGAATGTCCGGCGTAATACAGCAGAGAGTTCTCCCCAACCGCTCTCAGGAAAACTTCCTTTGTGACGTCGGGTCCCGTACGCACTTTGACGCCCGGCTCGATTTCGCGAAGCGAGGCCAGTTCTTTGTTCATCAGGACGTCCTGAGTGCGGGAGCCAAAAGCAATGAGCGTCTTGTTCGATGCCGGAGATGCGTTGTCAGAAAGGAAATAGCTGATGCTCGGACTCTGCAGAATCGGCATTTTTTCGATCCAATACCGATGGTCGCGCCGCGATCGAAGCGCTGAGAACGGTAAACGATGAAGGATGCCGTCCGGAATAATGACAAGGGTCTGCCTGGTGTCCAGGAGTTGCTCGATCGGCTCAACCAGCAGATCGTATAACTCCTGAGATGATTGCTCGGTGGAACGCTTTTCCATCAGCTCTGTAAGGAAAGAATCGATGCGCTTCTGAAGTTGATACCGGTTGATTCTTGTCGATCGACACTGGAGACCATCTGGCGAATGGACCCAGATCAGGATTCGGTCGCTCAGCACCCCGTAGTCAATGAGTCGGATATTTTCCGGAATACGACTCGCGACTTGAGAGCGAGTCAAACGGGCCGGCTCATGCGCGTTGGCGGGGGTCTCGAACCTTCCGAGGACATCAAGGAACAGTTTCGCTTTATAGCCTTGCATCAGGTTCCACGACTCTTCACAGTTATTGTTGTCGTCGTATTCGAAACTGATTGCCGAGTCATAGACCTGCCGCCGCTGCTGGTCGAAGGAAACCTGAAAATTCAAGTTCGTCAGATAATTTTGCTGAGCTTCAACCAGCCCTATAGCTTTCCGGAATTCCAGTGCGGCCTCATGCGTCCTTCCTTGCGCAGAGAGCGCCTTGGCGAGCAGAAAACGAGACGGCGAATGCACATCCACCGGGCTGCGCGCCGGGTTCTGATGAAAGAAGTCGATATTCTTGCGCAGCGTCTGTTCAGCGGCCGAAAAGTCGCCAGTCGAGAGCAGTATTCGTGCGCGAACCAGATTTACAGACAACTCTGAAGTATGCCTATCGTCGTCCGAAAGCATATGATCGAGCGCTTTCGCAGAGTTTTCTATCTGCTCGGCGGCCATCTCATTCCGGCTACTCAATAAATACAATGAAGCGAGTTGGGAGCTCATGGACGCAATCAACCCTGGGTTTCCCACTTTTTCGGCGTGATCTGTAGCCTCTTCATTGAAGTGAGTGGCCATTTCCGAATATCCCATCGAATACAGAATGTTGGAAATCAGCCAGTGCAACTGGCACAAACGGACGTTGTCTGCGGGATCTGTGACCTTAAGCGATTCGAAGGCGAAGTTGAGACTCTCTTCCAGATTGTATGCGGCCCAGTTGTACACGGCGAGATAGTAAAGGGGACGAGCAGATTCAGGCCCTGCGCCGATTGCCCTGTAAATTCGCACAGCTTCATTAAGGCGCGACATCATGTCCAGGAACCGGCCGGATAAATGCTCATCTGAGCCAAAAGCAGACAATCCCCCTGCAAGGACCCATTGGAGCCGATATTCCCGGGAGTTTTTCACGGCATCCTGCAGCGCCGCCGTTGCCTCCGCGAAGTTTCGTACTCTCGTCATCGAGTCCGCGGCGTTGATCTCAACCCAAAGCCGGTCAAAAACAGAATTTGTCCGGCTAATGTACGCCTGGGCCTGGGCGTAGGCTTTTCGGCTCGCATCGAGATCACCACGAAAATAAAGGCTACGTCCCATTTCAACGAGGTTGCGAGCGCGCAATACGTCTGCAGATTCGTTCGTAGAAATCGGGGCCAAAGCTAATTCCGCAGTGGCATCTCCGTAGCGATTGGTCAGTTCGAGAGCGATACGTTCGTAGTTTCCGGGAATGGGAAGAACAGGATGAAACGCATAATCGAGGAGAAGCTTGCGAGATTCCCCGGGGTGCTCGGCAACCATCGCCGATATTTCATCCGGCCGCATCACGTCAACTTTGGTAACAAAGGACTTGCGCTTGGCGGTACCATCGGCTGGTTCCCGAATCGCCGCATTCCAGGGTGACCCCGGTTCAATTCTCAGATATTCCTCGGTGGTTGCCGCTTCCAGTCGATGCAGACCGAGGCGCCGGTATATTAGAACCAGGTTGAATTTAGGCTCAGGCAGATCGGACTGGGCGGCCGAAGCGAGTTTGAAGTGCTGAATGGCTTTGAACCAGGCTATCGGATCCGCAACTGCCAGAGCCATTTGCACCACACCGAGATCATTTTGAATCGCAGCATCGCCGGGCAGTTCCAGAGCCAATTTACCTAATACTTGTTCGGCGTTTTGCCATTGCCCATCGAATATGTACAGCAGACTGAGGAGTCGTCGTTGAGAGAGCGATGTTCCATTCGTCGCCAACGGTAACGGATCCAGCCGTGCGGCGTGGCTGGAGTCCACGGCAGCAGGACCCACGTAGGGCATTCCTGCGAGCCGGCTTCCGGCGGAATGCTGAGCCGCAACGAACTCGAGAAGCAAACGCCTGGTTTGGGTCTGGGACACCTCGCTCGCATCGCGCCCGAGAACTCCGCAAAGCAAAATCAATCCGCAGTTCCTCGCGATGCGCGCCGGAGCCAGAAACCTGGAAGCCGGCATCACAATCTCCTTCCAGCAAGGTCAGTCAACGGCTACGAGGTAGCATAGTGAGAGTCCACCGGTCCAGAAAGAGTTGCCGGCACGAAGCGAAACGCCGGCCGGCCCCGTAATTTTCCTGGGCTCGACATCAAAGTCGTAACCGGAAGGCCGCTGCACGTAGTGCACGTAATGGTGAAAGTGCTCTACGAACGGGTTACCGCCGGTCATGTCGTGCGGCAGGTATTCGATCCAGATCGCCTTAACTCCTTGTAAACCGAAGCTTGCCCTGGATGCACCAAAGTCTAACGCTCCTGCGGACGCCAGTTCAATTCGGATCGACTCCGCGATCTTCCTTGGACGGAAGGTTTCCAGTTCCTCCCCCGTATCCTTCCGGATAAACGTATATCGCGCATCGGTGACTTTTTCGGTCTCGACGCGGCGAATGCCCGACCACGGTATTGAAACCGTCCTGGGCGCCCGATCCAGTAGAGGCTTTAGCGCAGAGCTATAAAGCTCCTTCATGCGCACGACCTCCGGGACATTGACGATGGGGCGCGAGTTTCCAGGATCGGACACCCGGATTGCACCATGACCCTTGAAAGGAACCACAGTTTTCTTGCCATCATTCATCACGAAGGTGATCGTCGCATCGTGACCCGCAGCATCGGGCAAAGCGATGTGCAGGTTATCCCGATCTTCCAGTTGAAGCATCGCCAGACCTCGGACGTACACGACCGGGGCTTGCGAGATGTCTTGTTGCCCCGCAAAAACCGGCATCTGCGAGACTGCAAACAGGCACACGGCTGCCAACAGATTCTGAACTTTCATTTTTTGTCTCCTCTTGTTGAATCAGCCGGCCGGCTTTTGTTTTTGTTGTCCCTGTAGAAGACGCAAAGAACTGCGCTCACCACCCACAGGGTTTTTTGAAAGTTCGAAAGCGTGGCGTATAGTTGTTTTGGCGACGGACTATTTGGGGGTCCTGGCGTTGTCACACTACAACAATGAGAGTCTGGGCGATTACCTGGGCGGCGTGTTGTCCCTTAAGGACGAAGCTGACTGTGAACGACATCTGGCGAGATGCGACAGCTGTCGGCAACAGCTGTCGTTCCTGATCCGGGTTATGGATGACGACCTGGCGCCGGATGAGGCAGCCGTCATCGACTGTGTCGAAGCGTTCGGACCCAGGCGGTTTCCGGCATTCGACGAGCCCATGAAAGTCTCCGAAAAGCTGCAGTCCTGGTTTTCGCCCCGCTGGCGCCTGGGAGGTATCGCAGCCGGCCTGATGGTGTGCGTCAGCCTGGCCCTGGCACTTTGGTTGAGTGTCGGCTCCAGTCCGCCTCGATTGGCATCGATCGAGCGGACGTTCGAGGCGAGGATTGCCGATCAGCCTTATTCGGAATTTATCCGAACACGCAACCAATCCCGAGTTGAGGAAGATCGTTCCGGAAAAAGCGAATTGACACGCTTACACGCGAGTAACGCCGATATCGGCCGCTTCTACCTCATGAGTAATAACTTTGCTCAAGCCATCAGCTATCTCGAAACTGCTAAGAAGGAGCAGTCTGCATCTCCGCAGGTGCGCAACGACCTGGGTGTTGCCTACATGGAGAGCGGCAAAGAAGGCTCCCTTCAGAGAGCGATGGCCGAATTTGAAGAAGCTTTGCGGGTGAACCCGAAGTATGCTCCTGCGCTGTTCAACGTGGCATTAGTATACGAACGACTGGGCCAATTTCCGGAGGCGGAACAACGGCTCAGATTGTATCTTCAGGCGGATCAGGATTCCGGCTGGGCTAAAGAGGTTAAATCCAAACTACAGGCTTCAGGTAGATAAACGTTTGAAGACGCAGGATTCGTTCGAAACAAACAACCGAGCAGATCTTAATGCCCGCGAACTCCTGGCTGAATGTGCGCGAAACCTCGACGACGCAACAGTCTGGGAGGAGTTCTATCTACGTTACAGGCGCAAGATCCTCACCTTCCTCTGGCGCGCTTTTCGAATGTCGGGCGGGCGGCCCCACGATTTCCTGCAACTTGGGGACGACTGGGTCCAGGAAGTTTTTGCAAAGCTTGTTAAGAACAATGGCCGCGCCATCCGGTCGTTCCGGGGTTTGACGGACGTCTCGGTAAATGCGTTCCTCGCCAGCATTGCCGTTTCCACGGTTGCCGATCACGGCCGTTCTCAAAGGGCCGGCCGCAGGCGGACGCAGCTTGTATCGTTCGCAGACGTCCCGGAAGCCTCACTTCCCCACGGCCGTCCGGATTCAACAGTGTCCGCGTTGATCGATTTGATCGATGTCGAGAAAGCCCTGAAAGGAGACGAGGAAAGCAAGAATCCCGAACGCGATTTGCTCATTTTCCGGCTTCATTTTGTCGAAGGCCTCACTGCCCGGGAAATCTCTTCCATACCCAGCTTCAAGCTCACGATATCCGGTCTTGAAAAAGTTCTCAACCGCATGAAAAACCGGCTGCTGCGTAGAACACAACAATAACCCGCCTTCCCTTCAAAAAAATCCGTTGGCCGTGGGTGGTCTGAACCTGTTTTTGCGTCATTAGTGTAGAGCGGAAGGTCAAGTGAGAGGCGGGGGCGAGAAAAAGGGCACGGTTTGTCCGGCTTTTGCGGAGTTGATTTCTTCGCAAAACGGCGGCCGGACCCGGCGCATTGTCGATGCCGTTCAAAGACACGTAAGTTCGTGCCCACGCTGCACGTTTGCTTTAGGGCTTTTCGAGCGCCTGTTGCGCGAGAAACTAACGGCGGAAGAAAAGGCTTTGCTCAACTCGATGGGACCGAGTAAGAGGGCTAAAGAGTTCCGCCGTTTCGCGAAGAATCTTCGATGAGTTTTCCCGACTACCGTGCGGACTACACCTCACTCGAACCTTCATTCAGAAGCCGTTCAATCCGAAAGCGCTGATTGAAAAAATGCGGCAGTTGCTGGATTCATCGGAGCCGTAGTGTTGCGGACTGCAAAGCTCCCCTCCTAAGTTAGGAGGGGTGGCTGCGCCATTAAGAAAATAGATCCGTTCCGAAACGGCGCAGACGGGGTGGTTCCAGAAGCGAGATAGAAACGCCTTGGGGGGAACCACCCCGGCCGCGCTAACAAAGGTGGCTTCGCGATATTTTCTTGATGCGCGGCCACCCCTCCTAACTTAGGAGGGGAATCTTCAATCTGAAATCACTGATGTCCACTGTCCAATGACTAATGAACTTGAGGATTGAGAAATGAGCGGATGACTAATGAAACTGAGAAATGGACGGATTTTTCAATCCTCAATTCTCAATTTCATTTCTCAATCCTCAATCCTCAAGTTCATTAGTCATTGGACAGTGGACATCAGTGATTAGTGATTTTCAACCCCGCCACATGCCTCCGGTTATCATAGTTGTCATGAGGATCGCCCCGCTGGACTGGCAGCAGATTCGTGCAGACCTCGATACACACGGCTGTGCCGCCATCGACCGCGTACTCTCCGCCGACGAATGCTCCGAGCTTTCGATGAGCTATACCTCCGACGATCTCTTCCGCAGCCGTATTGTGATGAGCCGCCATGGCTTCGGCAGCGGCGAGTACAAGTACTTCACCTATCCGCTGCCGGCGCTTGTTGCTGCGCTTCGCACGGCCCTGTATACACCGCTCGCAGAGGTCGCGAATCGATGGAATGCGGCGATGGGAATCGACGTGCGCTATCCGGCCGAACACAAGGCGTATATTGAACGTTGCCACAAGGCCGGACAAACCAAGGCTACGCCGCTGATGCTGCAGTACAGCGAAGGCGACTACAACTGCCTTCACCAGGATCTCTACGGAGAACATGTGTTTCCGTTGCAGGTCACGTTTCTGCTCTCCGAGGCCGGCCACGACTTCACGGGCGGCGAGTTCGTGCTGACCGAGCAGCGGCCGCGAATGCAGTCGCGGGCTGAAGTCCTGACGCTCGAACGTGGCGGCGGCGTGATCTTTCCGGTCCGTCATCGGCCGGTGAAGGGCAGCCGCGGGGTCTATCGCGTGAATACACGTCACGGTGTGAGCCGGCTACGTTCCGGCCATCGCTACACTCTCGGCATCATCTTTCACGACGCGCAATGAAACTACGACTGGCCGACGGCGCCGCATTACTACAGGGCTTTGCTGCTGCCCGGTCCGACAATCTCCTGTCGGCTCTTCAGTCGATCGTCTCGGCCGCGCCATTCCGCCACATGGTTACGCCCGGCGGCTTCCGAATGTCCGTCGCTATGACCAATTGCGGACACGCAGGCTGGGTCAGTGATCCGTCCGGATACCGGTACGACCCCGTGGATCCCAACACGGGACAGCCCTGGCCGGCGATGCCTGCTGTGTTCTTCGATGTCGCAACGCAGGCGGCGGCAGCCGCCGGCTTTGAGAATTTTGAGCCCGACGCTTGCCTGGTGAACCGTTACGAACCAGGCACGCGGATCTCGCTTCACCAGGACAAAGACGAGCGGGATTTCACAGCACCGATCGTCTCGGTATCCCTGGGACTACCGGCGGTGTTCCTCTTTGGGGGGCTGAAGCGAAGCGAGAGGCCCGTGCGGATTCCTGTGAAAAACGGGGATGTGGTGGTGTGGGGTGGACCGTCGCGGCTCGTGTATCACGGGGTTGCACCGCTGCCGGAGGGCGAGCATCCGGCGACGGGCCGTACTCGTATTAATCTGACATTCCGGAAGGCGCTTTAAAACTTAGATTCGGATGAAACCGATGGGAAGAAAATAGCCGCGAATTACGCGGATTACGCGAATGGGCGCACCAAGGATTGCTTGATGCGCCCATTCGCGTAATCCGCGTAATTCGCGGCTATTTTCTTTCTTTCCTACCCTGCCTTCTCAAACCTTACCGCATAAACCGGCGGCAGGTTCGAGGACACCGTTTGCCAGGAGTCCCCGCCATCCTCGCTGATCCAGACCGATCCGGTCGTCGAACCGAACGCGAGCCGGTTACCCGTTTCGTCGACATCGAGGCCGTGGCGGAACACCAGGTCGTACGCGTGCTCCTGCGGAAGACCCCTTGTCAGTGCTTCAAACGTCTTCCCACCGTCCCTCGTGCGATTGACGATCACTCGCCCACCCATTGGATAGCGCTTTTCGTCCTTGACCGCGGGGATGAACCACGCGGTGTTTGCATCCTGCGGATGGACGGCCACCACAAATCCGAAAGCCGATGGCTTGACGTCCGTAATCTCATTCCATGATGCGCCGGCATCGGTCGACTTGAAGATGCCATTGTGATGCTGGACCCACAGCACTTCCGGATTCGCGCGGCACTGTACAACGATGTGCGGATCCTGGAGATTCGGTTCGAACTGCTGCTCCGGCGGCATGTACTCGGCTCGCATACCGCGGCCGGGAGGCTGCCATGTGAGTCCACCGTCTCTTGTGCTCCACACGCCGCCACACGAGACACCGATGGCCACATGGCGCGCGTCGCGCGGATCGACGCAGATGGAGTGAATGCCGGGATGGTCGGCGCCTCCGCCGAACCACTGTTCGCGCAGCGGATTATCCCAAAGTGGACGATTCAGCTCCCAGGAATCGCCTCTGTTTTCCGATTTGAAAAGGCCGCCCGGCAGTGTTCCGCACCACACGACTCCCGGTTCGTCGCCGCCGCCGGGCGCGAGCGACCAGACCAGCTTGAGCGACCAGTCGGCCGGTTTGCTTCCCGGGGGGCCCTTCGGAACGTAGTCTGCCGGCTTTTCCGGATACTTCGGCGTAGCGATTTCACCCCATGTCTCCCCGCCGTCGCGCGAGCGATGCATCTTGATGCCGAAGTGCCCATGATTGAGCGCGGCAATGAGTTCTCCGTTCCGGGGGTCGTGCATGACCAGCGTGCAGTTGTCGCCAAGAAAACTGACGCGGCCGATGGACCACTTCGAAGCGCCGCGATCGAGTGTGAATAAACCTTTCCTCGTAGCCACAAGACACCGATTACTCATGGTTGATGCCTATCCTCCCGACAATGCCTGTAATACGTCGATGACGGAGCCCGTGGCCACCGGATCGCTGAGATTATCCCGATCGTGAACCTGGTCGCCGTCGACAAAGATGACCATGTGCTGGCGGAGCCTGCCCTGGTCGTCGAGTACATAGCCCCGCACCTGCTCGTTCGTTTGAAAGTAATTCTCCAGGACCTCGCGCAGCGTCCCACCGGCAACGTCGAGCGTGGGACACGAAACGTGGCGCTGGATGTTCCGCGTAAACCTTACCGTTGCCATCCTGATTCACCCTATTCTACCGATGAACTGTTCGAATCCGGCCATGAAACTCTTGAGCTGCGACCGAACGTGCTCGTCCACAAGGTTGCCTGCCGCGTCGAATACTTTGCCGGCGCCCGAGACGAGAAGGCGCGCTCCGAACCACGGACGCGTCCCCAGCGTGCGCAGCACCGGGAGCCATGCGCTTTGTGCGAGGATCGTTCCCCCTGGTCCGGGGGTGGCTCCCATCAGCGCCACCGGACGATCACCGAATACGCGCGCGATGTCCTTCGCAGGACGTGACAGCCAGTCGATCGCGTTCTTGAAAACACCAGGCAGCGAGTTGTTGTACTCGGGTGTGACCAGCAGGAGCCCGTTGGACGAAGCGATCCGATCCTTGAGTTTCTGAACCGCATCCGGCACTCCTTTCTCTGCCTCCACGTCCCCGTCGTAGAGAGGAATCTCGCGGATCGAAGCAATTTCCAGACGCGTGGCCGGCGAGACCGCTTCGGCCGCGGCACGAAGCAGGGCCGCATTGAACGAGCCCCTTCTGAGGCTACCGGCAATTCCGATGATGGTGGTCGTGCGATTGGTGTCAATCATATGTTCCTTAAGGGTTAAGATCGATGCGAGGAGGTGCCGTGCTGAGGTTGCTGATCAATTGGATATTGAGCGCGGTGAGTTTGATGATCGTCGCGCACGTCATCCGCGGCTTTGAGATTTCGGGTTTCGGCGCGGCTCTGATCGCGGCGATTGTTGTCGGCTTTGTGAATGCGACGATCGGAGCCCTTTTGAAGCTCATCACATTTCCGCTCACCATTCTTACTTTCGGAGTGTTCTGGTTCGTGATCAACGCGCTGATGCTGAAGCTGGCTGCGGCCTTCGTGCCCGGCTTCAGCATTCAAGGTCTTCTCCCTGCATTTTTCGGCGCCATCGTGCTGAGTCTGGTCAACCTTTTCCTGAGATTGATAAGCAAGCCACTCGTACGCGAGGGTTCGGGGAATTAGCCGCGGATTTCACGGATTACGCGGATGGCGCGCTATTAACACCATTGACGCGCGCCATCCGCGTAATCCGTGAAATCCGCGGCTAATTCCCCGAAATTCCAGTATCAGAACACAAATCGCCCGACGATCGTTCCCTGCCGCGACGTCGGAATAGTCGG